>LSQX01022003.1_pt1 | contig 18527 bp, 13 predicted proteins | sample 654561 | NCBI WGS metagenome assembly LSQX01 (sample SAMN04489861, study PRJNA283612) | anaerobic digester metagenome | isolation source: 4 biogas reactors fed with cattle manure at either 37C or 55C with and... | place: Denmark: Kongens Lyngby | collected 2014
GGAATCAGAACACCGCGATCATGATCAACCGTGAAATTGACTGCATCAGACTTATATAAGTCTATGTTACCAAACTTATAACCTCTCTCCACCATTTCAATCGCGATTTTAAGAGTATCAAAAATGCCAACTTCTTTCGGCTGTAGCCTTTCGCTTCGATTCACCATCTTGCGACGCAATTCTTCAATTCTTGTCGTAATGGCATCCTCGCCTTTTAACATTGTATGAAATTCATATTGTTTGCTTCGTACGCTGAAGAAAGTCGCATAGAATTCAAGAGGATAATAAACTTTAAAGTAGCCGACACGAACAGCCATCATAACGTATGCAACAGCGTGGGCCTTTGGGAACATGTACTTAATCTTGTTACAAGATGAAATATAATACTCGGGAACATTGTGAGCACGCATTATATCGGCTAATTGAGGAGCAACTTTCTTGCCCTTACGCACCGATTCCATAATTGCAAAAGCAATTTTTGGTTCCAAACCCTTATCAGTTAAATATGTCATAATGTCATCGCGACAGCCGATAACATCTTTTAAGCCGCATATTTTTTGATCAATTAAATCTTCAGCGTTGTTCGCCCACACATTTTCGCCATGCGTTAGAGCGGAAATAATAACTAGTTCTGCAAAATTCTTAGGTCTTGTCTTACGCAAAACGCCTCGCACAAAATCAGTACCGAATTCAGGAATCGCCAAGGCTCCCGTTTCAACTTTTAAGAAATTATTCTTACGATCAAGCGCTTGATCACTTGAAAAAAGGGAGATAACCTTCGAATCATTCATCGGAATATCTTCAACATTAATATTAGTAATTTCACACATCATTTTTAAGGCCAATGGATCAACGTGACCTAAAAGGTCAAGTTTAAGAAGTGAATCGTGAATGGCCCGATAATCAAAATGTGTTGTCTTCCAAGTTGATTCTTTATCGTCAGCAGGATATTGAACTGGGGTAAAATCGTACACTTCCTTATCATTAGGAATAACCATTATTCCTCCCGGATGTTGGCCAGTTGTCTTTTTTACTCCCGTTAAATGAGAGGCAAGATAAGATACTTCGGCACGCGGAACGCTATTAGGATCTTGACCCAAGCGCTCAAAATAGCCACGCACATAACCGAAGGCTGTTTTGTCAGCAGTTGTGCCAATTGTGCCGGCTCGAAAAACGCTGTCTTCACCAAGCAATTCTTTTGTGTAATCGTGGGCTCTGGCTTGATAATCACTTGGAAAGTTCAAGTCGATATCCGGAATCTTTTCGGCATTAAAACCAAGAAAGGTTTCAAAGGGGATGTTTTGGCCATCTTTGATATACTTCGTACCACACACCGGACAGAGCTTGTCAGGTAGATCATAACCAGATGAATATTTATTATCACTTACAAATTCTGAATGCTTACAATTAGGGCAGCGATAATGTGGCTTTAAAGGATTAACCTCGGTGATATAAGCCATCGTAGCTGCAAAGGAAGAACCAACCGATCCACGACTTCCAACCAAATAACCGTCTTCCTTGGCTTTGGCAATAATTTTATGGGCGATATAGTAGTTTACTGAATAGCCATTGCTAATAATTCCGTTTAGTTCGCGCGACAAACGATCTTCAATATGTTGAGGAAGAGGATTGCCATACCATTCGCGGGCTGTTTTGAAACATAAGGAACGTAAAAACTCTTCAGTTCCGGGAATTTTTGGCGCAAATAGCTTATTTTTGACAGGAAATAGTTCTTGAATAGACTCGGCAATCTTCACTGTATTTGTCACGACAATCTGCCGCGCTTTATCTTCACCCAAGAAGGAAAACTCCTTCAGCATTTCTTTGGTCGAACGATAATGCTGGTCAGGATTTTCGTGATACACTTCGCCAGCCCGTTCATAGGGATTTGTATTCAAAGGATGAGGCTTACCGCCAACAGCCTTTGCCATGATATAGACGTCGCGGTGAATCTTTTCTTCAGGATTAACGTAATGAGCGTCTCCTGTGGCGACAACAGGTTTATCGATCTCATTTGCCGCTTCAATAATATCCTTGATGAATTGTTGAACTTGTTCATTGTTTTCGATTGAACCAACATTGACAAGGAAGCTGTAATTGGGAACTGGCTGTACTTCAATGTAGTCGTAAAAAGCCATAACCTTTTTTAAGTCTTCTTTATTTTTCGTCCGCGCCGTATCGAAAACTTCACCATTAAAACATGCCGAACCAAATAGCAAACCCTCATGATGATTAATCATCTCTCGACGGGGAATCTTGGGAATCTCAGCCAAGTAATTAATATGACTTAAGGAAATAAGCTTATATAAGTTTTTTAAGCCTAGTTCGTTTTTTGCTAAAACAACAACATGACGGGGCTTTAAGTGCTTTAAAATAGCATCATTAGCTTTTAACTTTGCTAGATCCGCATGAGTCATCATCATGTTATCGCGGACAAGAATATTTAAAATTGCCAACCAAACTTCATTAAGAATACGCGCATCAAAATCAGCGCGGTGAGCCTCATCATCATTATATGATGTTATTTCAAGATTACGGCATAAGGCACCGAGATTATGATATCTTGCTTCCGGAAAAAGATAGCGTGAAAGAGCAAGCGTATCGATAATTGGATTGCTAATCTTTTCTTGTCCATTGCGCTCAAGAGCCTCATTGAGAAATCCGATATCGAATTCAGCGTTATGAGATACTAAAACAGCATCTTTAATAAAAGATTTAATTTTGGTAAGAACATCTTTTTCGCCGGGAGCGGATTTGACCATTTCATCGGTAATGCGTGTTATATCAGTAATTTTCTTAGGAATTGGTCGACCGGGATTAATAAAGAAATCAATCGTATCAACGACCACTCCTTTTTCAAAACGAGTCGCACCAAATTCGATAATGCGGTCATACTTCGAAGATAAGCCGGTTGTTTCAAAGTCAAAGCAAACATAGGTTGCATCATGCAACAAGATATCTTGGGGGTTGAATGCGTAATGCAAGTTATCATCAACCATGTATAACTCTGCGCCATATAAAACTTTTATTCCTAACTCAGTCGCGTGTTTTTGGGCGTCTGGAAAGCCTTGAACGACGCCGTGATCGGTTATGGCGATGGCTTTGTGGCCCATTGATTTGGCTACTTTAATATAGTTTTCGATTTCACCAACACCATCCATTGCTGACATTTTTGTGTGCAGATGGAGTTCAACTCGCTTTTCTTCTTCGCTATCTTTTCGCAAAGGGTTCATCGGCAAAATATCAATCTGATGGCCCATAACATAAAGCTCGCTGTTATATTTATCGCGATCAACAGTACCTTGAACGCGAACGTTCATACCTATTTTATAGAGGTCAAAGTTATCTTCTCCGCCTTTTCCGCCAAGCATCTTGACGAAAATTGCGTGTTTTGAATCACCTATTCCTAAGGTAAGAAAATTGCGACCATTACCAAGGATGCGTGACTCATGGGAGAATATTTTACCTAAGAAGTCGACTTTTTGCGTAGCGGCAATAATGTCACCTATGCTATCGATAATTGTGTAACCACCTCTTATAAAGATATTATTTGCTTTTTTATTTCGCTCAGCCCGAGCGCGTTTTAAATTTTCGCGCATGACTTGAAGCGTTTCTTTTTCAAAACCTTCGACTTCTTCCTTATGGACTTCCTCGAGTGTTTTTGGTTCGCGATAATAACTCGTGTCCTCATCATCGCCTTCTTGCTGTTCGCTCTCTTCAATGACTTTCTCAGCTTTTTTGGTTAATGATTGTAATTTTCTTAAAGATACATTAACAGCTGTTTCTTCTGGCACAAATTCATCAAGAATGACGAACTCATAGCATAAGAAGCGGAAAAAATCTTTGAGATTTGCCATAATCGGCGTGAAATTTTCTCTCTTTTCCTCATCATTGAATGTTAATACGATATTGCCGTGATCTTCACGCATTTCGAAATGAGCAACCGCGCGATAGTTTGCACGATACCAGTTTTCAATAATGTGAACGGCATCATAGTATGAAGGTTTTTCTTTATAGGAAAAAGTAATGGTATAGGGATAAGGAATACTGCTTAGTCCTTTTTGAAAGCGCTCAAGAAGATGGTATTGCCATGGCGTATCTTTGACAATCGCCATATCCACTTGCGATTTGATAATGGCGTTCATGCCAACAAGATCGAAATCCAAATCAAAACTATCAACATCAATGATGTCGATGGAATTAAGAAATCGAATCATCTTCTTGTTCATCTATATTCCTTAAAAAAGTCCGATAATATCTTTTATTGTAATAAAAATCATTAAGCCAAACAGAAGGACGAGACCAATCGCGGAAATAATGGCTTTAACTTTTGTCGGAACCTTTTTCCGCGTAATTGCTTCAACGGCCGTGACAAGAAGTTGCCAACCATCAAGGCCAGGAAAAGGCAGTAGGTTAAAAATAGCAAGATTAACAGAAATAAGGCCCCACAGGAATAAGTAACTTCCAAAACCATAATCAGACAAAATCGTTGATGAAGTCGAAAAGATACCGACTATTCCTGAAACTTCACCGCTACCAGTAAAGAGCATACCGATTCCGCGAACGACAGCCGTATTCGCGTATGCAAAATCATTCCAAGTCTCTTTTAATGCTTCACCAAAAGTGTGCCATTTTTGCGTAAAGACAAAGGCCATTCCAACATCTTCCCACGCCAATGGTTCATTAAGACCTGGCGAATATACTTCAAAGGTTAACGTATGAAATGACTGAGTGGGGTTTTCTTCATTCTCAACTTGCCGATAGATAGAGATTGATGCTTCAAAACTATCACCGATGACAAGATTTTCATTTAAATATGGTTTGCTTAAGTCAGGAATATTATGTATTCCGCCTTCATTTAAAATGTCGATATATGTTTGATTAACGCCAGCAGCAAGGGCCGCTTCAGCATCGACAAACGGAGTATATAATTTTACACCATCCTCAAGAGTCGGATTATCTCGCACTTTATTCGGCATGAAACCAAGCACATAATTTTCCTCTTTAAAGGTAACTTCACTGTCGATGATGAGCGTTTGATCTTCGTTATGGATAAAATTAACATAACCGAGCTGATCACCGCTTCTTATTCCGGCATCGTAAGCAGCTGTGCTTTCACTAATAACCGCTTCTCCTTCAAAGAAGAAATAAGGAAGGGCCGCATTTGAAACAAAAAATAAAGTCATACCCAAAACCATATTTAAAACGATACCGGCCGACAAGATTATCGCCCGCTTCCATTTTTTAACACCTTCAAGACTCCTTGACTCATCGATGACAACACCGTCGGGAAGCTCAACGCCCTCGCCATACATCATGACATAGCCACCTAAAGGGACAACACCAAGAGAAAAAGTTGTTTCGCCACCTTTTCTTTTACGCTTAAAGAACTTTGGACCAAAACCGATTGAAAATTCGATACAGTAAACCTTGAATAACTTTGCGGTCATTAGATGCCCTAACTCGTGAATCGTGATTAAAACACCGAGGGAAACAAGGAATAAAACGAGATTGAGAATAAAACTTAGTACTTGCATGTTAATTACCTAATACTTTTCGAAGATGAAGGCGAGTTTTTTTGTCAGCCTGAATGACATTACGAATTGTTTGTTTTTTTACTTTAACATTGTTAATTTCTTTTTCAATGATTTTTGAAATCATTAAAAAGGGAAGGCGGTTTTCTAAAAAGGCGTACACCGCCACTTCATTACTAGCATTAAGAACTGATAAGGCGGTCCCTCCCTTGATTAAGGCTTGCTTGGCTAGGGAAACGCAAGGATATCTATCACTGGCAAATGGACGGAAGTGATAAGGGCCTAGGGAATCGATTGTATCAGCGCTAGTAACTTCAAATTGATTTTGGCCTTCATAGAGGGCATACGCGATGGGTGTCCGCATATCCGGCTTGCTTACCTCAGCAAGAAATCCACCATCTTTAAGCTTCACAAGTGAATGAACATAACTCTCGTCATGCATTAACACTTCGATTTTATCAAGAGGGAACCCAAATAAATAATAAGCTTCAATAATCTCAAAACCTTTATTCATCATCGTTGCAGAATCAATCGTAATTTTAGAACCCATCTGCCAAGTCGGGTGCTTCAAGGCATCTTGCGGCGTGACTTGCGCCATCTGCTCGATTGTTAAATCGCGAAACGCTCCCCCAGAAGCCGTTAAGATAATCTTTTCGACTCGATTTAACTCAGTGCGACTCAAACATTTAGCTATTGCCACATGCTCTGAATCGATAGGATAAATTTTGCCAAAACCTTTTTTCAGTAACCGATTGACTATTTCGCCACCGATAACAAGGCTCTCTTTATTTGCTAAGCAAATTGTTCTCTTCTTTTTTAAAGCGGCTATTGTCGGAGGAAAACCGGCGAAGCCAACGAGAGCATTAACGACTAAATCGCATTCGACTTTTCGAACAATTTTTATTAATCCTTGATCACCGCTGAAGAAAGTAACCATAGGAAATTGTTTTTTTAGTATATCGATATATTCTTTATGTTTTATACAAACATACTTAACTTCGGGATGCGTTCTTAAAATTTTTGAAATAGTGTCAACCTTTTCGCCGACCGAGAAGGCCACTAATGAAAAATCGTTATGATTAGAGGCAATGACATCAAGTGTTTGCTGACCAATGCTTCCGGATGCTCCGAGAAGGAGAATGCGTTTCATAAGAAGAAATCCCATCCATTATTGATAAAAATAATAAGGCTAGCGACAACAATTGCGGCAAAGAGTGCTGAATCAAGACGATCTAAAACGCCACCATGACCTTTTAAGAAGGTGCCAAAATCTTTTATTTCGTAATGTCGTTTAATTGAACTAAATGTGAAATCGCCAAGATTTCCAATAATGGGCATTGCCAAAGATAAAAGAAGAATCCAATACCAATTATCGATTGTTAAAAACGGTAAGATAGGCATTCCAAAGTGACTGACCGTGATAGCGAAGGCGAATGAAATGACAAAACTGATAATGATGCCACCAAAAAAACCTTCCCAAGTCTTTTTTGGAGAAATGCGGGGGTTAACTTTTTTCCGACCGAATAACAAGCCAATAAAGTAAGCACCAATATCATTAATCATTACACCGATCGCCAAGTAGATTAGAAGAAAAGCCGAATGCAAATATTTAAACTTTGGTGTTGTGATATCAATGGCATTATTTGCCGAATCAAAGGCAAATTTCGAATAGGGGTAATAGCGCATGAACAACAAGGCTTGCATTCCCAGGGCCACCACAACAATCATCGTAAATAAATAACCGGTATCGTGAATCGTAAATTTTTCATTAGCAAGAACAACGAAAAAGAAGACTCCCGCAGCGGCAGCGATGGCAATTGTCGATACCGACATTGTCGTAAAACCTTTTTCAATTGCAAAAGTATAATCTGCTGGATTATCGCGATATTGCAAAACTTGGTTTTTAATAAAAACCCAATAAACAAGGGCAAACATTATTACGAAGCAAAAAATGTATATGAAAAGAGAAAATCGTCTCTTTCTCTCGACGGAAACAATTTCATGAGTTGAAATGGCGACAACAATAAAAATTAAAGCAAAATAAAACCAACCTCCGACAAATGCGCAAGGTAAACATATCAGTGCCAAAACAATCGAGGTTATAATTCTGGTTTTCATCGAAGCTTTTGTCTCGCTCGATAGTTCGTTTGTGGTTATTTTCGATTGGTTCTTATTCATTTTTTAACCCTCCGAAACGGCGATTTCGATTAACGTACTCTCTTAAACAATTAATTAATTCTTCGCGATCAAAATCAGGCCAATGAACTTTTGGAAAAATAAACTCGGCATATGCATTTTGCCAAAGCAAGAAATTGGATAAACGATATTCTCCACTCGTTCTGATCATTAAATCGACAGGCGGTAGTTCAGCGGTATAAAGATGTTTTGATACTATTTGCTCATCAATTTCGTTAATCGCAAGCACTTTGTCGCTTACCTTTTTTGAGATTGTCTTTACGGCACGGACTATTTCTTGCTGACTGCCATAATTTAAACAAATGTTCATAATGTGTCGGTCACAGGCAGACGTTTGTCTGATAGCATCAGCAATCGTTTCTTGCGTCTTTTTTGGTAAGCGGCTAACATCGCCGGAAATCATCACTTTGACACCATCGCGAATGAGTGTTTTAAGTTCGCGATTGAAAAATACTTCTAAGTAATGAAATAGGTGATTGATTTCAGCTTTTGGTCTTTTCCAGTTTTCGGTTGAAAAAGCATATAAAGAAATAACTCTGATTCCAAATTCCATACAGTTATTCAAAACATCGATGATTCGTTCGCATGCTTCTTTATGACCAAGATGACGAGGTAATCCTCTGGCATTTGCCCATCGGCCATTTCCATCCATGATAAAAGCGATGTGAGCGATTGGTTTTTCCAGTTTGAAGGTTCTTAAAGAGTCAATATTTTCATTCGAAACCATACAAATAGTATACAATGGGCGGGCGCAGTATAAAAGAATCAATCACCAAAACCTTTTTAAATAAAAAGAAAGAGCGGATTAACCGCCCTTATATCGACATGATTTCTTTTTCTTTTGTGACGAGAACGTCTTCAATTTTTTTATTCGACTCGTCGGTTACTTTTTGGATTTCGCCTTCAATACGTTTTTTTAGGTCGTCACTATAATCATCGGAGCTTTTGACAAAATCAACATATTCGCGACGAATATTGCGAATAGCGACTTTTGATTCTTCTGAATATACTTTAGCTCGCTTGACTAAATCGCGTCTTGTCTCTTCAGTTAACGCCGGAATAATTAAGCGAATTTGATCGCCATCGACAATCGGATTAATGCTTATGTCACTGGCGTTAATGGCGGAAACGATTGATTTTAAGTCACCCCTGTCATAGGGCTTAACGAGCAATTGACGAGGTTCAGGAACAGTTATTGAGGCAATTTGGCCGATGATAATCTTGTCACCATAATATTCGACTTCAATGCGATCAAGCAGGGCCGCATTAGCGCGTCCGGTTCTAAGCGTGTTGAGGTTGGCCTTGAAAACTTGAACGGTTTTCTCCATCTTGTCGAGGGCTTCAAGGGCTAATTCATCCATAATTGTTATCCTTTCTTAACGATTGTTCCGATTTTTTCGCCGTTTAAAACGCGAAGAAAATTTTGGGTGTCATTCATATTAAAAACATGAATAATTATGTCTTGATATTGTATCATGGAAACGGCTGTTTGGTCCATAACCTGCAGATTCTTCGCTAGAAGATCTCCGAATGTTATCTCAGGAATAAAGTTGGCATTTTTGTTTGTTCGCGGATCATCATCATAGACACCATCGACACCATTTTTGGCCATGAGAATAGCATCTGCTTCAATTTCAATAGCGCGCAAGGTCGCCGTTGTATCGGTCGTGAAGAAGGGATTACCAGTGCCGCCAGCAAAGATGACAACTCGGCCTTTTTCCATATGGGAAATGGCACGTTTTTTAATATATGGCTCGCTAACAGCCTTAACTTCGATAGCAGACATAACGCGACATTCCAATCCTGTTTTTTCGACAGCACTTTGCAAAGCAAGGGCGTTAATAATTGTTCCGAGCATCCCCATGTAATCAGCGGTACTTCTTTCAATGCCAATTTGTTCGGCGAGTTTGCCTCGCCAAATATTGCCGGCTCCAACGACAATAGCGATTTGCACGCCTTGCTCGTACATCGACTTAATTGCAGTAGCAATAATATCAAGATGACCAGCATCAAGAATTAATTTTTGCCGATTATCGGATAATGCTTCGCCTGACAACTTGAGTAGAATTCGTTTGTAGTTTGCCATATGATCTCCTTAAGAAAAAACACTCTTAAAGAGTGTTTATTTCACTTGACTCATCACTTCTTCAGCGAAGTCGCAACAGCGCTTTTCAATACCTTCACCGACTTGGAAGCGAACAAATTTTAAGACTTTGTTATTTTTTGATTTAAGTACTTCGGCGACGCTTTTTTCTCCATCGAGTAAATACGTTTGTTCAGAGAGAGTAGACTCGCTTAGTAACTTGTTGACTTTTCCAAGAATAATACCTTCGAGAATATTAGCCGGTTTGTTCGCTAATTTCTCATCAGATTTTGCTAATTCGCGGGCGATATTTTTTTCGTGTTCGATTACATCGGCGGGAATGTCATCCTTGCCAATATAACTAGGATTGTTAGCTGCGATGTGCATCGCCAAACCCTTTCCTAATTCTCCGTCAGCTTTCGCTAAAAGAACGAGAACAGAAATCTTGCCATTCATGTGAATATAAGACGATAAACCTTGTCCCTCACTGGCTTTAATTATTTCAAAACGACGATAATCAATTTTCTCGCCAAGAGCAACGGTTGCATCGGTTAGATATTGAGCCACTAATTCACGAGCCTTTTCAATATCGCTAGGTTCATTATGCAAAGTTTCCTGAGCAAGGTTATCGACAAGACCAATAAATTTATCACCGCGAGCGACGAAATCAGTTTCGCAGTTTACTTCGAGAACGACGCCTTTATTACAGCCTTCACAAACATGAACTTTGGTCAGTCCTTCGGCAGCAATTCGACTTGCTTTTTTCGCGGCTTTGGCAATACCTTTTTCGCGTAGCCAATCGATGGCTTTTTCAACGTCCAGTTCGTTCTCTTCGAGGGCCTTTTTGCAATCCATCATGCCCGCACCAGTGCGTTCACGAAGAATTTTAATGAGTTCAATTAAGTTGCTTGACGCCATTATTCCTTCTCCTCTTCTTTGTTTTCAACCTTAGCTTTTGGACTTGTCTTTTTTACAGTAGTTTTAGCTGGTTTAACTTCTTCTTTAACTTCAACTTCCTCAACCACTTCTTCTTTAGAAGGTTCGGCTTCAGGAGCTGGTTTTTCTTTTTGGCTTTGATAGTCTTCGCGTTTGGCAGCTCTCATCGCTTGATAGCGCTCGTATCTTTCTTGACGTTCCTTACGAGCAGCGCGAATGGCGGCGAGGCGTTCAGCGTTTTCTTTATCGGCTTGACGAATAGCGTCTTTCATCGTTACTTCTTCACCTTCGTCTTTTGTATAAGCAACAATCGGGATTCCGCCTTTAGCTTCGACAATAGCATCAGCTAAAACACTGACGATAAGGCGAACAGAGCGCACGGCATCATCATTGGCCGGGATTGGATAATCTAAAACATCTGGATCTGAGTTTGTATCGACAATACCAAAAACGGGAATTTTTAATTTGCGAGCTTCACGAACAGCGTTGCGTTCGACTTCAGGGTCAACAACGATAACGGCTTGCGGTAAACGACGCATTTCTTTAATTCCGGCTAATGTATAAGACAATTTATCTTTTTCTTTTCTTAAAAGAGAAACTTCTTTTTTCGGTAAACGTTCAAAAACACCGTCAGCTTCTTTTCCTTCTAGTTGTTTTAAATAGCGAATGCGGCTTTCAATCGTTTTGAAATTAGTAAGCGTTCCACCTAACCAACGGTTCGTGATGTAGAAACTTCCTGAGCGGAGAGCTTCTTCGGTTACAGCTTCTTGACATTGCTTTTTCGTACCAACAAAAAGCACCTTACCATTTTGGCTAACAATATCAAACAAAGCCTTATAAGCAGCACTAACAGCTTCAGCGCTCTTGGCTAAGTCAATAATGTAAATTCCATTACGTGCTCCATAAATGAAACGAGCCATTTTTGGATTCCATTTGCGAGTTTGATGTCCAAAGTGAACACCGGCCTCTAATAGTTTTTTCATGGTGATGATTGGTTGGCTTTCATCATGTAAAACCATTTTCATCACATCGTCTTGTTGCGGCGCTTCTTCAACAAAGGTGTTAGCGACGACTTCCTTTTCTTCACTCATTTGTGAACCTCCAATTTGTTTTTCCTCCACTACTTCCAACAACAATCCCTCATCGATGCCCCGTGGCGGTGATGAGACTAGGACGTTGAATCCATAGTGTGTGTAGTCTCTCTTTTGAGAGCCGATTTATTATAACACACGCGCCATCGCATAGACAAGGAAAGAAAAAAAGGGCCATGATACTTATGTATCATAGCCTCATTTCAAGTCGATTATTTCTTTTTGGCACGAGGATGGGCAAACAAATATTGATGCTTCATCGCCTCTTGCGAAACATGTGTATAAACTTGGGTAGTATTTAAACTTTCATGACCAAGCAATTCTTGGATAACTCTTAAATCAGCGCCGCCTTCAAGCAAGTGCGTAGCAAATGAATGCCTGAGCATGTGAGGGTGAAGACCAAGATAAATGCTAGTCTTCTTTTCAACTTCTTTGAGGATAAACTCAAGTCCTCTCGTTGTCAGTTTTCGTCCCCGTGAGTTCAAAAAGAAGAAGCCAAAGTCTTGAAGTAATTCATCCCTTTGCAGAAGCTTTTCTCTCGTGGTGTCACGATATGATTCAACAGCTTCCTTCGCTTTTAGCGAAAAAGGAACAATTCTCTCTTTTTTGCCCTTACCGCTAACACGAATAATACGATTGCGAAAATCGATATCACTACTTTTAATATTAACCATTTCCTCAGCTCTAACACCTGAGGCATAAAGCAATTCCAAAATAGCTGTATCGCGAGGAGCGAGAAAGTCTTTTCGCTTTGCGTTTTCAGCGATAAGTTTTTCAACTTGTTCAAGATATAGTGTCTTAGGATAGCGTATGTCCTTTTTCGGACTTTGGACAAAGGAAAATGGATTTGATTTGATGTATTTTTTGTTTTTAAGAAATTCATAATGATGGCGCAAAGCAGCTAAACGTCGGGCACATGAACGCTTCGATACGCCGCTTTGTAATTCAACAGAAAGAAAATTACGAATTGTATTCGCGTTAACTTCGTCCATTCCTAATCCTTCATTATGAAGATAGGCATAAAACTTCTCGATATCGCGCTTATATGAATCAATTGTCCGTTCGGAAAAAAGACGCTCATGCCGTAGGTGATCAATAAATTCTTGCGTTTGTTTATTCATTCATCTTGCTCCAATACTGCTTAATACTATCAAGAGCTTTTTGGGCATCCTCCTCACGATGACGTTTGTTTGCATTCTCTAAAATACCAAAATTAGCATTCATCGGGGTGAAGTTATTTGGGTCTGCCTTGGTAATATATCTAAGAAGTGAGCCAATCATCGTAGATGTTGGTGGTAATATGACGCTTTGATTCGTTGCTAAACGATGGGCAAATATACCAGCGATTATTCCTGTTGCCGCGCTTTCGACATATCCTTCTACGCCTGAAAGCTGACCAGCAACAATAACATTTGGCTTATTTCTTATTGTCAAATCTTCATTTAGGACACGAGGAGAATTTAGATAGGTATTACGATGCATCAAGCCATAGCGAACAAACTCAGCTTTTTCTAATCCAGGAATCAGACGAAAGACGCGCTCCTGCTCCTGATATGTCAGATTTGTTTGAAAGCCGACAATATTGTACAAATTACCAATTAAATTATCTTGTCTTAACTGAATAACGGCATATGGGGGATTATTGCGGTCAAGGGCCAGTCCTTTTGGTTTTAACGGTCCATATCGTAAGGTATCAACCCCGCGACTAGCGATCACTTCGATGGGAAGGCAACCTTCGAAAAACGCAGACTCAAAATCGTGAAGCTTTACCGTTTTCGCATTGATGAGTTCATTAACAAAACGGTAATAGGTCTCCTTATCCATTGGACAATTAATATAACTATCATCGCCTTGATCATAACGAGATTTGTAGTAGGCAACTTCAAAATTGATACTGTCTTTATATAAGATTGGCGAACTGGCATCATAAAAAGACAATGTATCTGCCCCCATTTTATCTTTTAAATCATCGACTAATTCATCACTAGTCAAAGGACCAGTCGCTAATATAGTTAGGCCGTCAGGCAATGTTTTGATATTCTCGCGAACAATAAAGATACGCGGGTTTTGCAGTATTTTTTCTGTGATTCTTTCGGCAAATAGTTCGCGGTCAACACTGAGGGCGTTTCCGCTTGGAACCGCCGATTTATCAGCGCATTCCATCGTTAAGGAAGACATTAAACGCATTTCTTCTTTTAATAGTCCACAAGCGTTATCCAAACGATTGCTCTTCAAGGAATTTGAACAAACCAACTCGCCAAAGAGCCCACTTTGATGAGCGGGGGTCATTTCCTTTGGACGCTTCTCATATAGATAAACATCGTGTCCTTTATTCGCTAAGTAGTGGGCGGCTTCAACACCGGCCAAACCAGCTCCAATAACGTTTATTTTTCCCATGCGTCTATTATATAGCAAAAGCAGATGGTTTGACCCATCTGCCTCTTACTTTATTTTTTTAGTTTTGCACTGTAATCGCATTTTGGATAATTACTACATCCAACAAATTTTGATTTGCGATAAGTTCGAATTTTTAGCCTACCCCCACACTTTGGACACTTTCCTAACTCGTGATTATGTTCTTCGTGATGGTGATGTTCTTCATTTTTAACAAATTTGCATGTTGGATAGCCGCTACATGCGACAAATGTTTTGTTTCTTCCGTACTTGCGAACAACTAGTGGTTTACCACATTCTGGGCATTTTTCGCCCGTATATTGTGGCTCAACTTTCTCGGGTTTTTTAATATATTTGCACGATGGATAATTACTGCACGCGACAAATTGACCATGCTTACTCTTTTTATTAACTAGCGGACTTCCGCATTTAGGACACGATTCACCCGTAACTTCTTCCGGTTCTTTATACATAATCTGATAGGCTTCTTTTACTTTTTGTTCAAAAGGGGCATAAAAACCATTAAGCATTTCAAGATGCTTCGTTTTCCCGTATTGAATTTGATCGAGATCAGATTCCATTTTTGCTGTATAGCAAACATCAGCAAACTCAGGAAAATACTTGGCAACTACTGTCGCGGTCTTAATACCTTGTTCAGTGGCTTTTAAGCCGTCCTTTGTCGCTTCAATATATTTTCGTGTTAATAATAAACGAATTGTCGAAGCATAGGTTGATGGTCTACCAATTCCGGCTTCTTCCATGAGTTGAACAACCTTAGCTTCGCTATAACGGGCAGGCGGGGTCGTAAATTTCTGGACTTTTTCTTTTTTAAGAATTTTAAAAACGGTTCCTTCTTGCATTGCTGGAGTGCAAATGACATCGTTTTCCTCATCTTCGTAGAGGCGACGATGCCCATCAAAAAGAACTTTTTTGCTTTCAAGTCTAAACTCTAAATCACCACTTTTTAAGATGGCGGTCGATACTTCTTCTTTTGCATCTGACATCAAAGAGGCCAAAGCCCGATTATAAATCAGCCGGTACAATCTTATTTGATCATAAGACAAATATTTAGCGACGAGGCTAGGAGTCCGGTGATTACCAGTTGGACGAATTGCTTCGTGAGCATCCTGACCAAGAGGTGTTGCTTTTTCTTTTTTAACTACACCGATGTAATTACTGCCGAAATTTTCATTAATATAACTATGAGCCCTTTGAATGTAACTATCACTTAATCTAGTTGAATCAGTGCGAATATAAGTCACTAAACCAACGTGTTCATCACCGACGGTTATGCCCTCATAAAGACTTTGAGCAATCGATGCTGTTTTCGAAGTTGAGAAGTGAAAACGATTTGAGGCTTCTTGTTGCAATGTCGAGGTCTTAAAAGGTGGTTTACTGGGAATGGTGCGAACTTTTTTAATGATTTCATTAAGGGTAAGGGTTTCACCAAGCTTTTGAAATATTTCATGCGCGGTTTTTTCGTCTTTTATCGCTGGCGTTTTGCCATTAATTTTTGCTAATTTTAATTGGTATTTCTCTTTGCAAATTTCAACCGTCGCGATGATTTCCCAATACTCTTCAGGAACAAAATTAACAATTTCTTTTTCATGATCAGTAATAATTTTTAATGTCGCGGTTTGCACGCGTCCCGCTGAAGGTGAACGGAGCTTTTTTTGCATCAATGACGATAGTTTAAAACCGATAATCCGATCAAGGATTCTTCTTGTCTCCTGTGAGTTGACAAGATTCATATCGATAATGCGCGGATCTTTAATTGCTTCTTTAATTGAATCACGAGTTATCTCGTGAAATTCAAGGCGTTTAGTGTTATTAACATCTAACCGTAGCATATCGGCTAAATGCCAAGCAATTGCTTCACCTTCGCGATCGGGGTCAGTTGCCAGCAAAACTTCATCGGCTTTTTTAGCTTGAGAACGGATTTGATCCCAAATTTTCTCTTTTTTGGGCATTAATTTATAGTTTGGTTTAAAGTTATTTTCAATATCGACGCCAAGCCCACCCTTGCCTGAAGTTGCCAAGTCACGCAAGTGACCTTGGGTCGCTAAAATTGAGTAGCCTTCACCGAGATAACGGCTAAACGATTCACTCTTTTTTGGCGATTCAACAATTACAAGTTTCATTAATGCTCCTCGATGTACAATTGATAAATATAGAGTTACGCATGGGTTTTGTCAATCGCTTTGATGAGCCTCTATTTTATTAAAGTAAATACTTATTTCCTTTAAATCTTTTTAGTTAAATTTTTGCACGTCGCTGAACTCATTTTCTGTCAGTTCGATTCCCATTTCTTCATAGACATCTTTTGCGCATTCGACTAATTTCGCGCCTTGTTTAATTAGGCTATTGCACGCTGAGGAAATATCGGCAGGAAAAGGAACGCAACAGACATCTTTACCTGCTGAAAGAGCATAACTTACTGTAATGAGTGTGCCTGAACGAGCGTCTGCTTCTCCGACAACGATTGATTTGGCGAGCATGGCTATAATGCGGTTTCTTAACGGGAACTGACTATGATCCGGTTCGGTTGTATTGGGATACTCGCTGATAAGCAAATGATGGCTTTTGATTATGTTATATAGTTCCTTGTTTTCTCGCGGGTAACAAAAATCGATACCTGAACCCAAGACCGCTACTGTACGACCTTTGACATTTATCGCTGTTTCATGAGCAATTGTATCAATGCCTTTAGCCATACCTGAGATAATAATCATTTTCTTGGCTAGATCAGCGACGATAATGCGCGTCATTTTTCTGCCATATTCCGTTGCCTTTCGACTACCGATGTAGGCAATCGTATCTTGAGGATGTTCAAGCAAACTTAAATCTCCGTAGTAATACAAAACAAAAGGAGGCTTATGACATTGTTTAAGGTGATCAGGGTAGTTTTTATCGATAATTGTGACTGTTTCCGCTTTCAATGTGGCCATAACATCATTAAATGAGTTTTCATCAATCGCTTCCTTACGCTTGATTGCTCGATAGATGTCATCCCACTTTCCTTTATATTTTAGTGATAAGTAAATCAAAATGTCTCTTCCTGTCATAAAAAACCTCCTCTTAATATATAAGGAGGCATTTTCAAAGCTTATCAGCAATTAATTAGAGAAGACTGACGTGTTTTATAAGTTGGCGGGCAACTGGTCCATAAGTGTAACGATGGATACCAGGTAATGTTCCGTGCTCACTAAGAGCCTTGAGATGGGCTTTTGTCGGATAGCCTTTATTTTTATCAAAATGGTATTGTGGGTATTTTTGGTGCAAGTCCAACATGATATCATCCCGCACAACTTTGGCGATAATCGAAGCTGCGGCAATCGCTCTTACTTTCGCATCGCCTTTTATGATGTCGTATACTGGACAAGAAAAACCATCAAGCGGCATCGCATCGGTCATCACACAATCAACTTTGATGCTAAGATTATTTAGAGCCATTTTCATCGCTAATTTAGATGCCTGATAAATATTTATTTCGTCAATCGTTTCCGGACTTACAATACCTACGCCATAAGCGAGGCAATTGGTAGTTAAGTCAACGAAAAGCTTTCGTCTCTTTTTATCAGAAAGTTTCTTCGAATCATTAACCTCATTATTTAAGTACGTGCGCGGGAGCACGATAGCGCACGCGACCACAGGACCTGCCAATGGTCCCCTACCCGCCTCATCAACGCCAGCAATGTTTATTATTTTTTCCGAATAAAAGGAATCTTCGTAGATTAAAGCCATATTAGATTTTTTCTAAAGATAAGCGTGTGATTCGGCCATCACGAAAATCGTTAAGTAAAATCATGCTTGCTCGATTTAAATCTAGATTACCCCCGATAAGAGCACCGGAAGATAGTGCAATTTGCTCAATGATTGTTCGTTCATCTTTTAGTGATGAATCTTTTAAAGAATAGAAGGTTATCAACTGCTGAGGATGATTATCTTTTAAATATGAGACAATCTTTGAAGCTAATTCTTCTTTAGGTAAAATATCTTCTTTGACCATACCAAGCAACGCAAGATTAATAGCGAGTTCTGGTTTTTCAAACTTCATTGGCAATATACCAGGAGTATCAAGTAACAAAAACTTGTTATCAACCTTAATCCATTGTTGGGCTTTAGTCTTGCCGGGACGATTTTCAACGAGCGCAACTCGTTTACCTGCTAGTTTGTTAATAAGCGTTGATTTGCCAGCATTGGGGACGCCGACGACCATTATTCTCAGTGGCTGTGGTTTCATGCCTCTTGTCGCTTCTTTGCGCCGTTTATCGCCATCTGTTGCGACAATTG
>LSQX01114048.1_pt1 | contig 18527 bp, 35 predicted proteins | sample 654561 | NCBI WGS metagenome assembly LSQX01 (sample SAMN04489861, study PRJNA283612) | anaerobic digester metagenome | isolation source: 4 biogas reactors fed with cattle manure at either 37C or 55C with and... | place: Denmark: Kongens Lyngby | collected 2014
TGTTTACCCTTGAGTATGCCGGCAACCTGGCTTGCAAGCCGCCCTAAGGTTTTGCCCTTGGCATCCACGACAAACCACTTTCTCTCTATGCTGCCCGGTTTAGGCATATATGTTTTCATCCTAATATCCCTCCTCAGTTAACTTTGCCAAGCTTTGTATGACATATGGCCCGGGGCTGGTGGGCCTAATATCCATAAACATAAATAGTATATTACATGGTACCGGGTGTGTCAAGAATTCCCCGGTAGTATACCTCCTCCAGAAATAGGCCCTGGGGAGGCATCGTTGGCCCGGCACACCTTCTGTCCCTTTTATCCAAAATGGTCTTTATTTCCTCCGGAGACAGATTGCCCTTTCCAACCTCCACAAGGGTGCCGGCAATTATCCTGACCATGTTGTACAAAAACCCGTCCGCCATTATTGACATATCAATAATACAGCCTTTAGTTTCAAATTCCAGCATCTGCACATTTCTTGTCCTTGACCTTACCATGCTGCCGCTACTGCAGAAAGAAGAAAAGTCCCTCCTGCCTATTATATATCCGGCTGCCTCTTCCATACTTTCAATGTCCAGTTTTACCGGGATAAAACAACTGTAATTTCTGAAAACCGCCGAAGGGATGCTTCTGTTAAATATTCTGTACCTGTATTTTTTCCCGACAACGTCATATCTTGCATGAAAGTCCGGGTGTACCTCGACTGCGTTAATAATCCTTATATCCGGCGGAAGACTACTGTTTAGCGCCAGGGGTATCCTGCCCACCGGTATGTTTGTTTCCGTCTTGAAATTGGCCCTCTGTCCCAGGGCATGGACTCCGGTATCCGTCCTGCCTGAACCTATAAGCCTTGCCCTGATACCGGTAACCTTCTCAATGCTTTCCTCTATAAGCTGCTGGATGGACAGAGCGTTTTTCTGCCTCTGCCACCCGTGATAATTTGTGCCGTCGTATTCTATGGTCATAAGAATATTCCTCATTAAGACCACCTCTACCAACCTCTGCTCACTATGGTTGTAACAAGCACCAATCCTCCAAGGGTCAGCGCAAAGTAATCCATCCCGGCCATACGCAGCACTTTAAGCCTGGTCCTACCCTCGCCGCCCCTGTAGCATCGTGATTCCATCGCCAGCGCCAGCTCATCGGCCCTCCTGAAGGCGCTTATAAACAGCGGTACCAGAAGAGGTACAAGGTTTTTTGCCCTTCTTAACAGGTTTCCGCTTTCAAAGTCCGCGCCCCTTGCCATCTGGGCCTTCATTATTCTATCCGTTTCGTCCAGTAGGGTTGGAATAAACCTCAGGGCTATGGTCATCATCATTGCCAGCTCATGGGCGGGCAGCCCCAGCCTTCTGAACGGGTTTAAAAGCTTTTCTATCCCGTCGGTGAGGGCTATTGGCGATGTTGTAAGGGTAAGCAGAGATGCACCCATAACCAGAAGTATCAGCCGGGTTGCCATGCGTCCCGCCTGCATAAGTCCCTCCCGGGTAATACCAAAGGGACCCAGGCTGTATATCACTTTTCCTTCCACCATCAGCATATTTATGAATATGGTGAGGAGCAGTATTATAAGCAGGGGGCGTAGCCCCTTAAATACGTGCTTAACGGGCACCCGTGACAGTACCAGCTGGACCAGAACAAAAAGGGCACAAATTCCATATCCCTTAAAGTTGGAAGCAATAAAAAGACTAATTATAAGTACAAAGGTAAGAACTATTTTAATCCTTGGGTCCAGCCTGTGGACCATAGAATCTCCGGGAAAGTACTGGCCAATTGTTATATCCTTAAGCATTGTTCCCACACCTTAGGTTTTTTAGAATTTCCTTTTCGGCGTCCTCCACGGTAAAAACGTTTCCCTTTACATCCCATCCCCGCTCCCTTAGCTTAAACATCAGCGAAGACATGGCGGGTAGAGCAAGCCCTAAATCCATAAGGTACCTGCCGTCGTCAAACACTTGCTGTGGGGTTCCGTTTCTGCTGATTCTGCCCCGGTCCATGACCACTATCCTGTCAGCCAGCCATGCAACTTCGTCCATATTATGGGATACCAGTACTATGGTAATCCCCTGTTTTTTGTTCATATCGCGGATAGAATTTAGTATATCCCTTCTACCCCTTGGATCAAGGCCCGCTGTGGGCTCATCCAGAATAAGGTATTTAGGCCCCATGGCAAGCACACCGGCGATGGCTATCCTCCGCCGCTGGCCGCCAGATAGTCCGAAGGGGCTTGTATCCTTCAAAGTGTCGAAGTCTAGACCCACCATCTTCATAGCCAACCGGGATCTCTTTAGAACTTGATTTTCACTAAGGCCCATGTTGCGGGGACCAAATGCCACATCCTTAAACACCGTTTCTTCGAAAATCTGGTGCTCGGGATACTGAAAAACAAGCCCCACCTTCTGTCTCACTATGCTTCTTTTGTACCCCTTCTCCCAGATATCCCTGCCGTCCACCACTATTGTGCCCCTCTGGGGCTTTAATAACCCGTTGAAGTGCTGTATCAGCGTGGACTTTCCCGAGCCGGTATGGCCTATTATGCCGATGAAACTCCCCTCATCCACCTTAAGGTCTATTCCCTCAAGGGCCACCTTTTCATAGGGAGTACCGGGCATATAGGTATATCTTAGGTTAGTGACTTCAATCGACATAGCTCTACCACCATCTCATCCTCGTTTAGAATATCCGGCAGCGGTACCCCGCTTTTCCTTAGCCTGCGGGCAAGCTGGGCGGGCCCGGGCACGTCCAGCCCCAGTTCTTTAAGCCGAGCCGCCTTTGAAAACACTTCGGAGGGGGTACCTTCCATAACTATCCTTCCCCGGTCCATTACCAGCACTCTGTCCGCCGCGGTTGCCTCCTCCATGTAATGGGTTATGTGTAAAATGGTCTTGCCCTCTTTTTTGTTCAGCCGCCCTATGACCTCCATCAGCTCCTGTCTGCCCCTGGGGTCAAGCATGGCGGTAGCCTCGTCCAGAACAATACAATCCGGCTGCATAGCCAATACCCCGGCTATTGCAACCCTTTGTTTCTGGCCGCCTGAAAGCAGGTGCGGGCCGTGGGTCCTGTAATCATACAAACCCACCTCCCTTAGGGCGTCGTCCACCCTTTTCCTGATTTCCCCCGAAGGCACCCCCTGGTTCTCGGGGCCAAAGGCCACATCCTCCTCAACTATGGTTGCAACCAACTGGTTATCCGGGTTCTGAAAAACCATACCAACCTTCTGTCTTATCTGCCATAAATTTTCGGGGTCCCGGGTATCCATGCCCATCACTTGGACTTTGCCCGAAACGGGAACAAGCAAAGCGTTTATTTGCTTTGCCAGAGTTGATTTCCCTGAACCGTTATGTCCTATTACAGCCACGAATTCTCCCTGCTTCACCCTAAGGTTGATGTCCTTCAGAACCATTTCTTCTTGCTCGCCGTAACGGAAACTGAGGTTTTCCATCAGTATTTGGTATTCCATTTTAACCCCTCTTAAGTTTAAATTAAGGACATCACTAATAATACCGGTGACTGGCAGCGGGCCAACCACTGCCAACCGGAACAGTAAGCCTGTCCCTGTGTCCCTATCAGACCAGCTCCAGTATAACCATCTCCGCTGCATCTCCTCTTCTGGGGCCAATCTTTACTATACGGGTATATCCTCCCTCTCTGTCGGCGTATTTCGGGCCTATATTGTCAAATAGTTTTTTTACCACCGTTTCATCCATCACAAAGGCCATAGCCATACGCCTGGAATGGAGGTCTCCCCTCTTTGCCAGCGTAATCATTTTCTCGGCCAAACTCCTTGTCTCCTTGGCCCGGGTTACGGTGGTTACTATTTTACCTTTATCCAACAGGCTTGTAACCAAATTCCTAAGCATTAACATCCTATGGTCGGTTGCCCGACCCAATCTTCTGTTTGATGCCATAAAATATCCCTCCCTGCGTGGTTACTCGTCGTTTTTTTTCAAACTCAAGTTTAACTCGGAAAGCTTGGACTGAACTTCCTCCAGGGATTTCTTGCCAAGGTTTCGTACCTTCATCATGTCCTCTTCGGTTTTCTGGATCAGTTCGCCCACTGTATTGATGCCTGCCCGTTTCAGGCAGTTGTATGAACGGACGGAAAGATCCAGTTCCTCTATGGTCATTTCAAGAACCTTATCCTGTTCTTCCTCTTCCTTCTCTACCATGATTTCCACGTCGTTCACATGATCGGTAAGATCTATGAACAAGGATAAGTGCTCTACCAGAATCTTTGCTGCCAGGCTGGTTGCTTCATCAGCCTTAATGGTGCCATTGGTCCAGACTTCCAGGGTCAGCTTGTCATAGTCGGTTATCTGGCCTACCCGGGTATTCTCCACATTGTAGTTGACCCGTTCAATGGGTGAAAATACGGAATCCACGGGAATAATGCCAATGGGCTGCCCAGGCTTCTTATTGCGTTCTGCCGGTACATAGCCCCTGCCTTTTTCAATGGTTATTTCCATGAACAACTTGCCTTCTTCATTCAAGGTGGCAATGTGATGCTCGGGATTCACAATCTCCACATCAGCATCTACAATTATGTCTCCTCCGGTAATCCGCCCCGGACCCTTGGCGTCAATGGTGATAATTTTCGGCTCGTCTGAAGACATCTTCAGGGCCAGTTCCTTAAGGTTGAGAATAATTTCCACCAGATCTTCCTTAACGCCGGGGAGGGTGGTAAATTCGTGAAGGGCTCCATCCACTTTAATGGATGTTACAGCTACTCCCGGCAGGGAAGACAGCAAAATTCTGCGCAGAGAATTTCCCAGTGTAATTCCAAAGCCTCGCTCCAAAGGTTCTACTACAAACTTACCGTATCGATCGTCCTCGCTTATTTCGACAATCTCAATTTTGGGCTTTTCTATTTCTATCAAATCAAACCCTCCTCATAACTTTTTTCCGTTTACTTCGAGGGCAGCTTATCCCATTATCTGGAGTACAACTCGACAATGAGGTGTTCCTGAATCTCGATATCTATATCCTCTCTGGAAGGCAGTGCTGTAATGGTTCCTTCCAGCTTTTCGTAATCAACTGAGAGCCATGGTACTACTGTACGGCCTGTACCCTCTTTCAGTGCCTTGAAATGCTCCACTTCGGAAGCGCTTCTTTCTCTAACGCCGATTACTTCACCAACATTGGTGATATAGGAGGGTATATTTACTTTCCTGCCGTTTACTGTGATATGCCCATGACGTACCAACTGTCTGGCCTGGGCCCTGGAGCTGGCAAATCCCAAACGGTATACAACATTGTCCAGCCTTCTTTCCAGAAGCTGAAGCAGGTTTTCACCAGTAATGCCCTTCATCTTGTCTGCCATTTCAAAGTAATTCTTGAACTGTTTTTCCAGTATGCCGTAAATTCTTCTTACCTTCTGTTTTTCCCTCAGCTGAATACCGTATTCGGATAACTTCCGTCTGCTGGTTCCATGCTGTCCGGGAGCAACAGGTCTTCTGTTAAAAGAACATTTATCTGAATAACATCTGTCGCCCTTCAGGTACAGCTTCAGGCCTTCCCTGCGGCATTGGCGACAACTCGGTTCCAAATTCCTTGCCATCTGTCACACACCTCCAAATACTCAAACTCTTCTTCTCTTAGGCGGCCTGCATCCGTTATGGGGAATGGGGGTAACGTCTTTGATCATGCTTACCTCCAGCCCTGCTGCCTGCAGTGAACGAATTGCAGCTTCCCTTCCTGAGCCTGGCCCTTTAACGTATACTTCAACGGTCTTCATACCATGCTCCATGGCTGCCTTTGCTGCTGTTTCCGCTGCAGTCTGCGCTGCAAAGGGAGTGCTCTTCTTAGAACCACGGAAACCTAAAGCACCTGCACTGGCCCAGGAGATGGCATTGCCTTCTGTGTCAGTAATGGTGACGATGGTATTGTTAAACGTGGACTTGATATGTGCGGCACCCCGCTCAACATTCTTCTTCTCACGGCGTCTGCGTGATCTGCGTGTTTGCTTTGCCATTCATTAACCTCCTTACTTCTTTCTGCGTGCGCCAACAGTGCGTTTTGGTCCTTTACGGGTTCTGGCATTCTGCTTGGTGCTCTGTCCTCTTACAGGCAACCCTCTGCGGTGACGGATACCCCTGTAGCATCCAATTTCCATGAGCCGTTTGATGTTCATGGATACTTCTCTTCTAAGGTCACCTTCTACCTTTACGTTTTTATCGATATATTCTCTCAGCTTGGAAACCTCTGCCTCGGTTAAATCCTTAACGCGAGTGTCCGGGTTAACGCCGGTTGCATTGATGATTTCCTGTGCCTTCTTTCTGCCAATGCCGTATATATAAGTCAGACCGATTTCTACTCTCTTATCTCGGGGCAGGTCTATACCAGCAATACGTGCCATCATTACACCTCCATGTTAATTATTACATATTTTATCAGTTTTTAACCCTGTTTTTGCTTATGTCTGGGGTTTTCACAAATAACCATGACCCTGCCTTTTCTCTTGATGATCTGGCATTTTTCACAAATAGGCTTTACAGACGGTCTTACCTTCATGTTCAACCCTCCTTATGCTTTTCCGCGCCAGGTAATACGACCACGGGTTAGATCATAGGGCGACAGTTCAACTGTAACCTTGTCTCCCGGCAATATTCGGATAAAGTTCATTCTTAGTTTTCCGGATATATGAGCCAGTATCTGATGCCCGTTTTCCAGTTCCACCTGGAACATGGCATTGGGCAAAGCTTCAACTACTGTACCCTCAACTTCAATAACGTCGTCTCTAGCCAAGGAATATCACCCTCCTTATTTCTCATATCCCAACGATTGTAAGCTTTTTCTGATATCCGCATCCAGCACTCTGGCACCGCTTTCCAGCTGCTCTTTCAGGTTCTGGTCAAGTGCAGGCGTGGGCTTTAGATGCTTTACCTTCTTCTTCTTGGGTTTTTCCATGGTACGCCTGACACCATCCGCGATGAATACATAATCATCGTCCAGCCGCTGGATTATGATAAAGGCTCTGCCCTTATCCCTTCCGGCTTTTGCCACTACCACTCTGCCAACATCAAAATCTCCTTGCGTCATGGTATCTACCCTTCCACCGTAAGTATTTCAGGATCCTCTTCCGTTATGGCAATGGTGTTTTCATAGTGAGCGGACAGGAGGCGGTCCTTTGTAAGCACGGTCCAGCCGTCCTCCATAATTTCCACCTGGTCTGTACCCTGGTTAACCATAGGCTCTACGGCCAGGGTCATCCCCGGGCGCAGCCTGGGTCCCATGCCTGGAGGCCCGTAATTGGGCACCTGAGGATCTTCATGCATTTGCTGTCCGATGCCATGGCCGACGAAGGATTTAACTACCGAAAAACCTCTTGCTTCCACATAGCTTTGAATCGCATGGGATATATCGGAAAGACGATATCCCAAACGAGCATATTTCAAACCTTCATAAAAGGCCTCTTCTGTTGCCCGAATCAATGCGGCGGCTTCTTCGCTTATATCTCCAACGGGAAATGTTCTGGCAGCATCACCGCAATAGCCTTTGTAAAAGGCACCGATATCAATGCTTACGATATCACCCTCCTGCAGCGGGATATCATTGGGAAAACCATGTACCACCTGGGCATTGACGGAAGCACAAATGCTGTAAGGGAAACCGTTATAGCCCTTGAAGGCCGGCGCGGCGTCATGCTTCATAATATATTCCTCCGCCAGCCGGTTTAAATATGCTGTGGTTACCCCGGGCTCTATGTGTTCCTCCACTACACGCAGGGCACCGGCGGTTATCTTGCCAGCTTCCCGCATTATTTCCAGTTCTTTTTTCGATTTCAGTATAATCATAATTCTTCCTTACTTCAAGAACCCCTTGTAATGCCGCATGAGCATCTGGGATTCCAATTCCTTTGAAGTTTCCATGGCAACGCCCACAACGATCAAAACGGCAGTTCCTCCAAAGGACATGGGCACTTTGGTGATAGCGGTAACCACAATGGGTATAATTGCAATCAGTGCAAGGAACAGGGCTCCCACCAGCGTCAGCCGGTTGGAAATCCTGGCCAGGTAATCTGCCGTCGGCTTACCCGGACGGATACCTTGCACAAAACCGCCGTACTGCCTGAGATTATTGGAAATCTCAATGGGGTTGAAGGTAATCTGCGTATAGAAATAAGTAAAGAATATAATTAATAATGCATAAAGGGCAGCGTACAATCCACTATCCTGGCTGAAGTATTTATCCACCCATTTCACAAAACCGCTGCTTTGCGACATGAACTGGGCAATTGTCTGGGGTACAGCCAATATGGAAACTGCAAAAATTATCGGCAGAACTCCTGAAGAATTCACCTTCATGGGAATATGAGTGCTCTGCCCGCCGTATATCTTTCTTCCGATAACCCTCTTGGAGTATTGTACCGGAATTCTCCTCTGCCCCATATCTATAAAGATAACACCTGCTATAAGTGCTATCATGAACACCAGCATCACAATGAGCAGAAGCGGGTTGATCTGTTTTGCCCTGAAGGCCAGGTTGAACAGATTTACCACTGCAATAGGTCCTCTTGAAATAATGCTGGTAAAGATTATCAGTGAAATTCCGTTTCCAATGCCTCTTTCAGTAATCTGTTCGCCAAGCCACATCATAAACGCTGTTCCTGCTGTCAGGGTGAGGCAAACCGTCAGGTATGTCCATACATTGTTTTCCACCAAGGCTCCGGAACCCCTGAGCATGCCAAAGGTGATTCCAATTGCCTGGATGAAAGCCAATATAACGGTAAAATACCTGGTGTACTGGGCAATTTTCTTTCTGCCCTCTTCCCCTTCCTTTGCCAGAGCTTCCAGCTTGGGGATGGCAACTGTTAACAGATTCATGATAATGGAGGCGTTAATATAGGGGGTAATGGACAAGGCAAAAATGGTGAAATTGCCGAAAGCACCACCGGAAATAATATTGAAGAACCCCAGTAAGCCGCTCTGATCGATAATCGCCTTGATAAAGGAGCTGTCAACGCCCGGCACCGGTACAAAGGTTCCCAGCCGGTAAATGAACAGCATTATTAAGGTAAATATGATCTTTTTCCTCAGGTCTTCTATTTTCCAGGCATTCCGTAGGGTTTCTAGCATTTTAGATCACCTCTGCCTTTCCACCCAGGGCCTCAATCTTTTCCTTGGCGGATTTGCTGAACTTATGAGCCTGTACGGTCAGCTTTTTGGTAAGTTCGCCGTCACCGAGAATTTTCACGCCATCGTTCAGTTTCTTAATCAGGCCCTCTTCCTTCAAAAGCTCAGGTGTAACAACGGTGCCCTCCTCAAATCTGTCTAAGTCTTTAAGGTTTACCAGGGAGTATACTTTTGAGAACGGATTTGTAAAGCCTCTCTTGGGAATTCGTCTTACAAGAGGCATCTGTCCGCCTTCAAAGCCCGGTCTTGTACCGCTTCCGCTCCTGGCCTTGTAACCCTTGTGACCGCGGCCTGCTGTCTTTCCAAGCCCGGAACCTGTTCCCCGGCCTTTTCTCAAAGGAGTTTTCACCGCACCTTCAGCTGGCTTTAATTCATGTAGTTTCATGGGGCTGCACCTCCTTTATTCCTGGATTTCTTCCACAGTAACAAGATGTTTCACTCTATCGATCATACCTCTGATAACCGGGTTGTCTTCATGTATTTTGTAAGATCGGATCTTTCTTAATCCCAGGGCTTCCATAGTTGCTATCTGTTTGTCTTTGCAGCCTATGGTGCTCCTGACTTGGGTAATTTTTAGCTTGGCCATTGTCACCCTCCTAATCTAAGATCTCTTCTACGGATTTGCCTCTCAGTCTGGCAACTTCCTCTGCGGTTTTCAGGCTGGCCAGCCCTTCCATGGTGGCATTGACCATGTTTCTGGGATTGTTGGAACCCAAAGACTTGGTTCTGATGTCACGTACTCCGGCCAGTTCCAATACCGCACGAACAGGTCCGCCTGCGATAACTCCGGTACCTTCCTTTGCCGGCTTCATAAGAACGCAGCCTGCTCCAAATCTCCCTATTACTTCATGGGGAATGGTTGTATTTACAATGGGTACTTTGATCATGTTTTTCTTGGCGTCTTCCACGCCCTTGCGGATGGCATCCGGTATTTCAGCTGCTTTGCCTACTCCAACACCTACGTGGCCGTTTTCATCGCCCACTACCACTACGGTATTGAAGCGGAAGTTCCGTCCACCCTTGACCACCTTGGCGACGCGGTTGATGCTTACTACTCTTTCCTTCAGGTCCAGTTTACTGGCGTCTATGCGATCATTACGGTCCATCTGTTTCCCTCCTTTAAAATTCCAGCCCGGCTTCACGTGCACCGGCTGCAACTTCTTCTACGCGTCCGTGGTAGATGTAACCGCTGCGGTCAAATACTACTTTCTTGATTCCCTTATCCAGGGCTTTCTTTGCTACAGCTTCACCTACAATTCTGGCAGCTTCCTTTTTGGTTTTGCCAGCAACCTGCTCCCTCAAGTCCGGATCAAGGGTAGAAGCAGCTGCTAAGGTTGTTCCGTTCTGATCATTGATGATCTGAGCATACATGTGCTTTAAGCTTCTATATACACATAAACGCGGTCTTTCAGCTGTGCCGGCTACTTTTTTTCTGACTCTGGCATGCCGCACTTTTCTTACGGCATTTCTGTCTAACTTCTTGATCACCTAAGCTACACTCCTTCCCTTATTAGTTACCAGTTTTTCCTTCCTTGCGGATGATTCTTTCGTCTTCATACTTGATGCCCTTACCCTTGTAAGGTTCAGGTTTTCTAACTTCCCTGATCTTTGCAGCCATGGCTCCTACCTTCTGCTTGTCAATTCCCTTGACAATGATCTTATTGGGAGCCGGTACATCAAACTCAACTCCGTCTTCTTCGGGAATCTCTACAGGGTGAGAGTAGCCTACGGTCAATACCAGTTTTTTGCCCTGTTTCTGTGCTCTGTATCCAACACCGTTAATTTCCAGGGTCTTTTCAAAACCTTTGGTTACGCCCTCTACCATATTGTTGATAAGAGACCGGCTCAGACCATGAAGCGCTCTGTGATGCTTATCGTCTGAAGGCCGCTCAACCAAAACCGCATTATCTTCCACTACAACGCGCATATCCTTATGAATCTTCTGTACCAGCTGTCCCTTGGGGCCTTTTACTTCCACTACGTTGCCGTCCTTAACCGATACTGTTACTCCATTGGGCAGCTGCACAGGAAGTTTTCCTATTCGCGACATATCCTTTACACCGCCTTCCGTTTGCTGTTTTCAGTAGCTTTACCGAATCTTTACCAGATGTAGCAGAGAACCTCTCCGCCTACTCCCTGTTTGCGGGCTTCATTGTCTGTCATAACTCCTTTGGAGGTGGAGATGATTGCAATGCCAAGTCCGCCAAGAACCTTGGGGATTTCGTCTTTTCTGGCATAAACCCTCATACCGGGTTTGCTTATTCTTTTCAGTCCGGTAATGACACGCTCATTGTTGGAAGCATATTTCAAATTTATATTCAATATGCCCTGCTTGCCGTCTTCAATTACGGTATAGCCTTTTATATAACCCTCTTCGGTAAGTATATCTGCAATAGCCTTCTTTATATTGGAGGCTGGTACTTGTACTTCTTCATGCTTAGCTACCAGTGCATTTCTGATTCGGGTTAACATATCCGCGATGGGATCTGTCATAGCCATATATTCTACCTCCTTCCAGTCTCAACTGTCTACCAGCTTGCCTTTCGGACACCGGGTATTTGTCCCTTATAAGCCAATTCACGGAAGCAAATACGGCAGATGCCAAACTTCCTCAATACAGCGCGCGGACGTCCGCACAGTCTGCATCTTGTATAGGCACGGGTTGAATATTTAGGGGGCCGCTGCTGCTTAACCCTCAATGATTTCTTTGCCACTAATAATTTCCCTCCTTAATTTATCGGACTCTAGACTCTGCTCGAAAAAGGCATTCCCATCAGCCTCAGCAATTCCCTTGCTTCTTCATCAGTCCGGGCGGTTGTGACAATGATAATATCCATTCCTCTTACTTTTTCAACCTTATCATAGTCTATTTCAGGAAATATCAGCTGTTCCTTTATGCCTAAGGCATAGTTTCCTCTTCCGTCAAAGGATTTTTCCGATACTCCTCTGAAGTCCCTGACGCGGGGCAGAGCTACGTTTACCAGGCGGTCATAGAATTCATACATTCTGTCCCCACGAAGGGTTACCTTGGCGCCCACATTCATGCCCTGGCGCAGTTTAAATGCAGCTACGGACTTTTTAGCCTTGGTTACAATGGGTTTTTGTCCGGTTATGGCTGCCAGCTCTTCCACGGCTGATTCCAGGAATTTTGGATTATCCTTGGCATCGCCCACGCCCATGTTTACCACGATCTTTTCAAGCCTGGGCACTTCCATAATGCTTTTATATTTGAATTTATCCATTAGAGCGGATACTATTTCATTCTTGTACAGTTCTTTTAAACGAGCCAAAACTTATACCTCCCTTCAGAGAAAAAAATTACTCACCGATGACTTCATTGCAAACCTTGCAAACTCTGACCTTGGTACCGTCATCCAGTATTTTGCGGCCAACCCTGGTACGCTTATTGCACTTGTTGCATACAAGCATAACCTTGGAGGCATAAATTGGTCCTTCCTGGTGTATGATGCCACCCTGTTGTCCGGCACCCCTGGGTTTTTGGTGCTTGGTCAGGAGGTTGATTCCTTCAACAATAACCTTGCCCTGCTTTGGAAAAGCTGCAAGTACCTTGCCTCGTTTCGATTTATCCTTACCGGAGATGATTTCTACGGTATCTCCTTTTTTAACATGCAGTTTTCTTCTTTGTGCTTTCACCACAGCAACCACCTCCTCTTACAGTACTTCCGGAGCCAGAGAAATTATCTTCATGTAGTCCTTCTCTCTCAGCTCTCTGGCTATGGGGCCAAAGATACGGGTACCCCTGGGTTGGTTTTGTTCGTTTATTATAACAGCAGCATTGTCGTCGAACCTGATGGTGGAACCGTCGGGCCGGCGGATTCCTTTCTTTGTCCTAACAATTACTGCCTTGACTATATCGCCTTTTTTTACAACACCGCCAGGTGTTGCGCTTTTGACAGATGCAACGATCACATCTCCGATGTTGCCGTATTTTCTGCTGGAGCCGCCCAATACCTGAATACACATAATTTCCTTGGCACCGGTATTATCAGCCACTCTCAGCCGGCTTTCCTTCTGGATCATCTTGTACCCTCCTTTCAAAGTATGACAAGACATCAAATGCCGGGAATGGCACCTTGCGCTGTGCTGCTTACTGTGCTCTTTCTATTATTTCAACCAAACGCCAGCGTTTATGTCGGCTTAAAGGCCTGGTTTCCATAACCTTTACGCGGTCGCCGACCTGGCAGATGTTTTCTTCATCATGAGCCTTCAGCTTAGTGGTGCGTTTGATATATTTTCCGTAAAGTTTATGCTTAACCCGGGTTTCTATTGCAACCACTATGGTTTTATCCATCTTGTTGCTAACCACTTTACCGATCCTTGTCTTTCTGTTGCCCCGTATCATAGACCTTTTCCTCCTTCCTAAAAAGGTGTTACGCCTTAATACCTTTTAGTTCTCTTTCCCTCAAAACCGTTTTTATCCTGGCAATGGATTTTCTTACCTGTTTAATCCTCATCGGGTTATCCAATTGTCCCGTAGCAAGTTGAAACCTGAGGTTAAATAGCTCCCCTTTTAACTCCTGAGCCTTTTTTTCCAGTTCCTGTACAGTCATTTCCCTGACCTCTTTAGCTTTCATTTGCTTCACCACCCACTTCTTCGCGTTTTACAAATTTACATTTAATAGGCAGTTTATGCATGGCCAGTCGCATTGCTTCCCTTGCAACTTCTTCGTTTACACCGGATATTTCGAACATAACCCTTCCTGGTTTTACTACCGCTACCCAATACTCGGGCGAACCTTTACCCGAACCCATCCTGGTTTCGGCGGGTTTTTGCGTAACGGGTTTGTCAGGAAATATCTTTATCCAAACTTTTCCGCCTCTTTTTATATATCTGGTCATAGCTATTCTTGCGGCTTCTATTTGATTGGAAGTAATCCACCCGGGCTCAGTCGCCTGCAGACCGAACTGACCGTATGCTATGGTGCTACCACGGGTTGCTTTTCCCTTCATTCTGCCCCTCTGGACTTTTCGGCGCTTGACCCTTTTCGGTATCAACATTTGGCCTTCCTCCTCCCTTTCGAGTCCCTAATTTTCGCTTTTGGTCTTACCCAGGATTTCCCCCTTGTATATCCATACCTTAACGCCGATTTTACCGTAGGTAGTATCCGCCTCTGCAAAACCATAATCTATGTCGGCTCTTAACGTTTGCAGCGGTATGGTTCCTTCACTGTACCTTTCGCTTCGCGCTATTTCTGCTCCGCCAAGTCTTCCGGATACCATTGTTTTGATACCCTTGGCTCCCGAACGCATGGTACGCTGTATCGACTGCTTCATTGCCCTTCGGAAGGAAACCCTTCGCTCAAGCTGAGATGCTATATTTTCAGCAACAAGCTGTGCATTAAGCTCGGGGACCTTTATCTCTATTATATTGATGAACACGTTCTTACCCGTCATGGCCTCCAGCTCTTTTTTCAAATCCTCAACTCCCGAGCCGCCTTTGCCTATTACCATTCCCGGTTTGGCGGTATAAATGGTAACCTTGACCCTGTTGGCAGCCCGTTCGATTTCCACCTTGGAAACGCCGGAGGTAAAAAATTTAGCCTTAACGTGTTTTCTTATTTTTTTGTCTTCTATTAGAAGGTTTGAAAAATCCTTTTTACCCGAATACCACTTTGAACTCCAGTCTTTTATTATTCCAACTCTGAGTCCGTGGGGATTGACTTTTTGACCCACTTAGCTTTCCCTCCTTTTACTGTTTTTCCCTGAGTATCACAGAGATATGGGTGCTTCTTTTGCGTATCAGGTTCGCCCTGCCCTGGGCCCTCGCCTTATACCTTTTCATGGTAGGCCCTTGGTTCGCGTAAACCTGCGCAACATACAGATTATCCCTAACCATATCGTGGTTGTTTTCGGCATTAGCCGCCGCCGACTGTATAAGCTTCTCGGTTATCCTTGCGCCTTTCTGGGGCAAGTACCTCAGTATGGCTAACGCCTCATCTATGCTCTTACCCCTTATCTGGTCCAAGACAATCTCGACCTTGCGGGGTGATATTCTGACATATTTAACATGCGCTTTTGCTTCCACCATTAAACCCTCCTTCCCTCTACTTGAGTGACGTTGACCTTTCGGTGTGGGAACCGTGCCCCCTGAAGGTTCTGGTAGGCGCGAATTCGCCCAGTTTGTGACCCACCATTTCCTCGGTTATATAAACAGGGACATGTTTTCTGCCATCGTGCACCGCTATGGTATGGCCTACCATTTGCGGGAAGATGGTTGATGCCCTCGACCAGGTCTTAAGAACCTTTTTTTCGTTGTTTTTATTCATCTTTTCTATTCTCTCCAAAAGCTTGGGTTGAACATAGGGCCCTTTTTTTAGTGACCTTCCCATAAACAATACTTCCTCCCTTCTTTTCTTACTTCTTGCGTCGTTTAATTATAAACTTGTCGCTATCCTTATTTTTCTTCCTCGTTTTGTATCCTATTGTGGGCTTGCCCCACGGGGTAACCGGTGCTGGCCTTCCTATCGGAGCCTTACCCTCACCGCCACCATGCGGATGGTCAGCCGGGTTCATTGCCGAGCCTCTCACAGTGGGCCTTATGCCTAAATTTCGTTTTCTCCCGGCCTTACCTATGGTAATATTCTCGTGGTCCAGATTCCCAACCTGACCCACTGTTGCCCTGCACTCCTGTCTTACCATTCTCACCTCTCCGGAAGGAAGCTTTATCTGTGCGTAACCCCCCTCCTTTGCCATAAGCTGTGCGGAATTGCCCGCAGCCCTGACAAGCTGGGCGCCCTTTCCGGGCTTTAACTCAATATTATGGATAATGGTACCCATAGGAATACATGAAAGGGGAAGAGCGTTGCCCGGTTTAATGTCCACGTCCTGTCCGGACACCACAATATCGCCCACCTTGAGCCCCAACGGTGCGATAATATATCGTTTTTCACCATCGGCATAATTAAGGAGCGCGATGTTGGCGCTTCTGTTCGGGTCGTATTCGATGGTGGCAACCCTCGCCGGGACCCCATCCTTGTTTCTTTTGAAGTCTATAATCCTATATTTCCTCTTATGCCCGCCTCCTCTGTGCCGGACGGTAATTCTGCCGTATACGTTCCTTCCTCCGGATTTTTTCAGATCCGTTACAAGGGATTTTTCCGGTTTATCGGTTGTAACCCCTGAATAGTCCAAAACCGTCATGTTTCTTATTCCCGGGGAGGTAGGCCTGAATTTTTTTACTGCCATATTTTTTCCCTCCTTGCATTTACATTCCTTCGAAGAACTCTATTTTTTTGCTATCCTCCGTAAGCTTCACGAAGGCCTTTTTCCAACTTGCCTTCCTGCCAATATTTCTACCCATTCTTCTCATCTTGCCCATGTAGTTTACAACGTTTACCTTTTCCACCTTAACGCCGAACAGCTCTTCAACGGCTTTCTTTATCTCAATCTTGTTAGCTTTCCTGTCTACCACAAAGGTGTACTTGCTTTCTTCCATATCCCTCATGCTTCTCTCGGTTATTACCGGGCGAACAACTATATCCTGGGGAGCCTTCATTTCCCGTACACCTCCTCAACCTCTTTCACCGCATCCCTCGTTATCACAAAGGTATCATGCTTTAGTATGTCATACACGTTAAGACCGCCCGCGAAGGCCGATTTAACGCCGGGAATGTTTCTTGCGGATTTCGCCACCACTTCGTCATTGCACTTAACTACTATAAGAGCTTTTTTACCTGCTTTAAGGTTCTTTAACATTCCATGAATAAAAGCAGCCTTGGGCTCTTCCATTACCAAGCTGTCCAACACCATAATTTCATTGTTCCGGGCCTTTGAACTCAAAGCGGAGAGCATTGCCTGCCGACGCATTTTCTTGGGAAATTTTTGTGCAAAATCCCTAGGCTTGGGTGCGAATACCACTCCTCCACCTGTCCACTGCGGAGAACGGATGCTACCCTGCCTTGCTCTTCCGGTCCCTTTTTGTCTCCAGGGTTTTCTGCCGCCACCCCTAACTTCCGCCCTGGTTTTGGCAGACTGGGTGCCCTGTCTTTTGTTGGCCAGATATACTTGCACTGCCTGATGCAGCAACGCTTCGTTCACCGGGACGCCAAAAATCTCGTCCTTCAGTTCCATTTCGTCCACCTGTTGTCCTTCGGTATTATAAACTGCTACTTTCGGCATATTCTTTCCTCCCTTCTACAAACCCTCTTATGCTTTTACAGAATCCTTTATGACCAGCAAACCACCCTTTGGCCCCGGCACCGCTCCCTTTAGAAGCAGGAGATTGTGCTCCGGGTCCACCTTAACCACCTCTAAGTTCTGCACAGTGACCCTTTCGCCGCCCATTCTGCCCGGCATATTCTTACCCTTAAAGGTTTTGGATGGTGAACTGGACCCTCCCATAGAGCCTACTCCCCTGTGATACTTTGAGCCATGGGTCATAGGGCCGCGGCCTTGATTCCATCTTTTTATTACGCCCTGAAACCCTTTACCCTTGGACGTACCTGCCACGTCCACCTTTTCGCCTTCCTCGAATATGTCAACCTTTATCTCCTGCCCGACTTCGTATGCGTCGGGATTTTGAACCCTAAATTCCATGAGAACCTTTTTGTACTCAACCCCGCCCTTGTCAAAATGACCCTTCATGGGCTTGTTTACCTTAGCGGGTTTCGCCTCTTCGAAGCCTACCTGTATTGCCTTATACCCATCGCTTTCAACAGTCTTTTTCTGTACAACCTTCACAGGCCCAGCCTTAATAACCGTAACCGGAATAATATTTCCGTTTTCGTCAAACACCTGTGTCATACCCATCTTCTTCCCCAGTATACCTTTCTCCATTTGCTGCACCTCCAAAACTTATTAGCGGATTATCCCATTGTTTCGGACAATCATAATAGCCTTACAATTTAATTTCTATATCCACTCCGGCGGGCAGGTCAAGGCGCATAAGCGCGTCTACCGTTTTGGGATTGGGATTATGGATGTCTATAAGCCTTTTGTGAGTCCTTATTTCGAACTGTTCCCTCGAATCCTTGTACTTATGAGGAGCTCTAAGTATCGTCACTACATCCTTTTCGGTAGGCAGCGGTATAGGACCGGATACCTTGGCACCGGTTTTTTTCGCCGTATCCACAATCTTAACTGCGGACTGGTCAAGTGCCGAATGGTCAAACGCCTTCAACCTTATCCTGATTTTTTGTTTCGCCATTAAATTTCCCTCCTTATAAATCGCACGTTTTTGTTTACGCGCAACCCAGTCTCATATACACTCATCCAGGCGTTTTGAATTTTTTTTAAATGCGTGCATACAAAACCAAAGTCGCCCCATTCGAGATGTGGACATACTCCCCGGAAATTTCCCGGAAATCTCCAGCAACCTTCCAGTTCATCGCATCCTTACTGCAACTTCTATATTCTATAATAACAGCAATAAAATATCAATAGC
>LSQX01251076.1_pt1 | contig 18526 bp, 16 predicted proteins | sample 654561 | NCBI WGS metagenome assembly LSQX01 (sample SAMN04489861, study PRJNA283612) | anaerobic digester metagenome | isolation source: 4 biogas reactors fed with cattle manure at either 37C or 55C with and... | place: Denmark: Kongens Lyngby | collected 2014
TAGCTTGGACAAGTCATCTTCCTCCTCTTTGGCCTTTATTGACTGTGCGCACGCAGGCACCAGCTTTAACTCGCCGATGAAACGGCGCCGTGCCGTCTAAACTAACCGCTACAACTTAAACGCAAGAATCATGCCATTTGCTTGTTCGGAGAGGCGGCGATCTTAAGCCTTTTTGCAGGCCGGCGGCGGCCTCCGGTGGTAAAAGATGAAAGGCGTTTCAGATTGATACTTTCAAAATGGACGGTTGAAATATTATTATAAAAGCAAACAGGGAGCCATATTTCCTGCCAGGCTTGGCACAGTATTTGCTAGCTGGGTAAGATAGATGTTCTATGCAGCTAAAGGGCAGGAGGCGGAGGCAGGTACTCGGACAAAGGATTTCAAAAAAGGCGGCGGGGAGGATTGGGTATTAGTTTGGCTGCGGGATTTTAACATTATTAAAAATACCTCATGGGGGGAGATAAAGTTGCGGGAAATTAAAGCGTCAACCATTACCGAGCTGGTTGCAGAGATGTGCCAGGAAGCAAACCTTTACCTGGGCGAGGACGTGGTCGATGCCTTGAAGAAGGCGCTGCTGGAAGAGGGGTCGCCTGCCGGCAAGGAGGTTCTAAAGCAGATCCTCGAAAACGTGGACATTGCTCGCAGCGAGCAGATCCCCATCTGCCAGGACACCGGCTTTGCCGTCTTTTTCGTGGAGTGGGGGCAGGAGGTCCATCTAACCGGGGGCTCCCTGGAAGAGGCCATTAACGAAGGGGTGCGCAAGGGCTACCGTGAAGGCTATCTGCGCAAGTCCATCGTGAGCGATCCCCTGGAGCGGATCAACACCGGCGACAACACCCCTGCCGTAATCCACACTATTCTCGTTCCCGGGGACAAGGTTAAAATCACCTTTGCGCCCAAGGGCGGCGGCAGCGAGAACATGAGCGCGGTAAAGATGCTCAAGCCCTCGGACGGCGTGGAGGGGGTCGTCGATTTCGTGGTCAACCACGTCCGGGAATCGGGTTCCAACCCCTGCCCGCCCATTGTAGTGGGCGTAGGCATCGGCGGAACTTTTGAAAAGGTGGCGCTGCTGGCCAAAAAAGCGCTGCTCCGGCCCCTGGGACAGCCCCATCCCAAGCCTTTCTATGCTAACCTGGAGCAGAGGCTTCTCCGGGAGATCAACAACCTAGGTATCGGGCCGCAGGGCTTTGGCGGCCGCGTCACCGCCCTGGCGGTGCACATTGAAACCTTCCCCGCCCACATTGCCAGCCTGCCGGCGGCGGTGAATATCAACTGCCATGTTGCGCGCCACGTGGAGCGGGTCATTTAGAAAAAGGAAATAACTACCAAGGAGGGTCTGCCATGACGGTTAAACACTTGCAAACTCCGCTCAGCGACGAAGATGTGCTGGGACTGAAAGCGGGAGACAGCGTCCTCATTAGCGGGGTCATTTATACAGCCCGGGATGCCGCGCATAAAAAGCTGGCCGAGCTCATTGAGAGGGGCGAACCGCTGCCCATCGATCTGAAGGGGCAGGTCATCTACTACGTGGGGCCGACCCCGGCAAAGCCGGGCCAGGTCATCGGTTCGGCCGGCCCCACGACCAGCGGGCGGATGGATAAGTACACCCCCCTGCTCCTGAAAGAGGGGATGAAGGCCTGCATCGGAAAAGGGCTGCGCAACGCGGCTGTAAAAGAGGCCCTGAAAAAATACAAGGGCGTCTACCTGGCCGCTGTCGGGGGCGCTGGGGCGCTGCTTTCCAAGCGCATCATCAGCAGCGAAGTGGTGGCCTACCCCGAGCTGGGGACGGAAGCCATTTACCGGCTGGAGGTAAAGGATTTTCCAGCCACGGTCATCAATGACGCTTACGGGAACGACCTCTACGAGGAAGGGATCAAGGCTTACGCCAGGTAAGCAGGCAAAAGATGAAAGAAGGAAGAGAGGGATAAACATGACCAGCAAAAAAGATGAGCTTATGGCCAAGGCCAACAAGCCGGCCGAGGAAGCAATGAAGCTGCACCCCTTTTACCAGGGCAAGGTTGAGGTGGCGCTGAAGAGCCCGGTGCGGGATGTTGACGATTTTTCCATCTGGTACACTCCCGGTGTGGCGGCACCCTGCAAGGCTATCGCTGCAAATAAGGATGATGTTTACAAGTACACCAACAAGGGCAATTTCGTCGCCGTTGTCTCCGACGGAACGCGGGTTCTGGGGCTGGGCGATATCGGCCCTGAAGCGAGCATGCCCGTCATGGAGGGGAAGGCGCTTCTCTTCAAGTACCTCGGCGGCGTGGACGCTTTTCCCATCTGCGTGGATACCAAGGATCCCGATGAGCTGATCAAGTTCGTCAAAATGCTGCAGCCCTCCTTCGGGGGGATAAACCTGGAGGATATCGCCAGCCCCAAGTGCTTCTACATCCTGGACCGGCTGCGGGAAGAGTGCCATATTCCGGTGTGGCACGATGACCAGCAGGGCACGGCCCTGGTCACCCTGGCCGGCCTGATCAATGCGCTGAAGATCGTGGGCAAGAAGATAGACCAGGTGAAGATCGTGATGAACGGGGCCGGGGCAGCCAACCTCTGCACCATTCGCCTCTTCCTCGCCGCCGGGGTTGACCCGGGCAAGGTGATCATGGTGGACAGCAAGGGCACCCTGCACAAGGGGCGCACCGACCTGGAAAAAGAGCATCCGCTCAAGTGGGAGATGTGCCTCAAGACCAATGCGGCCGGCGTGGTAGGTGGAACTGAGGAAGCGATGAAGGGGGCGGACGTGCTCATTGCCCTCTCCAAGCCGGGCCCCGGCACGATCAAGAAAGAATGGGTCGCCTCCATGGCCGACAAGGCCATCGTCTTCGCCTGTGCCAACCCCAACCCGGAAATCTGGCCCTGGGAGGCGAAGGAAGCGGGGGCGGCCATTGTCGCTACCGGCCGTTCCGATTTCCCCAACCAGGTGAACAACTCCCTGGGATTCCCGGCCATTTTCCGGGGCGTGCTCGATGTCCACGCCAGCACCATCACCGACGGCATGTGCATTGCCGCCGCCGAGGAGCTGGCCGCCTGCGCGCCCAACGGCGGCATGGATCCTGAAAAAATACTGCCGACCATGGATATGTGGGAGGTCTTCCCCCGCGTGGCCACGGCCACGGCCATGAAGGCCATCGAGGAAGGCGTGGCCAGGCTCAAGCTGAGCCGCGATGAGATCTACAAGAAGGCCGAGGCCACCATCCGCCGCTCCCAGGAGCTGACCCGGATGATGATGAAAGAAGGTTTGATTGCACCGGCACCGTAAAAGGGCATGGAGGAATGAGCCGGGAGGGGCGCCCCTCCCGGCTCCCTGCCGAAATCCCTGCAAAGGGTTTATATATAAACAAGGATCCCCCCGGGATTTAATCCTCTTCTTCCGCTTGCCATCACGGGGTGCAGGATTGCCGGGGGGATTCGCCTTTGGCTGCCTGCGCCGGCCGGCTTCCGCGGCGGAGACCGGGGGGCAGCTTGTTGAAGCGGCAGCATGAGGAGATAAGCTGATGAAGAGTTTCGGCTACACCGGTTCAATATTAATGGTTGACCTCTCCAGCGGCAAATGTTCCCGCCTCCCCAGTGCTCCGTACACGGAAAAGTACATCGGCGGAAGGGGGGTCGCCGCCGCCCTCTACTGGGAACTGGCCTGCGACCAGCTTCAGGCCTTTGCTCCCGAAAACCCCCTCATCTTTGCCACCGGTCCGGCCACCGGCTTTTCCGGTTTTGCCGGGAACAGGTGGCAGCTTTGCGGCAAGTCGCCGTCGGGCCGGCAGAGCTTCTCCTATGCCAGCCTGGGCGGCCGCTGGGGCGCCTTTCTGAAGTTTGCCGGGCATGACGCCTTGGTGGTGGTGGGGAAGGCGCCGCGCCCCCTTTACCTGCTCATAGTAAATGACCGGGTGGAACTGCGCGATGCTGGGCACCTATGGGGCCGCTCCACCTTTGCCGCCTGCGACCTCTTAAAGGCGGAATGGGGAGACAAAGCAGCCGTTCTCGCCATCGGGCCGGCCGGCGAGAACATGATTGGCTACGCCAACATGATCACCGATGACGGCGCCTCCGGCTCGGCCGGCCTGGGCGGGGTGATGGGCTCCAAGCTGCTGAAAGCCGTGGTCGTGGGCGGGGAGAGCCGCCCGGCGGCGGCCGATCCCGCGGGGCTGCGCGAGGCCGTCAGCGCCATGCGGCGGCTGCGTCCCCCGGGCAAGGGTGCGGCTATCTCCACCCCCTGGATGGTTCCCGGCGTGACCAGGCCCATGACCTGCTACGGCTGCGGCGTGGGCTGCTCGAGGCATTACTATATTCACGAGGGCAGGAAATACAAGTCGCTGTGCCAGGCGGCCATGGTCTATGCCCAGCCGGGCGAAAGGACCCTGGGCGAAAACCAGCGCCTGGCCACGAGGTTGTGCGACGGCTACGGCATAGATACCGCCGTGCTCATGGGGCTGGCCGGCTGGCTCTATGCCTGCTACCAGGAGGGGGTGCTGGATGAGCGGGCAAGCGGCCTTCCCCTGGGCCGCTTTGGCAGCGCGGAATTTATCGAGGAGCTTACCCGCAAGATTGCCCACCGCGAGGGTTTTGGCGATCTCCTGGCCCGGGGCACCGCCGCCGCGGCGGCATCGCTGGGCGGCAAGGCGGTGGAGCTGTTAACGCGCTTCATATCCACCCCCGGAAGCGAGACCAAGGATTATGATCCCCGCCTCATCCCGGTCACGGCGCTGCTTTACGCCACTGCGCCGCGGCGGCCCATCCAGGAGCTCCATGAACCGGGCAACCTGCTGATGATGTGGCTGCGCTGGTCGCGCGGGGAAGGCTTCTTTTCCGGGGCGGACCTGCGCAGGGCGGCGGAGCTGTTTTGGGGCAGCGCGGCGGCGGCCGATTTTACCACCTACAGGGGCAAGGCCCTTGCCGCGAAGAAGATACAGGATCGCACCTGCGCCAAGGAAAGCCTGCTTCTTTGCGATTTCAAGTGGCCCATGACCTGGGCGAATTACGAGGGCGGCCACGTGGGCGATCCCTCACTGGAAAGCTGCATTTATTCCGCCATTACCGGTCGGAAAACCGATGAGGCGGGGCTAAACGAAATGGGCGAGAGAATTTTCAATCTCCAGAGGGCCATCCTGCTGCGGCAGGGCTGGCGGGGACGTGCCGACGACCGGCTGTTGGATTACTACTACACGGAGCCTCTCCGGGAGGGTGAAATCTTCTTCAATCCCCGGGCGGAAGTGCCGGGCCCGGACGGCGCGCCCGTATCGCGGCTGGGAAACGTACTTGATCGCGAGGAGATGGAGCGGCTGAAAGATGAGTATTACTCCCTGCACGGCTGGGATCGGCAAAGCGGCTTTCCCACCAGGAGCAAGCTCCAATCCCTGGGCCTGGAGGGCGTTGCGGAAGCGCTTCAAAAGCAGGGGCTGCTGGCGGAAAAATAGCGCCACTGCTTGATGCAGGCCCCGTCAAGGCGCATCAATGCGCCGGCTAGCTGATGCCGAGCTTTTTCAGCCGGCGCCAGAGAGTGGTGCTGCTGATGCCCAGTATGCGGGCCGCTTCCTGCCTCTTCCCGTTCACCTGCTCGAGAACCTTCAGGATGGTTTCCTTCTCCATTTTGGAGAGAAGCCCTTCATCGCCATGGCTTTTCTGGGGGGAGATCTCCTCCCGCTCCCTCTCGCCGAAGGCGGCATGGGCGCCTGCGCCATCGCTGTCGCTTGCCGTTCCCGCAGCCGCCGCCGGCCTCGCCTTAATCTGGTCTGCCTGCAGCTCGCCGGCCAGGGCCGCTTCCACGTTGGCCGCGGTGATGACATGGTCGTCGGCGATGACGATGAGCCGCTCCAGCACGTTCTCCAGCTGCCGCACGTTCCCCGGCCAGTCATACATCTGCAGCAGCTCCAGTGCCTCGGGGGTGAAAGTGGGCGGCTGCGAGTTGCGGCTATACCTCTTGATAAGATGGGTTGCCAGCAGGGGAATATCTTCTTTCCTCTCCCTGAGCGGGGGGATTTCCAGGTTAAGCACGTTGATGCGGTAGTAGAGGTCGGCCCTGAAGTGGCCCTCCTGCACCAGGCGGCCCAGGTTCTGGTTGGAGGCGGCAATTACGCGCACGTCGATGGGGATAAATTTATCGTCTCCCAGCCGGCGCACTTCTTTTTCCTGCAGGACGCGCAGGAAAAGCGTTTGCATATGCTTCGATATTTCGCCGATTTCATCGAGAAAAATGGTGCCGCCATGGGCCAGCTCGAAGAGGCCGGCCTTGCCGCCTTTTACGGCCCCCGTAAAGGCCCCTTCGGCGTAGCCGAAAAGCTCGGCTTCAAGAAGCGTCTCCGGCAGGGCTGCACAGTTGATCGCCACAAAGGGCCCGTTTTTGCGCCTGCTTTTCTGGTGAATGCTTTGGGCAAACATCTCCTTGCCGCTGCCCGTTTCCGCGAGGAGCAGGATGGTGTTGTCCACTTCCGCGTACTTGAGAGCGCGCCTGATGGTCCTGGTCATGGCCGGGCTTTTCCCAATGATATCGTCAAAGGTCCACTTGGCCACCAGGCCCCGGCGGGAAAGCTTTCTTCTCACCTGCTGCTCAAGGTGCTGCAGCTCCGTCACATCCTGAAAAGTGGCCACTGCGCCCACCGTTTTCCCGTCCACCCGTATGGGGATGCGGTTCGTGACGATGGTGGTGTTGTTGATCTCCTGGAGGACGCCCAGCTCTTCAACGCCGGACTCAAGCACGTCGTGCATGCGCGTGTTTTGAATGACCTCTTGCACGGGGAAGTGGAGCACTTCCTTTTTGGGTCGCCCCATGATTTTTTCCGCGGCATTGTTGTAGACGGTTACCTCACCCTGGCTGTTTACCGCCAGGACGCCATCGGATATGTGGTCCAGGATGGCCTTGAATTCGTTGGCTCTCATTTTTTCCGTGTAGATGGAGCGGGCCAGCAGCAGGGCTTCATTGATCGCCTGGGCAATACTTTCGGCGGCCGATTGGAGCACTATGGCGGGGCAGCCTATTTTCCTGGCTTCATCCGCCACCAGGTGGCCGCCAATGAAGACCAGGCCCTCTCGGCCCAGGTTATGAGCCGCTGTTCTGACTACTTCGGCAATTTCCTCTTCTCCTTTGACTTTGCAGGTGATGATGTTCAACCCGCTCATATCCTGGAGCACCCGTTCAATGCCCTTGATGGACTCGATGACGTTTTCAAAGCCCACCACGACCACGTTATGGCCCAGCCTGCGGGCGCTGTTCAGGCTGTAGATGAGGTCGTAAGCGGTGACCTCAATTTCAATGAGAGGTATTTCGGGGATTTCCTTGCGGATCATCATGGCGGTGCCGCCGCGGGAAATGATCACTTCGGCGCCTTTTTCCTTCTCGATCCTGGCCAGGGCCACTCCCTGGTTGATGGCGCCAACCCTGATGCTGATGGCGGCCTCGCTGTCCATCTGCTTGACAACTTCTTTGCACAGCAAAGCAAGTTCTTCATCGGGGGCAATAATGGCCAAGCGGTTCATGATTTTTCATCACCCGGTTGCTCGTTGTGGGGAAACTGCGTCTTTCATTTCGATTATACCACGAACGCTTTTCAAGTTTCAATGTTTGCGTTTCATATTTAAATGTTTTCTTTATATTGGACCCTCAAAGGGGGGCGATTGGGCCCCCGGGGGCCTGCCTGCTCGTTGGCATCAATTTTGCATTTAAAATCTTGCAGTGAATGATCTATGATTCAGTAGGGGGCACTCCGGCATTGCCGGCCAGGCGGTGCTGTAGTAAGATAGATCTGGGCAGGCCTCTGCCCTCCGAGGCGGCCAAAACAGGCGGATGAAACAGCGCACGATGCGGGTTTAAACAATTTCCAGAAAGGGTGGGAGTTTGCGATGAGTGATGTCAGGGAAATTTTTTTGCAGGTGATCAACGACCGGAGAAGCATCAGGAATTACACGGATGAAAGGGTTTCTGACGAAGACCTGGACCTGATCCTGGAGAGCGCCCGCCAGGCGCCGTCGGGCGAGAATGCCCAGCCCTGGAGATTCATCGTGGTCCGCGATGAGAAAAACAAAAAATTTCTCTCCGATCTCTGCCGCCGGGGCAGCGGGCGGAGGTTTACGGGCGAGTTTTTAAGCAAGCAGATGCACGCCCGCTTTGAAGGCTTGAAGGACGAGGCCAAGAGGGAGGCGGTCTTTAAAAAGCTCACCTCCGGCGACGTCTCCGCCTTTGTGAACGAATCCGATGTCATCATTGTCGTCCTGGGCAAGAAAGAGGTATGGGATACTCCCTTTGACGTCTCCGCCGCCATTGAAAACATGCTCCTTGCCGTTACCGCGCTGGGCCTGGGTGCCTGCTGGCTGGTTGCCCCTTGCATTGATGTCCGCGACGAGAGGGTCTTGAACGAGTATTTTGGGATAACCGACGACTACAAAACTGTGAGCATCATTTCCATCGGCCACCCGGCCAGGATCCCCAAGCCCAGGCCGCGGCTGCCCCTGCATGAGCTGGTCTTCAAGGAGAAGTTTGGGGTGCCCTATTACACTACGGATAGCCAGGAGGGTTAATAATTATGAGCCTGTTGGACAAGTTCAAGAATACACTGATATACGAATCCCAGAAGGAGTTTTACGATGAGCGGGGCCGCGGCGCCCGCTACCGGATGACCACCGTGGGCGTCTCTTTCTTCAAAGAAGCGGTGGGCGACATGAAGGACACGCAGGGCCTGGTTAAGTGGATGAAGGACAACGGCTTTGTAGAAGAAGCGGAAATGGAGGAAGACAAGGTCTCCGTTACCTTGAAGGTTAAGGGCTGCTGCCTCAAGAGCATTACCGAAGGCTTTACCAGCCGGGGCAAGCAGCCGCTGAGCTGCCCCATCGCCAATGCGGTGATGTATTCCATGGAGCAGAACGGAAGCATGCCCCCTGAAATAACACCCATTGAGTTTGAAGATGGCTGGTGCCGCATCCGGATGGCTAAAATCTACACTTCCGACATTGTGTAACCGGTAAACAAGGGGCGGAGGGGCTGAGTGCCCTCCCCCCTCCCCCTAAAGGCAGCCTGCCGCCTCCCCGTTGCGGCAGCGGCAGGTTGTGCCCCCGCCATTTGATTGCCCTGGCAAGCGAGGAGGTTGTTTGATGCAGGAAGCCGCAGTTTTAATTAGACCAGAAAAGCTAAAGGAGATTTGCGCCAGTTTGCTGCAGGCTGTTTCCGTCAGCCGGGAAGATGCGGAAACGACGGCCGATGTTACCGTCTGCGCAGAGTTGCGGGGCATAAGCTCTCACGGCATTGCGCGGATGCCGGCCTACCTGAAGCGGATCCGCATGGGTTTAATCAATGCCCGCCCGGAGTTCAAGTTTTACAGCAAGTATGGCCCCATCGCGGTCATGGACGCCGACAACGGCCTGGGGCAGGTTGCCGCATTCAAGGCCATGGAGAAAGCCATTGCCCTGGCCGGAGAAGCCGGCGTAGGGCTGGTGGGGGTGCGCAACAGCAACCACTTTGGCGTGGCCGCCTACTATGCCATGCAGGCGCTGCCGCACGACATGATCGGCATCGTCATAACCAATGCCAGCCCGGCCATGGCTCCCTTTGGCGGCAGGAAAGCTTTCCTGGGCACCAATCCCATGGCCGTGGCCATACCCGGCCTGGGAGAGGACAGCATTGTCGTGGACATGGCCAGTTCCATCACCGCCCGGGGGAAGATCAGGCTTTGCGCCGCGCAGGGCGTGGAGCTGCCCGCCGGCTGGGCCCTGGATGAGGAGGGCAATCCCACCACGGACGCGACCAAAGCCCTCAAGGGCACCATCCTGCCCATGGGCGGCCCCAAGGGCTACGCCCTGGCCGTGCTCATCGACCTGATGGCGGGCATGCTCACGGGCGGCGGCTACAGCGTGGCCATCAAGGAGCTTAACGACTTCAGCGGTCCCGTAAATGCCGGCCACCTGCTCATGGCTATTAAAATAGAGGCCTTCATGGAAGCGGAAACGTTCAGGAGAGGGGTCTCCGACTACATTGCCGCCCTCCACGAAGCGCCTCGGGCCCCCTCGGTGCAACATATTTTCGCCCCGGGCGAAATTGAACAAAAGCTCACCCGGGAGCGGCTGGAGAAGGGGATACCGCTGGCGAAGGAGCAGGTGGATTTGCTGAAAAAACTGGCCGCGGAATACGGCGCAGCAATATCTCTTGATTTCTAAAGCGTTCTTTAAAGGGAGGCGATACCTTGGATTACTTGGTGCGCGTTGACATGAGCACAGGGACGGTGGCCAGGGAGAAGGTTCCCCCTCAATATGCCGGCATGGGCGGCAGGTCGCTTACTTCGTCCCTGGTCTATCATGAAGTGCCGGTGGGATGCGATCCACTGGGGAAAAACAACAAGCTGGTCATGGCGCCCGGATTGCTGGGCGGGACCGTCGTTTCCAGCTCGGGCCGCCTTTCGGTAGGTGCGAAAAGCCCCTTGACCGGGAGGATCAAGGAAGCCAACGCCGGCGGTACCGCGGGCGGCTACCTGGCCCGGAGCGGCATCAGGGCCCTGGTTATTGAGGGAGAGGCCGCTGCAGGGCGCCGCTACATCCTCTACCTGGGCAAAAATCAGGATTACCGGCTGGTGGAAGTCGATTTTGAGGTCAAGGGCATCTATGAATTGATGAAGCGTCTGCGGGAAAAATGGGGCGACTCCATCTCCGTAATCTGCGCCGGGCCTGCAGGCATGAACAAGCTGCGCTCCGCTGCCGTCGTGGTCAGTGATCCCCATTTCAATCCCCGCTTTGCCGCCCGGGGCGGCCTGGGCGCGGTCATGGGAGCAAAGGGCTTGCAGGCAGTGGTTATTGAATCTCCCGAAGGGCAGCGCGTCCCTGCCGACAAGAGCAAGTTTGTCGAAATTTCGCGCAAGCTGAACCGGCTGCTGCTGGAGAACCCCAAAACGGGCAAGACATTCCGCGAATTCGGCACAAATGCGATCATGAAAGTGGTCAGCGAGATCGGCTGCCTGCCCGTACGCAACTTCAGTCAGGGCAGCTACGAAGAAGTGGAATCCATATCCGGCGAAGCGCTGCGCAACCTCATCCGGGAGCGCGGCGGAGAAGGCTGCACGGGCAAGCGCTGCATGCCCGGCTGCGTAATCTGCTGCAGCAATGTTGTGCCAGACGCCGAAGGAAAAGCCATCGTGGCCAACCTGCAGTACGAGACCCTGGCCTTGATGGGCGCCAATTGCGGCTTCTCCAGCATCGATGATATTGCCCGGCTGAACTACGTGTGCAACGACATCGGTGTTGACACTATCGAGATGGGCGCCGCGATAGGGGTAGCCATGGACGGAGGGCTGCTCTCCTTCGGGGACCTGGAAGGTACCTTGAAGCTGCTGGAGGAGGTGCGGGAGGCCACCCCGCTGGGCAGGATCGTTGGCAATGGAGCGCTGATCACCGGGCAGGTGCTGGGGGTGAAGCGCATTCCCGTGAGCAAGGGGCAGGCTTTCCCCGGCTACGATCCCCGGGCCTTGAAAGGAAACGGGGTCACCTATTCCACTTCCGCCATGGGCGCGGACCACACCGCGGGCAATGCCTTTGGCGATCGGGCCACCGTCGACCCCTTGAAAACCGATAACCAGGTGGAACTTTCCCGGAAATTGCAGCTCCGGGCGGCGGTCCTTGATACCCTGGGCTTCTGCATCTTTGCGCGCCCGCCGCTGCTGGCTGATCCAGATATCATGGTGGACCTGCTCAATTCGCTTTACGGCTGGGATATGGACAGCGTCAAACTGTGGAAAATGGGCGAGGAGCTCCTGAAGCTGGAGCGCTCCTTCGACCGCCGGGAGGGCTTTGGCCCCGAGACGGATCGCCTTCCCGAGATCTTCACCCTGGAGCCTCTCCCGCCCCACAACACTGTTTTTGACGTGGCGCCGGAGGATATGGCTCGCGTTTACGACTTCGATTGATGGAGGGGTAGCCATAATCAGCATCTTTGTTGAATTGCACGGTTCGCTGGCCGGAGAGGGAGACCGCATAAAGCAGCTGTCTTGCGAGGGGCCTTTGCCGGTGAGCGAGCTGCTGAAGATCTTGCAGATCGATCCGGAGGATATCGGCATGGTGGTGGTTAATCGCAGGGTGCGCGATCTTACCCATATCCTCCAGGACGGCGACCGTGTATTGCTGGCTCCTTATTTACAGGGAGGCTAAAAACCAACTATCTATTACTAAGGGGAGGCATTGTCAAATGCGCAAAGTAGTCGTTCATGAAAGCGAAGTAGCAGGGGAAAGGAGAGATCCGCCCCGGGTATCCAAGATTTTGATTTCCGAGCATAGCACCGGCGCCACCCGCATCTCCATGGGGGTGAACATCACCGAAGTGGGCAGCCAGATTCCCCCTCACTGCCATGAGAATGAAGAGGAAGCCATGTTCATCATCCAGGGAGAAGGAAAGCTCATCATGGGCGGCGAGGAATATCCCCTGAAAGCCGGCTCGGCCATTTATTCTCCGCCGGGCGTGGAACATACCATTATCAACACTGGAAACGTGCCCTTGAAGCTGGTCTGGGCCTATGCGCCCCCCTTGAAGGCGCATCGCAAGTAAACGGAGGTATAACCATGGCCTACAAGGTAAACAAGGATATCTGCATCGGCTGCGGAGCGTGCATGGACTCCTGCGCCGAAGAAGCCATCTCCATGACGGAAGAAGACGTTGCCTACATCGATCCTAAAAAGTGCGCCCGTTGCGGTGTTTGCGCCAGCCTTTGCCCCCAGGAGGCCATAGAAGAGGTCGATGAGGAAGAGGTGGAGGAGTAAGCATTACAAGCTGGCCTTTATAAATGAAAGACTCCTCTTTCAAAATGAAATGATTCTATTCGGGAGAGAGAAGCAAAAGTTCTTTTCGATGGCCTCAAGGGTTGGCATATAAATTGCTAAATGAGGCTATAGAAAACGCTCAAAATTAATAAAAGGAAGGTGTTCCAATTGTTGTTCAAAAGCACAAGAGAATTTTTAGCCAGCCTGGGCCTTCCCTCGGGAGATGGTTATGACCTGCCCACATCCGGCAAGACTTTCCCCGACGGCTGCCATTATCGTCTCGAGGTTCCCACGGTCAACTCCGCCGAGGCTCTGAAGGCGCTTCTGGAGACAGCGGAAAAAGAGGGAGTTTATATCAACCGCGTCGATGAAACCTACGGTGCTTTCCGGCATACCACCAGGGAACTGAAGGAATACGTGGCCATCTGCAAGGACAAGGGTGTGGAGCTGAACATCTCCGTGGGCCCGAGAGCCACCTATGACACCAGCGCTACCAGGCTTTCCGCGCAGGGTGTCCGCATCGGCTACCGGTTGCGGGGCATGGAGCAGGTGGTCAGGGCGGTGGAAGATGTCCTGCGCGTGGCCGAGCTAGGCGTGCGCGGCATCCTCGTTTACGACGAAGGCCTGCTCTGGGTGCTGAATGAAATGCGCAAGGCGGGCAAGCTGCCCAAGAACATGCATTTCAAGGTTTCGGCGCACTGCGGCCACGGCAACCCTGCCAGCTTCAAGGTGCTGGAGCAGCTCGGGGCCGACTCCATCAACCCCGTGCGCGACATGACCCTGCCGATGGTGGCGGCACTGCGCGCGGCGGTAAACGTGCCTCTGGATGTACACACCGACAACCCGCCGGCGTCGGGCGGATTCATCCGCTTCTACGAGGCGCCTGAGATAGTGCGGGTAGGCTCTCCCATCCACCTGAAGTCGGGCAACAGCGCCATCAGCGCGCACGGCGAGATTACCGGCGCCGCTGAAGGCCGGGCCATGGCGAAGCAGGTTATCATCATGCGCGAATTCATGGAGCGCTACTATCCTGAAGCCAAGCAGAGCCCGCAAGGCGGCAAGGACATGGCCATTCCCGAATAGGCCTGGCTAACAACATCTTTCAGCTTGCAATGAAGTTTGGCCCTTTTAACTGTAATTGTATCCAAGTTGCAGCCCGCGGTTAAAAGGGCCATTTACTAAAAATCTGGCCCGCCAGAAGATCTCATCACGGGGAAGGAGAAGCCTGTTCGTTGAACGATCGCCAAAAAGATGGTGCCCTCTTCTACGGTTGGATTGTCATCGCCATAACTTTTATCTGCCTCTGCATTACCTTTGGCATCCGTTCGGCCATTGGGGCTTTCGTCGCCTCCTGGGAGCTTGATTTTTCGGCCGGCAGGTCCCAGATCACCCTGGTCTCCGGTTTATGCTACCTTACCTTTATATTTTTTCAGCCTGTAGTGGGGAGAGCAACCGACCAACTGGGCGCGCGCTTCGTGCTTACGGCCAGCATTCTTCTTACCGGGGGCGGGCTCTATCTTTCCTCCCTGGCCACTGATTTTTGGCAGCTCATTATTACCTACGGCTTGATTGCCTCCATAGGCATGGTCGGCGCATCACCCGTCACGGCGACGGCGGTAGTGGCTCGCTGGTTTGAAAAAAAGCAGGGAGCGGTCCTGGGGCTGGTGCTATCAGGAATGTCCGTGGGGCAGATGGTCATGGGGCCGCTGTGCATATTTTTGATTGACCATTACGACTGGCGCTTTGCGCTGAGCGTTTTGGGGCTGGGCATACTGCTGGTGGGGCCCCTGTGTTACTTTTTCCTCAAGTCCAGGCCGGAGGACCTGGGCTTGCTTCCGTACGGGGCGGAGGGAAGAAATCCGGGCCCGGAACCGGACCCGGCGCCGCAGCGCACCGCCGCAGCTTCTCCTTTTTCCGTTTTCCGCAATAAAATCTTTTGGTACCTGGCTCTGCCCTACTTTGTCTGCGGCTTTACCGATGTAGGCTTTACCAGCACTCACTTCATCCCCTACGCGGAGGGGAGAGGATACAGCGCCGTCCTCATTGCCGCCGCATACAGCTTAATTGCAGCCGCTAACATTGCGGGCACCATTGGCGCCGGCGCCCTTTCGGACAGGTTCAACCGCTCCAGGCTGCTGACGGCTGTTTACTGGCTCCGGGCGGCCATTTTTCTCCTGCTCTTCACACTCCTGGACCACCCGGCGGGCTTGCTTCTATTTGCCGTGGTCTACGGCTTGACCGAGCGGGCCACCATCACTCCCACCAGTTCGCTCTGCGCCCACCATTTCAAGGACCTTTCTGTGGGGATGGTTTTCGGCTATGTCTCCATAGCCCATCACCTGGGGGGCACCCTGGGCTCCTACATTCCCGGCTTTCTCTATGATCTTGCCGGTTCTTACGTCATTTCCTTTATAATTATGATCGCTCTCCTCGCCGGCAGCGGGCTCATGGTCGCCCGGGTTGCCGACGGGCGCTAAAGGCGGGCTTCGCCGCGTGCCGCGCGCTTGAGCGCATCAGTGCTGTCGGCCCAGCAAACGTCGGGCTTCCAAGTCGGCGGCGACATCGGCCAGGTCCAGCTCCTTGAGCCTGGCTTCCGTGGGCAGGCCGGCGGCATCCCAGCCGCGCAGGGCGTAGTATTCGTCCTTCAGCTTTTCAAAGTCTTCCCGGCGCACCTTGTTGCCCTTCTTGGAAACGACCCGGCCGTCCTTCCCCGGGACGAGGCAGTCGGGGTTGTAGAAGACGGGCGGCAGCGGCTCGTCGTGGTGGAAGTCCAGGAGCCTGTCTCCCTCCCTGCCGCCCCACCCCTGCCGGAGCATGATCGCCCTTTGCAGGTTGAAAATTCTTTCGCCCATCTTGTTGAGGCCGGCTTCATCTATTTCGCGGCCGGTGATGGCTGAATAAAGACGGCTCTCCAGGGTGGGATCGCCGGCATGGCTGTCGGCGAAGCGGACCCAGATCACCGGCCAGAGGAAGTCGCACAGGATGAGGCTTTCCTTGGCGTAGGAGCGGTCCTGGATTTTCTTGGCGGCCAGCGCCTTCCCCTCGTAGGTGGTGTAATCGGCCGCCGCAGGGCCTCCCCAGAAATTTTCGGCCACCGTGACGAGGTCGTCGTAGGAGAGGAAGGCGAAGCCGTCCTCGTCCTTGCGCCACCACTTGAGCCACAGCCAGAGGGCGTGGGCCATCTCGTGCAGCTGGTTGATGGGACGCCGCTGCTCGGTGGCGTAGAGGAGGGCGTTGGCCGGAATGAGCCGGGGATCGTAGTCGCGCGTTTCGCCGGCGGGGGTGGACACCTCCAGGCCGGTGAGCTCCACCGCCCGGGGGCCGATGGCCTCGGCGGCCTGGAGAGTGCCGGCGGCCAAGAGATTGCCGAAGCCTTCCCTGAGCGCAATCATGCGCGTCAGCTTTTCAATAAATTCCGCGCTGCCGATTTTGGAAAGAGGCAGCCCCGTCTCCTCTTCTCCAAGGAGGCCTTCGCGGTAGCACAGCGCCAGCCAGTTGATCAGGGGCTGCATCACCGAGGTGTCGAGCCCGTAATGATCGCAGAGCCGCATGGCCAGCAGGGCGGTGTCTGTTCCGTTCTCCGCGTATTCATGGGCGGCGGCCCAGTAAACATGCACCGCCTGGCAGAAGAACTTGTAGCTCCGGCCGCCTTCCTGGTAGGCCTTGCGGAAGCAGCCGCCGGGGCAGCCGTAGCAGGGGCGCGGCCTGGTCTTGCCCGGTATGTTTTCATGCCAGCCTTTCCAGGTGTCCTTTCTGAGCTGATGGATCTGCCGGGCCAGCTCGCGCAGCTTCTCCGGGTCGGCGGCGGCAGGTCTCCTGCTGCCGCCGACTGCGATGGCCTTGAGCTTCTTGGAACCCATCACGCTGCCAAGGCCGCTGGCCCCGGAGGCGCCGTCATCGGTGATGAGCGTGGCAAAGGAAACCAGGTTTTCGGCGGCCGGGCCGATGGTGAGCACGCTTGCCGCGCTGCCCAGCGAGGCCTTCAGGGTATCAGCGGCTTCGAAGGAGGGCTTGCCCCACAGCGAGGAGGCGTCCCGTATTTCTACCCTGCCGTTGTCAATGTAGAGGTAGCACGGCTTCTCCGCCCGCCCCTGAACCACCAGGCCGTCGAAGCCGGCCAGTTTCAGCCGGCTGCCCCATCGCTCGCCCAGGTTGGCGTAGGAGAAAGTTTCCGGCTGCCTGATGGGGGAGGTGCTGCAGATCTGCCACCTGCTTCCGCCGGCTATGCCGGGGAAGCCCGTCACCGGCCCCGTCATGGCGATGAAACAGTTTTCGGGGTCGAAGGCCTTCGCCCCGGGCGGCACCATCTCCCAGTAGATCCTTGCGGCCACGCCCCGGCCGCCGATGAATTTATCCGCGTAAGCCGCCGTGGGCAGGGTGGTCGTTTTCCCCTCCGAAAGATTTACCACGAGTATTTCTCCGGCATAACCAGCTAGCTTCATGATTGCTTTTTGACCTCCAGACGGTGATGGGGGATGAGGGGGAAGGGCGGCGGGTTCCGGCGCAGTGTTTAAAGGTCGCGCCAGTTCCAGTCCTTGCCTCCCTTGAACACCTGCGCGTTCATTTCATTGCTCAGCTGCAGCAGGTTGGCTTCGGGGAAATATTGGAACATGGTATAGAAAAATTCCGCCACGTCATGCGTCTTGGCCAGCGCCTCTTCCGTGGCCAGCAGGTAGTCGCGGGTAAAGATGATCGAACTCTTGTCGAAGGACATGCCCGGCTTTTGGTGGCCGGGGATGATCACCGCCGCATCCAGGTTTTCCAGGTAGTCCAGATCCTTGAGCCACTGCTTCCGCTCCTCGGCGGTCAATTCGCAGGTGAAAGGATGGGCCTGGTTAAAGAGAACATCGCTGCCGTAGAGGGTTTTTATGGAAGGAATCCACACCGCCGTGTTGTACTTCATGTCGCCCATGATTTTGGGGATGATTTCCAGGCGATGCCCCTCCAGCTCGAACCAGTTTTCATGGAGCGGTTCGATCTCCGTAATTTTGCGGGGCATGTTGCGGACCCCGATAATGTTTTCCCAGTGCTCCATCTTGCCGAAAAATTGACGGTTGATGGTATCGCAGACCTCCGGCAGCGCCAGGACCCTGGCTTCCGGGAATGCCTCGGCGATGTGGCCGAGACCGAAGTAATGGTCGGGATGGGCATGGGTGATGTAAATCTTGGTCAAGCGCTTGCCCGTCTCCAGAATCTCGGCAATTACGCGGTGGGCGTTGGAGAGCGTCCACTGTGCGTCTATAAGCGCCGCTTCACTTTCTCCCAAGACAATGACCGAAGCAACGGCAAATCCGCTCTCGCTGCTGAAAAACACTTTGGTAGCCGGTAAGCCTTTGCCGTGGGCGTTGACTATTACTTCCATGTATCTCTGTCCTCCGATCTTTTTAAAAACTGTATTGACACACCTGGTAGCTATCTATTATTATTCGACATTTTATGCTAATTCCCTTTATCGTCAGGTTAAAAGAGCTAAAACTTTAAACGTCAACAGCGCAATCTCTGTAGCATACCGGTTACTTTTTGAGTGAAGCAAGTTTTCATTTGCAATTACAATTAAGCCTTTGTGAGGAACAAGGAGCGGTAAAACAGCAGATAGCTTTAGAGGAGAACTTCTAGGCGATTAGCATAAAATGATTGAGCAAAATCTATAAATTCTCTAACGACTCCCTTCTTGGGAAGTGCCTTGATCAGTATAGCCAATGTCAATGAGGGAGCCTCTTTTAGAGTAATGAGGTGAAACATGTGTTCAATAAAAAAATTTGTTGAACAGCTGCGCGTTTGTAAAGTAAGCCTAAGCCCTTCG
>LSQX01278304.1_pt1 | contig 18524 bp, 18 predicted proteins | sample 654561 | NCBI WGS metagenome assembly LSQX01 (sample SAMN04489861, study PRJNA283612) | anaerobic digester metagenome | isolation source: 4 biogas reactors fed with cattle manure at either 37C or 55C with and... | place: Denmark: Kongens Lyngby | collected 2014
TGCAACTTGCTATTGCAATTTAAGTGTTATATATATTTGCAGCCATCATCGAAAAAAATAAAAACCCCGTGAAAAAACGGGATTTAATAAGTAAAATGCCGGGTAAAAACGAGGATATGTTTCTGTTCGGGAAAATACGTCATTCCTTGCGTTTGAACATGGTGCCGGACGAATTTCCGTCGAGTACATATTCGACGGTCTGAGGACGCCTTCCGTAAAGGATCCAGGTATCGATGCCGGCTGTAGTCGCAAGGCGGGCGGCATCGATTTTGGTTATCATGCCGCCGGTGCCGCGATTAGAGGATGACTCATCGGCAAAGCGGGAAATCGAATCGATATCATCCACATAATCGATCAGCTTGGCATCCCGAACCTTTCTGGGATCGGCGGAATAAAGCCCCTCGATGTCGGAGAGAAGGAACAGCTTTGAAGCCCTGCAGAGAATCGAAACCAGAGACGAGAGCATATCGTTGTCCGAAAACAGTTTCTTTTCCGATTCGATTTCCGAATAGCTGACCGAGTCGTTTTCATTGACAATCGGGATAATGCCCATATCAAGCAGAGTGTCAAAGGTGTTGATCAGATTGTTCTTTTTTTCTTCGTTTTCTATATCATCGGCGGTAAGCAGAATCTGCGCCACCATTTCATTGTATTCGGCGAAAAATTTATCGTAAATGTGCATCAGCTCGCACTGACCTACAGCCGCCGCTGCCTGCTTCAGCCGAAGATCGGTGATCTTGCCGTTGATGCGCATCTTGTATTTTCCGACCGCAATAGCTCCCGAGGTGACAAGAATGACCTCATATCCGGCATTTTTTATGCTCGAAACGGTGCGGGCAAGCCTGTCGATAAGCTGATAATCGCAGCTTCCGTTCTCGTTGGTCAGGGTTGAAGTGCCGACTTTGACAACTATACGGTTTTTAATAATTCCCATTGTAGTTCTCCGATGAGGTTTTAATTTAAATTATTTAATATTATACCCCAATAAATAAAAAAAGTCAACCGTATTATGTGACTTTGACATAATACGGCTGACTGATTCAGTTCGGAATAAACTTAACGCTCTTTTTTGATAACGGTAACGGCGCAGACAGCAGCGGCGCCTAAAAGTATAAAGAGCGGAGCGAAGTCGGATGTCTGAGCGGCAGCGGCGGGTGTTTCGGCAGGAGTTTCGGCAACAGGCGCTGCTTCGGCAGCCGGAACTTCAGCGGCAGCAGGTTCCGGTGCAGCGGTTTCTTCTTCAATTACAATAGGCGCAGCCAACGTCATATTTGCACCCATGTCATATACGTCGTTCATAAGACCCTGACCGTACTGTACTATCGGGAAAGCGCCGTCTTCATCACCCCAGGTGATGATATAGTTGAAGAACCATTTGTGGCCTTCGGTAAACTTGATGTTTCCGGTACGGTCGATCTGACCCCAAGGCATAGCCCATTCATAATAGGTATATCCGTCTACATGCTTGCTGTCGAATTAAAAGGGGCATTCCGGATAAATCGCATAGTTGGCGGAGTTATCTCTGAATTCTTCCGGAACGGAACCGGTGTAGAACCATTCAAGAGTATCATCGGCAGAACGGTTAATGCATGCCTGCATTACATGGTAGGAGTCCTGAGGAAGATTGTCTACCGGCTCGGTGGCGAGCAGAGCAAGGTACATGGAAGAGTAGGTTGAAGCGGGGGTTTCGCCGGCGCCGTTTTCCGGTGCATAACCGGGTTCAGCTATTTTGAAGAAGCAGTAGAAATTGTCCTTATCCCAGGTAGCCCAGGCTTCGCCTTTTGCTTTGTGGTCAGTGTCGTTTGTGTCATACCACTGGGTTACATCAGGACCGTAGAAGTCATGAAGCTTCATGTAGCTGTCGTCGAGATTTGCGTCGATGGTCGGCGGCGTGTCGGTTCCGACAAGCTGAACATCGTCATAAGCGTACAGGGAGATCGAGAGGAGAGCAGCAACAAGCATCAGCGCTGCTGTCAGAAGTGCGAGTTTCTTTATCGTAATAATCCTCCGTAGATGTTGAATAATGTGGCGTTTATTTCGCTGACCATATTATAAACCTAAAAATCCCGGATGTCAATAAATTTGCATTAAATATAGTATAATAATACATATAAATAATATTTATACCTGATATAATGAATTAAAACGACCTTGTTTCATCTTAAACAAAGCGGAAGTAAAATCCTTTCCATGTGGTTTTAAGTAAAAACCATATACAAAAAAACTTTTATTCGTTATAATACGGGCAAATAAAAAACGCCGCGGTTTTCCCGCGGCGCCGTGGTTAAAATTTAACCGTCAAGCTCCAAATACATATCGATAATTGATGCATAATACTTATCGGCCGATTTCTCTCTAGAAGCATAAGCGGAAGCAAAGTCGCTCTTTTTTGCGGATATGAGATCTTGCAGAATAAAGGCATAACCTTTCCATCCGTCATATACATAACCGAAGTCGAATGTGCGGCCGTCAAGCAGCATATCAAGAACTGCAACCGACTCTTCATCTCGGCTGTATTTAACCTTAAGAGCTATTTCGTAATAAGCCGGAATGACCTGCTTGTATGATTCGGCGTTCAGAGCTTCGATAATAATTGAGTTGCGCTCAATATCGGTTATGGTTTTCGGAATAGCCATAATTGTATGAGCACCGTCGGACATCGAATAGTAATTCGACTGAGTTTCATCATATTTCGGATAAGGTATTATGCCGAAATCGGTTTCCATGGCACGATAATTCAGCGCTGAAGAAAACAATCCGTTTAAATACATTGTGCGGTTATTCTGCCATATATCAGCGTATACGTTCCAGTCGCCGAAATGAGCACCGTTATTATTCCATGCGAAATCATTAATCTTTTCGACAATTGCAATAGTTTTGGGCGTGTTGAAGTTGACTTCCGGCACACCGTCTTCGTCTTTCGTCATTACCGGGTTGTCAAAAGCATATTGATAAGTGATAGTTGCGGAATAATAGTCGCTGACAAGGCCGTATAAGTCTTCGCTTCCTTTGATTCCGTCGCCGTTTACGTCGCTGTAAACGTCTTTAATCGTTTCGGAAAGCTGATCAAGAGTCCATCTGCCTTCCTGAACGGTCGTATAAGGATTTTCAACACCGTAGCTTTCAACAAGCATCTTGTTGAAGTACATACAGTAGGTAAAGCGCAGAATTGAAAGACAATACTCTCCTGCCATCATATAGGCCTTATTCTTGATTGACAGAGCGTCTTTCGCGTTGCCGATATACCAGGGCTGATCGAGATCGATAAAAGGCATATCATACCAGTTAAGGTAATTGTTGTCGGTAACTGTTGAGCCTACTTCGATTACCTGTCCCAGAAGCAGATCGAATTCGTCATCACCCGCCATTACCGATTTGCGCACCTGATCTTGCGGAGTATCGTAATATACGCCGGCAATCTTGATGTTGAAGCGTTCCATAACGTCCTGGTTGCGCTTGTAGATAGCATCTTCGATAACATCGCCGGATTCCTCCAGATCGGCTCCGATTTCCTCTACAAAATCGCCTCTCGTCCGTCCGGCAATTCGGAAGGTATAACCTCCGTAGTCTTTCTCCGGAAGATTGTCCGGCAGCGCGAGCCTTGCATCAACTTCGGAAGTGGTGGTTTCTGCGGCGGTAGTTTCGTTTTCATTTGCGTCATTAGGTGCTTTGCCGTCTCCGCCGGTGCCTCCGCAGGATGCTGCGGATAAGACCATTGCCGCAAGAAGCAGCAGAGAAATAAGTCTCAATCGGATTTTCATGATTTCACCTCATCACTAAATGTATGTGTTGTTTGTTTCAGCCGTTATAAAGATCGATCATTTTTTGCATCTTTGCTTCAATCGGAGTTCTGTATTTTTCAATCAATGAAGCAACATCGGAGTTGCCTTTTATAAGTTTTGCTTTTAATGCGGTGACGAGATCGGCGTTCCAGTCATATACAAACGCCATATCGACTCCCCTTGTAGCTTTCATTATCTTAAGCATTTCTATGCTGTCTTCGTTGCGAAGACCTTTCTGTGAAATTGTGAAATCGTAATAAACAGGAATAACTTCTTCATGAGACAGCAATGCAAGGGAATCCATTACAAGCGCCGTGTTTTCGGTTCTTGAATTAGTAACGGGAATAAGCATTGTGCAGAGGTTGGCCATCATTGTTGTATGATAATCATTTTGATTCTCGTCATACTTCGGCAGAGGGAGCATCCCGAAGGTATCTTCCATGTCGCGCATCAGCTGAGCAGCTTTTATTTCTCCTGTAAGAAAAGCGGAACGATTTGATGTGAATACGTAAACATATCCGCCTTCCGCAGCATTGAAGTCATCCCAATGCGCATTAAATGTGATTCCTTCCGTGCCGAAAAGTTTTGCCATCTTTGTGCAGACATCATAAAATCTTTCGGTACCGGCAGAAAAATACGGAAGTCCTTCTTCGTTGGTCTGTATATATTTTTCACCGGTGGCGAAAATAAGCTTATTCGGTGAATCGGTATGTGCTGATAGACCGTAAACGCAGTTGCCGTTCTGATTCCATTTGTAAGACTGATCACCGTTAAGAGTTGCAACCGCACTGCAGTATTCATAAAGTCTGTCAATTGTCCATTTGCCTTGACGAACAATGTCGTATGGCATGTCAAGACCATACTTTTCAAGCATATTTTCATTAAAGAAAAGACACCACGAGCTGTCATATCCCATAAGATGCGCATCTCCGGATGCACAATAGAGGTTCTCACCGATTCTTGAAGCTTCGTTATAAGCGCTGTCCCAATATTTGGCATCAAGATGGAGATTGCCGAGAGTGTAAAGGTTGACAAAATATCCCTGCGCTATTTCGTTTGCGACCGTGGTGGGAGAAAGATACATTACATCATAGGTGTCATCACCTGCGAGCACCGCTTTTTTGCCGGTTACATTATTGCCGTCGAGGTTGTTTGCGTAGTCGCCCTCGGTTCCGGTCCGTGTATCGATGATCTTGCAATTGAGGGCCTGTTCAAGCCGCTGATTTCGCATATAAACGGCATCATTAAGAACCTCGCCGTTCAGATCTTCGGGACAGATTGTGGTATACATCCCCCAATAGGAATGAAGATTCAGAATTGTAAAGCTTTCACCCCCGAGATCGGCATCGGGAATGGCACTTTCGGTTTCAGCCGGTGCGGTATCTGCGGCTTCGTCTGTGGCTATTGATTCCGCAGGAGCCACGGGTTTATCCCCGCAGGAAGTAAATCCAAACACCACGGAAAAAATGAGAAGCGCCGAAAAAAGCTGCAGCAGAAAATGATTCATAACAGTCACCTCTTTGAAAACATTTATAAGTATTTTGATATTAAACTCGCCGTGTTTATACTCTTTCGCTTAGATAATCGAGCGCCATGCGGTAGCCGTCTGTGCCGTACCCGATGAAGTGTTCTTCGCAGGCAAGCCCGGCGAAGCTGAAGCGCCGGAATTCTTCCCTTGAATATATATCGGAGATATGCACTTCAACGGCAGGCAAGGCGGCAGCGTCAAGTGCGTCGAGTATTGCGATGCTGGTATGGGTATAAGCCGCAGGATTTATAATTATCGCATCAAATGAAGCAGGCGCGGCGCCGATCCAATCAACAAGATCCCCCTCGTGATTTGTCTGTCGTATGTCAACCGAAAAACCGAGTTCGGCAGCCCAGCGTTCTATCATTTCGACAAGTTCTGAGTAATCGGTACAGCCGTATATTTCGGGATTTCTGCTGCCCAGAAGATTAAGATTCGGACCGTTTAGTATGAGTATTCTTGAGCCTTTTTTCATATCAAATCCTCGAAACACGGGAGCTTCAAAATGCGATCGGTCGATTCTTTTACAGTCTCATCGCCGTCAATGAATACCGTTATGTCTGCGGCCGCTCTAAAATAAGGATGTCTTGCCCGATTTAACCGGAACATTTCCGCTTCGGTAAGTTTTTCTGTCAGCGGCCTTTTTTTGCGGGCAAGCAGCGGTATCGGACGTTCAAGCAGGATTAACGTCGAGTTCTGCCGTATCAGTCTTCTGTTTTCCTTTCTGAGCGGAGAGCCTCCGCCGTATGCGATAACGCACTTGCTTTCTTTTGAAGCTTCCGAAATGCATTCGCTTTCGATATCGCGAAAAGCTTTCTTGCCGTGTTTTGAAAATATTTCGGGTATTTTCATCCCGGTCTTGCTTTCAATCATATCATCGATGTCGATAAACCGCCGTTTCGCGAGTTTTGCTATTTTTTTCCGATGCTCGTTTTTCCGCAGCCGGGCATGCCTATGAGCCCTATCGATTTCAAAAGCATCTGCAAGTTCTTTGATGTAAGTAAATTCATCCGCATCAAACGGTTCGCCGTCATCTTCGGTAATATCCAGAAATATGTCACGTGAGCGAATCGCCTGAGCGATAAGCATTTGAAATCCGTTTATTGCTTTTATCCCAAGCTCCTCCGCATCCAGAAGAAACGGAGTTATCGAGGGATTATATATAAGGTCGACACAGGCTTTCAGTTTTCTGAAACGCTCGAGAGGAAATTCGGGAAGGCTGCTTTTGTTTAAAGCTGCAAGCTGCCCGTCTTCGGTAATATAAAGCCCGGCGCCGTTGTTCGGATACATCCCTACCGGTGTTGTGTTGATAATTAAATCCGCATTGAAATGTTTATCTAGATTGAGATAATTGTTTTCACCGGTTCTTGAAATAACGATTATTTCCGATGCTCCGAGCATCCCGAGAGCTGCGGCGACAGTTTTCGACGACCCTCCCGAACCCAATATTAAAACCTTTTTGCCGCTGACATCGATTTCGGATATCTTAAGCATCGCAATAAACCCGGCAAGATCGGTGTTGAAGCCGTGAAGATTTCCGCCGCGGCTGATAATTGTATTGACGGCGCCGCAGCTGCGGGCAGTCTCGGAAATGTTGTCAAGATACGGAATAACCGTTTTTTTATAAGGAACCGTAACATTGATATTGAGAATATCGCCGCCGGCCTTCATACGTTCGAGAAATGTTATGACTTCCGATTCGTTTTCAAGCTCCTTAATATCGTAAGTATAAGGAGTGATAGCATGATGCATTTCCGGTGAAATCGAATGGCTGAGATTCCTGCCGATAAGCGCTACATTCATTTCACTTTTTCGTAATTTTAGTGTTCCCAATATTTTTATCCTGCAAATTGCGGAAACCGCTTGATTTTAACCGTATTGAATGTTATAATAGGATATAAAATCATAAGGGCGGTATTTATTATGGATAACAGCCGTACGCCGATGATAAGCGTACAGATGTATACTTTAAGAGAATATATCAGAACTCGTGAGGATCTGTTTGCGACTCTCGACAGATTATCAGCACTCGGTATCACCGGAATTCAGGGCAGAACGCCGGCTTATATGTCGGATGAAGAGTTTGCCTATGAGCTGGCGCTCCGGGGGCTTTATGCCGATTCTGTTATGGTGAGCCTTTCGGATATACTTACAAATCCCTCGTATGCTTCAAGGCTTGCCGGGGTGTTCGGTATTGATGTCGTCAGGACCGACGGCATGCCTCCCGAGCTGATGATGAACCGGGAAGGCTTCGTAAGCTATGCCCGCAGACTTGAAGCAGCGGCGGAAAGACTCGGCGAATATAATATCCGCCTCATGTATCACAATCATCACGGAGAATTCACCCTTTTCCATGACTCTGAAAAAGATCAAATTATAAGCGGAATGCAGATTCTGATTGAGAATACCGAGAAAACAATGTTCCAGCCGGATCTGCATCATATGACATACGCAGGCTTTTCGCCCGATAAGCACCTTTCGATGTTCTCTGGCAGAGCGCAGTATCTTCATCTTCAGGGATACGGCATCAGTCCCGGATTCGCTTCTCCGTTTACCATGCCGGTTGGAATGGGAACATATGACTGGCAGAAGATAATATCCGACGCTCTCGAAATGGGTATCTACAATTTCGTTTTGGAGCAGGATTTTACTATCGGCAATCCCATCGATGACATTGCGTTCGGGTTTAAGAATCTGAAAAGATATCTCGAAGCTGCCGAATAAATTCCTGAATATATTCCGGATATCAGCCGAATGTTATCAGATGCGTCCTTTTGAAAGTCTCGCCGGGAACGGCATATTTTATGCCTTCCTTGTGTTCCAGAATCATGTCCGAGTCAACGGGATCCTGAATGCCTGCCCAAGGCTCGATGCAGATATACGGAGCTCCGTGCTTGTGCCAAAGCAGAAAATAATCATAACCGTCGAATTTTACATTGACTTTCCTGTCGCCGGATTTGTTTATCAATGTCACTCCGTGAGAATTTATATGCTTGAAAACAAGAGCATCTACCGCAAAATACCTGTCGAGCAGAGGGAACTCCGTCTTGTTTTCGAGCAATGTCACATAATTGTGCTCGAGCAGATTTCCGTCGAGAATATAAGCGCGGAGAGTTTCGGGACGATCGAAAACAATCTTGTAATCTTCGATTCCTTCCGGAGTTGCGTAAGCTTCATGCGCTCCGACAGAGAAGAACATGATATCTTCCCCGGTGTTTTTAACCGAATAGGTGACCTTAAGCGAATTGTCTATGAGCTTGTATATCGCTCTGAAAACGAAATCGAAAGGATACATTCCCTTGGTGTTCTCATTTGATTTCAGCTCGAATACCGCAGCGTCGCCGCTGTTTTCAACGACTTCAAACACCGAAAATTTTGCGAATCCGTGTTTTGAAAGGGTGTAAGATTTTCCGTTATATATGTAACGATCTTCCTTAAGCCCTCCGCAGATCGGAAACAAAATCGGAGCGCGTCCTTTCCAGAACTGCGGATCTCCGTTCCATAGCCACTCGCGTCCGCTCGGATCTTTTATAGACTGGAGTTCGGCGCCGAGCTCGTTTATCTCTACGGCAAGCTTGTCATTTTTAATTTTTACCATATTGTTTTCTCCTTATTCCGCATAAAAAATATTCCATATTGTAAGGGTATTATACCACACATTTCGGGGTTTGTAAAGCGGATAGACACAAAAATCGAAGTATAGGAAATATTATGTTTTATAGAGCAAGCGTTCATGAACTCAGCGATTATCTTGTCTTTTCCGGAAGAATTAAATTGACGGAACAGGGTCTGTTCGTCGATTGGTCGGGAGCCGGACTTGAATTGTTATGCATGGCAGAAAGAGTGATAATCGGTTTCGGTGATTATGAATCGGATCAGCCATGTTATGTTAAAGTATATATAGACGGGAAACCGCATTCATCATATGCGATCTCAACGGGAAAAGAGAATGTGCTTCTCTCATTAAAGGAAGATTTCCACATGATTTCGTTATTCAGAATTACCGAGGGCAGCGTTCCGCTGATTATAAAAGGATTTGAGTTTTACGGCGCTGAAATAGGAGTAAGAGAGCAAAAACGAAAACGGCAGCTCAGACTTGAATTCCTGGGTGATTCTCTTACCTGCGGTTACGGTATTTTGGGTTCTCACCATTCGGAAGGCTTTAAAACGTACGAAGAAGATGTCACCGCCGGTTTTTCCTGGCTTGCGGCGGCTGAGCTTGAAGCCGACGCCCGCTATATCGCTGTATCCGGGCAGGGAATCGTAAAAAACTGCAACGGAGATATCGATACCCCGATCCCGCTGCTTTACGATTGGCAGACAAGAAGCGGCAGAGAACCGGCAGATACCTCCTGGACACCGGATATTATAATAATCAGCGCCGGGACAAACGACCGCAGCGGCGGAGTTTCAAAAGAAGAATTCAGCCGAGGCGCGGAGGATTTCACGTCCCGGCTCAGAGCCCGGCATCCTTCCGCCGATATAATCTGGAACTACGGGATAGCCAACGATTATTACTGCGATACGCTGAAAGCTCTGGTTAAGAAACTTTCGGAGGAAGACAGCAGGATTCATTATCTTAAAATGCCGCAGATGAACTTCACAAGCGAACTCGGCACAAACGGTCACCCGAATCAGCTTTACTCGAAACGTGCGGTTAAAACTCTTCTTCCGCTTTTAAGAGAGATAACAGACCGGCGGGACAACGAAGACAACGAAGATAAATAAGAGAGACATTGAAGTGAAAATAAGTATTAAAACAGCGGCCGCCTTTTTTGCCGTATTGATTATTTTCTGTATCATAAGCTGCGGAGAAACGGCGAAAGAACCTGAGGAAACCGTTGATCTGACAATACCGCATAAGCTTACATATATTGTAAATAACCGCTTCGGCGGCAGATTGAACGGCGAAACCGAGCAAACTTTAACCGGTACCGATCCGTCTGCCAGGGTAACAGCGGTTGAAAAGGACGGATACATCTTCAAAGGCTGGAGCGATGGCTCGACCGATTTTAAGCGTGAAAACGAGATTATAACTTCCGATACCACCATAACCGCGATTTTTGATTACAATGTTAAAAATTGCCCGGTTATCGACATAGTTACCGACACCGGACTGTATATCGAAGATAAGGAAGAGTATGTAGGCGCTGAAATTTCGGTTGCCCATTCCGAAGGAGGCGAGTATGATTTTTCCTCTCTCAAAACCGAAATCAGAGGCCGCGGCAACGCCACATGGTGGATGGAAAAGAAATCGTATCGGCTTAAGCTGTCCAAAAGACGAAATCTGCTCGGAATAGGCGAAGGACCAGCGAAAGACTGGGTCTTGCTAGCCAATCACTGTGACCAGTCGCTTGTGAGAAACCTGACTGCTTTTGATCTGGGCGGCAGACTTTCCGGCATCGAATGCTCGTCCGGTTCGGCATTGGTAAATTTATATCTGAACGGTAAGTATCAGGGGGTATATCACCTTTGTGAGCAAAGCGAAGTCGATCAGTATCGCGTCAATGTCGGCGAAGACGGTTGGATGCTCGAGTTTGATATGTATGCCGAAGGAGTGCAGGATCTCGATTGGTTTTCTTCCGGCAATCGTCCATATTCAGTCACTTACGGAGGCGGGACGGTCGAAAGAGTTACCGAAATACACGACTATATCCGAAGCTGCACAAACGCGATCAAAAGCGGTGAAAAGAGCGAGATAGAAAAGCTCATAGATCTTGATTCCTGCCTCGATATGTATCTTCTGCACGAATACGCAAAGAACATAGACGTCGGGTGGTCCTCTTTCTTTGTATATTATAGGGACGGCAAACTCTATTTCGGTCCGCCGTGGGATTTTGACCTTGCGTTCGGCAATGACTGGCGGCTGGACAACGGAAGCTTCGAAGGTATCTATGTCGGAGAAGACAGAGGTTTCGATCAGGGTAACCGGTGGTTTATAATGCTCTTCTCAAACGAGTGGTTCAGAATTATGGCAGCGAAACGTTTTATGGAGATCAAACCGATAATCGAAGAAGAAATAGAGTTTATAACAAAACTTTCGAAAAACTGCCAATACGATCTTGCGAAAAATTTTCAGCTCTGGCAGATCTTCGGTCAGAGGATAAATCAGGAACCCGAACATATCATGGCACTCTCAAAACAGCAGGATCATGCAGCTTACCTAATCGAATGGATGAAAGCGCGTCTTGACTGGCTCGACAGTTACTTCAATCAGGTCCTTGAAACTCAATAATAAACCATAAACTTACCAGGAAAGGAATAGTCATGAATTATCAAGTTGTTTCAGCGGCAGAATTCACTTATCCGGACATCAGGGAGTATAAGTCCTCATCCCGTGAAATCAATCTTTGCAGCGCCCGAGGCAGTTACGCAAGCTGCCATATCCTCCTTGACGGTCTTCGCTCGCCGGAAATCCAAGTCTCGGCAACCGGCTTTGATGGCGGCGAATTCTACACACTTATGCCGATATTTGTAGAGAGTACTTTCAATATCAAAAAGGAAAACTACAGAGAACACTATCCGGAGAGGGAAGCCCCGTATTATATCTATGACTGCTACCGTCCCTTTAACGGTTCGCTTATACTGACAGACGGCTGCGGCGGGCTTTATTTTTCGGTTAAAATTGACAAAGACGCCAAAGTCGGATTCATGAGCGGCCTAATCAGGATTAAAGCCGACGGTGAGGCTCTGGAAATACCGGTTAGAATAGAAGTATTCAAAGCTGTGGTTCCCGATACTTCCATAAGTCTGATAAACGGCTACGCACTCGGTACTTATTATAATTACAAGGGTATCACCCCCACTTCCGCCGAATACGCCGATATGGATAAAAAGTCGATGGCGATGCTCCGCCGTGCCCGGCAGAATATGATGTATGTCGGGGGAGTCAGAGTCACGGAAAAGGATGACGGGAGTTACGACTTTGACTTTACGGCGCTTGAAGCTGTAATGGAAAAATACGAGAAGAACGGATTTACCCGCTTCTTCGGTCCGTCGGTCGGCTGGAGAAAGAGCTGGAATGAATCGACGATACTTATAAACGGCAAGATACCTGCAATGAGCTTCGAAGCATATAAATATCTTACCCAATATCTTCCGAAGCTTAAGAAGATGCTCTCCGCGCACGGCTGGAACGACAGGTTCGTTTTAGGCGTCGCCGACGAGCCGAATGCGCCTAACAGTACCGAATACCGCGCTCTCTGCGGCATGATTAAGAAAATTGCTCCCGATATCCGTCTTGCCGATGCAATGAGCTGGGGACAGAATGTCCCGGGCGGCGTAGATGTCTGCATACCGCTGAATTCCGAATTCGAAGCCCATGTCGATGAATTCTCATATATAAGAGACCAGGGAGTTGAACTCTGGCATTATGTCTGCTGCGGTCCGCGCCACGACGGATATACAAACCGATTCATGGACTATCCTCTGCTTTCCAGCCAGTACCTCTTCTGGGGCAACTATAAATATAAGCTGACAGGATATCTGCATTGGGCGGCAATGCACTATCAGGTGAAACAGAATCCTTTCATCTGCAACATTCCCACTCACAGGAACACCGACTCTGTTTGTCTGCTGCCTCCCGGCGATACCCATATCATATATCCCGGCGACGATGAGCCGTGGATGTCCGCAAGACTTGAAGCCCAGCGCCGAGGTCAGGAAGAGTTTGAGCTCCTCAAACTGATTGCCGGAAATGACCGCGAAAAAGCGGATAAGCTCTGTGAAGCCGGTTTCCGCAAATTTAATAATGTCGAGTACGATATCAACAAATATACGGCCTTGCACCGCGAAATTCTTGAAGCTGCCTCCGAACTCTGATAAGTAATATATAAAATCCGGCGTCCCGATTTAAGGGGCGCCGGACTATTTTTCAGTTTACATCGCGTTCGCAGTAGCCGCAGAATTTTCTTTCATTATTCTCTTTGATGATTTTCGGCAGGTATTTTTCGTGATTTGAAACGCATACCGGGTTTTTGCAGTATCTTTCGCCGGTGAAGTCGTATTTATCGCCTTTGATCGGAAGTCTGTCGGGATAATTCTCTGTCAGCGTCAGTATCAGCGCCATCCTAAGATAAAGCGCATTTTCCGCCTGTTCAAAGTATTTCGCGCGTGGGTCGTCGTCGACTTCATATGAGATTTCATCAACTTTTGGCAGCGGATGAAGAATTACCAGATTCTTCTTGGCGTTTTCAAGCTTTTTGCTGTCAAGGATGTATATTCCGGCCTGTGAGCGGTATTCGGATTCGCTTGTGAACCTTTCCCGCTGGATCCGTGTCATGTAAAGCACGTCAAGTATATCGATGCATTCGTCAAGAGTGCGGCATTCAATTACTTTATTGCTGTTCGCAGATAACAGATTAACGGCATATTCGGGCATTTTCAGTTTTTCGGTTGAAATCAGATAGTAGGTATTTCCGCAGTGAGGAGAAAGCGCCTTCGATAATGAATGAACTGTTCTTCCGTTAAGCAGATCCCCGCACATTCCGATGGAAAGGCCGTCGCAGCTGCCTTTTTCCTGCCGTATGGTAAACATATCGGTCATTGTCTGTGTCGGGTGCAGATGCCCTCCGTCGCCGGCATTTATCAGCGGAACCCGACAGTAAAGGGAAGCGGCGAAAGCCGCGCCTTCGACCGGGTTTCTCATAACCGCAACATCGGCATAGGTAGAGACAATTTTAATGGTATCCCTGAGCGTCTCTCCTTTTGAAACCGAACTTGAGTTAGGGTCGGAAAAACCGATAACCGAGCCGCCGAGCCGGAGCATCGCAGTTTGAAAGCTAAGCTGAGTTCTGGTTGACGGTTCATAAAACAACGTCGCCAGAACCTTGCCGGCACAGGCGCTCTCATATCGGTTCGGATTTTTCTTCATATCGGCTGCGAGAGTGCAGATTTCGTCCCATTCTTTTTCTGGAATGTCACTGAAGTCTATCAAATTCCGGAATGACATATTTATCCTCTTGTTTGTGAAAATATTCTGCCGCAGAAATTGTTAAACTGCTGATTGAGAATTAGATATTTGTCGAAAATTCGCTTTTAAGTATCGAATATTCGCCGATGTCGCGATATCTTCCCTTGACATACATTGCCTGTCGCCGGATTCCTTCGAATTTCATCGAGCAGCTTTCCATTACATAGGCGCTGTGTTCATTTTCAATCATATATCGGGCATCTATGCGGTTTAGCGAAAGCTGCTCGAATCCGAATCGTATCACCCGGCCGGCAGCTTCGGCGGCAAGACCCTGTCCCCAGAACCTTGGGTTTAATACATAACCGATCTCTCCGCGGTTGTTTCCGGGATCGAGTTCGGTGAAACCGCAGGTGCCGATCAGCTTTTCGCGGCCGTTACAGTCGGGAAGGACAATGCCCCAGTCAAAGAAGCTTCCTTCCCGGTATTCATCCTGAAGCCGTTCAATATACGATTCGGTAAATTCCTTCGAGGGATGGGGATACCAAAGCAGGTATCTTGTGACAAGTTCCTGACAAGAGTATTCATACATATCTTCATAGTCACAAGGGGATATCTTCCGAAGCAGTAGCCGTTTGGTGTGCAATTCCGGGATGCTTCGGAAAACCGACCTGATACCGGCCGGAGTGGATCTTTTTTCTTCCTGCCCGTCAAGACCGATCAAACGCTTGATTATATTCATTTTACTGTTTAAGGTTCAAGAAGTGCCTTTCCGAGAGCGCTGTCCGAGTCGAGTATGACTGTCTTGTTGTCGCCTTTGAGAGAAGCCTTCAATGCTTCAAGCGCAAGCTGGAATTCGTAGAAGTCTTTTTTATCGTCGGTGTCATATGCTTCTGCGAGCATCCGCATATATTCGGCTTCGCCTTCTGCCTCAATTTTGGCGGCTTCCGCTTCGGCGTTGGATATCGTAATATTGACCTGTCTGTCGGTGTCGTTGATTATCAAAGAAGCTTCATAATCGCCGTCGGCGCGGTATTTTTCGGCGATCTGATTGCGGTCGGAGATCATGCGGGAATAAACCGCCTGCTCGTTGTCGCCCGGCAGGTCAAAGCGCTTAATCTTGACGTCGATCACATCGATGCCGTAAGTCTTGCTGACTTTCTTGACGTTGTCGGAAATAGACTGATATATATGGTTCCGCTCTGCTCCGTCATCCATGTTGATAATATCGTTCTGATAAAGCGTTCCCATAAGGTTCTTTAGCGAGTTGTAAGTAACGGCGTTAAGCCTCATTTCGGCATCGCCGAGAGTACCGATGGTTTTGTAGAAGGTGAGAGGGTCTTGAATAGCCCAGAGGACATACATGTCCACAGTCATGTTTTTCTGATCCGCTGTAAGCGCTTCGGACGGAGGAATGTCATAGAACATTATTGTCTTCGGGAACTTCTTGATTTCATCAACGAAGGGAACCTTTAAGTGAAGTCCCGCGTCTGCGGAGGTATCGATTATTTTCGAGAATCTGACAACGCAGGCGTATTCGTTTTCGGCAACGACATAAAAGCTGGACAGAAGCACTGCCAGCGCAATTACCGCAATAACCGCAGCGGCTATCAGGATAGCGGTCTTTTTGTTTTTAACGGCTGTCATATCAGTTGCCTCCTTCCGATGTTTTGGCTTCACCCGTGTCTACAAGGCTTTCGAGCGGCAACAGTTTCTGCGTACCGGACGAGTCAGATACATCGATGTAAACTTTAACATCGGGCAGCATCGCTTCGACTGCTTCATAATACATACGGATTCGGGTTATATCCGGATTAAACCGGTATTCGTTGTACATCGCGTTGAACATTGCGATCTTTTCGGTTGCCTTATTGATTCTGCTTTGTTTGAGGAATTCTGCGTTCTGAATCAGCTTGTCAGCTTTGGACTGCGCCAGCGGCAGCTGAGCATTCTGGTAAGCCTTTGCCTGGTTTATGGCGGTTTCAGCCCCCTGCTTTGCGGTTTCGACGTTTTTGAAAGCTTCGATTACTTCCTGTGTAGGCGGCTCGCTGTCCTGGATCTTTATGTCGGTAAGGGTAAGGCCGATATCGTATTTTTCAAGCTCTGTAGTTACAAGGTCGAATATTTGGGTCTGCATCTCAGCTTTTCCGGTCGTCAGCGCCTCATCGACATCGGCAGAGCCGACGATGTTTCTTATCTGGCTCTGTGTGAGATTTTTAAGGATCAGCTCCGGTGAATATGAGTTATAAAGATACTTGACCGGATCGGAGATTCTGTATTCGACAAAGAAGTCTACATTGATAATGTTGTAGTCTCCGGTTATCATCTTGCTTTCGTTTTCGATGACATCATAATTACCGACGCCGGTGTCTTTTGAGCGATATCCGATCTCGATCTTTTGGTAAATGTTGACATCTACTTTGTCAACCTGCTGAATACCGAAAGGAATTTTGAAATGAATTCCGGCGTCAGCAATCCCGGTGACCTTGCCGAAAGTAGTTATAACGCCGCGCTGCTTATCATTAATTGTGTAAAGACAGGTCGATGATAATATGATCAGAATTACTGCAGCTAATATAAGAAGACCGATGTTGATGATTTTCTTGTAGTCGCGTTTGACCTTATAATAATTGTTGTCGGAAAAATTTCCGCTGTCCATATGAATATGCACCTCCGTGGTTTCATTGGTTTGATTGCTATCACTTATATATTATACAGCTTATCATTGAATAAATCAACACCTGACCGTTCATTTGTAAAAAATCTTGTTTTGTCTTGCGAAGCTAAAGATAATGTTATATAATATAAGTAATGGGAAATTACCTTTTGAGGCTGGTTTATGATTAATAAAAAATTTGCATTTATCGGGGTCGGAAATATGGCCGGCGCGATAATCAAAGGCATGGAAACGCTCTCGATACCTTATGAAAATGTTTGTCTTTTCGATACCGATGAAAAAAAACACCAAAGATTCCCGAATACATATCGCAAAGCGGATTCCGTTCAAGATGCCGCAGCATTCGCCGATATTATTATATTAGCAGTCAAACCCCAGGTGCTTTCAATCCCGCTCGAAGACATCAAGAACAGCGGGATAAAACTTGACGGAAAACTCATCGTTTCGATAGTTACCGGCAAAACCATGCAGAGCATCTGCGAAGCGATCGGCAAAAGAGACCTCGGTGTCGTAAGAACAATGCCTAACACCCCGATGCTAATCGGCCGCGGAGTTATAGCGCTGACAAGAAATGAGTATGTAAGTGATGAATCATATGACGATGTAAAACGTCTTTTCGGTGCCCTCGGCTCAGCCTTCGAGCTTGAAGAAGAACGGATGAACGATATCATCGCTTATACCTCATCATCCCCGGCATATGTTTTCCATTTTATTAAATCAATGATCGATAACGCCGAAAAACACGGGTTTGACCGCAGTTATATAAAGAATATAATATGCGACGCCGTAATCGGATCGGTCGAACTGCTGAAAAACTCCGAGCTTTCGGAGGACGAGCTTATACGAATGGTCTGCTCTCCCGGCGGAACCACTCTTGCCGCAATGAACGAACTGTATGAAGGCAAATTCGCGGAAACTCTTGACCGCGCAATGGATGCCTGCACCAAAAGAGCATACGAATTATCCGAAATAAAAGACAAATAAAATTATGGCAAAGAAGAAATTTAATTTATTCGAACTGTTTAACCCTACAAAAGACGGCAAGGGCGTTAAAAAAAACTCATACGGCGACGGATGGGGAAAACGCGATGCCCCTACATTCTTTAAAATGTATATAGAGAATCTCAGCCGCCTTTTGTCGGTTAATATCTATATGATTATAGGCAACTTCCCGCTGTTCTTCGGGCTTTTTGCAATGGGCGGCTATCTGAACAAGCATACGACGGCGCCGTCTTCGCAGCTGTTCGGACCTGTATACGGGATCTTCAAAATTAACCCCGGAAACCCCGCTGTATCTGCGCTGATGGGGGTGCACGGTATTCAGACCGAACTTTCGGTAAACACAACCGCAACCCTGATTCTTTTCGGACTCAGCGGTCTTGCGCTGTTTACCTGGGGATATGTATCCGTCGGAACGACATACATTCTCCGCAATATAGTCAAAGGCGAACCGATTTTCATGTGGGACGATTTCTGGTACGCAATTAAACGCAATCTTTTCCAGGGAATGGTTGTCGGTATCCTTGATGTGCTGTTCATGGGTCTGCTTGCATATGACGTTGTCTTTTTCTACTATAATATCGGACCTTTCCTGAACAATGTAATGTTCTATTTTTCGATTCTTCTTGC
>LSQX01148888.1_pt1 | contig 18522 bp, 13 predicted proteins | sample 654561 | NCBI WGS metagenome assembly LSQX01 (sample SAMN04489861, study PRJNA283612) | anaerobic digester metagenome | isolation source: 4 biogas reactors fed with cattle manure at either 37C or 55C with and... | place: Denmark: Kongens Lyngby | collected 2014
GCGAATGTGGGATGCTTACGAATGTATTATATCTTGTTTAGCGTTATTCTGTATTGATACTATTAATAGAACTCGTTTTTTAGAGAACACAAATATACTCCAATCGCTATTATTTAGCAATTAATACCGGACTAAAAACTTATGGAGCCCGACAAAAAAATCCACCCGAATTATATCAAGTGGATTTTGAAAGTCTTCCTGTGAGTTGACGTTAGATTAATAGAGCGGTATTATAATCTTGCTTTTATCGCTTTAGTCTCTTCTTCAAAACCCGGTTTTTCGAGCAACGCGAACATGTTTTTTTTGTATGCTTCCACACCCGGCTGATCAAATGGATTGACTCCAAGCAGATAGCCACTGATTCCGCATGCTTTTTCGAAGAAATAAATCAATTCTCCAAGATAAAACTCGTTCAGTTTTGGAAGTTCAATTTTCAGATTAGGTACTCCTCCGTCCACATGCGCTATCATAGTTCCAAGCTCAGCCATTTTATTTACCTCATCCACTCGTTTTCCTGCAAGAAAATTTAGTCCATCCAAATTTTCTTCCGAATGTGGGAAGATTTTGGTGTGATTTGGTTCTTTTATAGAAATAACGGTCTCAAAGATTGTCCGTTCACCTTCCTGAATCCATTGACCCATGGAGTGCAAGTCGGTAGTGAAATCTACCGAAGCGGGATAAATACCTTTGTTTTCTTTGCCTTCACTTTCGCCGTAGAGTTGCTTCCACCATTCGGATATGTAGTGAAGTTTTGGGTGGTAATTGACTAAAATCTCGATTTTCTTTCCGTTTTTGTACAATTCGTTCCGAACTGCGGCATATTGAGCCGCCGGATTTTCATCAAATGAAGTTTCCAAACCACAGATTTTTTCCATTTCGCGTGCACCCTGCACTAACTGACGAATGTCAAATCCAGCAACTGCTATCGGCAATAAACCAACCGGAGTAAGAACCGAATAACGCCCGCCGACGCTATCTTCAAGCACAAAGGATTTCAGTCCTTCTTTGTCGGCCAAAGTGCGTAACGCGCCTTTTGATTTATCCGTGACACAAACAATCAGTTTTTTAGCGGCATCTTTACCTTGTTGTTCTTCAAGTTGCGTTTTTAGCAGTCGAAAAGCTAAAGCCGGCTCTGTGGTAGTTCCTGATTTTGAAATGGAGATAATTCCAAATTTTTTATTTTTCAGAAGTTCCTGTAGTTCGTAAAGATAATCTTCGCCAATATTTTGACCGGCGTAAAGCACCACAGGATTTTTACGTTCTTTCTGTAACCAGTCAAAACTGTTTGAAAGCGCGTCTATCACAGCTTTTGCACCTAAGTAGCTTCCGCCGATTCCGATCACCACGACTACTTCGCAGTTTTCGCGTAGGACTTTTGCCGTGTTTTCCACATCCCTAAAATGTGCTTCATCAATGGATGAAGGTAGATTTAGCCACCCGAGGAAATCATTTCCTTTTCCTGTGCCGTTATGAAGAGCTTCGTTTGCCGCTTTTACTTCATTCTCATATCCGGCTATTTTTTCTGCCGAAATAAAATCGAGTGTTTTGTCAAAAGACAATTGAATATGTTTCATATGTTGATATTTTGTTAAATAGTAGAATTGTTAAACGGTCATTTTTTATGAATAGAATATCTATCTAATCTTTTGGCTTTGTTGAGGTGTATTTTTGTGAGTTTGTTTCGTGTCACTTGCACAATTTTACACATTATACATGCTTTTGCTCGTGACCGGGGAATAATTCTGTGTTTTTTGTAAATAGTTGGTTACGTTCCGTTGGGGTTTGTTTACTGCAATTTTTCCGACAATTCCCTGATTTCAATTATCGGAGAACTTTTTTCATACAAGATATTATATACCGCGTTCACAATCGGAATGTTGACACGGTATTTTTCATTCATCTCGTGAATGGTTTTTGTCGCGTAAAAGCCTTCGGCAATCATCTCCATTTCAATTTGAGCTGTTTTGACCGAATAGCCCATCCCTATCATGGATCCGAATAGTCTGTTTCGACTGAATTTTGAATAAGCAGTTACCAATAAATCACCTAAAAACGCCGATTCGCTAATGTCTCTGTGTTGTGGATTCGTAGCCGTACAAAACCGATTCATTTCTTGTACGGCATTGGAAATCAGCACCGCGAGAAAGTTATCACCATATTTCAATCCGAAACAAATCCCGGCTGCAATGGCGTAAATATTCTTCATGACCGAAGTGTATTCAAGTCCATATACATCATCGCTTATTCGAGTTTTGATATAACTGTTTGCTAATTTGTCGGCAATATTGCGGGCTCTTTCACGTGACTTGCAAGCTACGGTAAGGTATGAAAATCGTTCCAAAGCCACCTCCTCAGCGTGACAAGGTCCGCCTAATGCCAGGATGTTTTCTTCAGGCACATTGTATTTTGTCATGAAGTAATCGGAAATCAGCATATTGTCTTCCGGCACAATTCCTTTGATTGCCGAAACGATAATTTTGCCATCTAATTTTCGCTTTAACCTTTTCAAATGTTGTTTCAGAAAAGGGGAGGGCATGGCAAAAACCAGCACATCGGAAGTTTTTACGATTTTATTTATATCGTTTGTAAAGTTGATCCGATCCGTGTCAAATTTAACCCCGGTCAGGTACGATGGATTTTTTCCAAGTCGGATAAATTCATCGATTTGTTCCTGACGGCGCATATACCAGTTGATGTATTTGTTGTTTGTGAGAAAAATCTTTGCTAAAGCTGTTGCCCAGCTTCCGCCACCCATAATTGCTATTCGCATGTCATCGAATTTTTTTGATCCGACTACACTCGACATCGCCTCATGAAGCGTTACGCTTGAGTTTCCCCATTCTATGCTTTCGTTAATCATATAATAGCTCTCATTCCCTTAAAGGGTTAGTTTGATGAGTGAAAAATATGAATTTTTTGGCTTTTATGCAAGCTTTTGTAAACAAATAATCTGTTTTGAATCATTAGAAAAAGTTTGTCACCCGTTTCATTCCACCCGCTTCAAAGAGAGTTACAGGGCATTCACCCAACTTTGAACTTCTTCTTTTGTTGGATTTTTGAGCTCCAATTTATTCTTTTTGTTAATGCCGCAAATATCTTGATGTAGCTTGTTTGGATTTATCCCTTGAAGACTTTTTATCGTTGTAAATCCGGCTTTTTGAAGTACCGGTACCCACTCTATAGGAACACCAATTTCCGTGTATTTTTCAATCGGATCATTTTTGATTACTTTTTCAGGGCGCATTTGAGGGAAAAATAGTACTTCCTGAATAGCTTCTTTCCCGGTCAGTAACATGACAAGCCTATCCATCCCGATTCCCATTCCTGAAGTGGGTGGCATACCGTATTCAAGAGAACGTACAAAGTCCAAATCAATGAACATGGCTTCGTCATCACCTTTCTCAGAAAGTTTTAGCTGTTCTTGGAATCGCTCCAATTGGTCTATCGGATCATTTAATTCGCTGTATGCGTTGGCAAGTTCTTTGCCGTTTACCATCAGTTCGAATCGCTCTGTAAGTTCAGGATTTGTGCGATGACGTTTACAGAGCGGACTCATTTCAATCGGATAATCGATAATAAACGTGGGTTGAATATAGTTTCCTTCACATTTTTCACCGAAAATTTCGTCAATCAATTTTCCTTTCCCCATAGTATCATCTATTTCGATGTTCAGTTTTTTACAAACTTCTCGAAGCTCATTTTCGTTCATCCCTGAAATATCAAATCCGGTGAACTCCTTAATGCTGTCAATCATGGTCACACGCTTATACGGAGCTTTGAAATTAATCAATTTTTCTCCTACTTTCACTTCGTATGAACCATTCACATCAAAACAGGCTTTTTCAACCATTTTTTCGGTGAAATCCATCATCCAGTTGTAGTCTTTGTAGGCTACATAGATTTCCATTACGGTAAATTCCGGATTGTGAGTACGGTCCATTCCTTCATTTCGAAAGTTCTTGGAGAATTCATACACACCTTCAAAACCACCGACTATGAGTCTTTTAAGATAAAGTTCATTGGCAATACGCAAGTAAAGCGGAATATTCAGGGCATTGTGATGCGTAATAAACGGACGAGCGGAAGCACCGCCCGGAATGGGTTGAAGCACAGGAGTTTCTACTTCAATATAGCCTTGCTCATTGAAGAAATTTCGCATGGATTCATATACTTTTGTCCGCTTTATGAAAGTCTCTTTCACACCGTCATTCACCACCAAATCCACGTATCGTTGGCGGTAGCGCTGCTCCGGATCTTCAAATGCATCGTAGGTTACGCCATCTTTGTGTTTTACGATAGGGAGTGGCTTCAGTGATTTGCTCAAAATGGTGAATTCCGTAGCGTGAACACTTATTTCACCCATTTGAGTACGGAAAACGTATCCTTTGATGCCGATAAAATCACCTATATCGGTGTGCTTTTTGAAAATCGTATTGTACATTTCAGGTTGCTCTTCGGTGTTGATATCATCGCGCGTGATGTAAACCTGAATTCGTCCCTCACTATCTTGTAGTTCTACGAAAGATGCTTTACCCATAATTCTGCGGCTCATAATTCGTCCGGCAATCACGACTTGCCGCTTAGGCTCTTCATCGTCTTTGAAAGATGCTTTAATTTCTGTAGAAAATGCATTGGTAGGATACTCGGCAGCAGGATAGGGATCAATGCCCATATTTCTTAATTCATTCAGACTTTCACGTCTAAACTGTTCTTGTTCGCTTAATTCTATTGACATTTGGTTGATTGGTTTGTTGGTTAATTCTTTGAGTGGCAGGAGTAAAAATGGTGAATAGACAAAATAATTTTACTTTTTCACAGATTTACTCATCAACTGTTTAACCATTTAACTATTTAACTAATTTGAGAATGCAAATTTACAAAAAAATCCCCGACAAAAATAATATTTATTTTGTCGGGGAGGGTTGGAGAAGTTAATTAAGGTTTAGATGTTAGTCTTCTTCCAACATTACTCTTTCACCATTTATCCAGTAGCAAGCTTTGAATTCAGATTCATGTCTGCCTACGGCACCGGCTACATACACATCTCTTCCATCCAAGAATATACTGTACGCGATGGCGTTGTCTTCTAATTCTACTAATTTGTCATTTATCCAATATGCTGCGGTATGATTCGAGTTCAAATTGTTGTTTTTATTGTAAAAACCAACGGCATACACATCGTTTCCTACAGTTATTATCTGTTTTATTTCACCGTATTTTTGACTCAGACGAACGATTTCCGTGTTTTTCCAATACATGGTAAAGTCTGTTTTCGCAGCTACATACACCGCATCGTTGGATTTGTGAACACAGGAAACTCCTTTAAAATAGGTGGAAGGTAACGGTAACTCCTGGATTTTTTTTGCGCCGTCCCAGTAAAAAGCTTTGGTTGGCGCAAGGTAATTTCCATAGTCTGAGTATCTTTCTCTACCGAAAAATCCTGCAAATAGCTCATCTTTACCCGCATCCACAGCATGAATCACTCCATAAGTGGTGGTGTCCATTTTCTGAAGTAGATTGTTTTTGTAATAATAGAGTTGGAAATCCGGATGAAGCGAGTAATTTCGTGAAAATTTATAAGTAACAACTTCACCGTTTGTTTTTCTATACACAGTTGACACGTTGTATTCACGATCAATGGAGGTTCTGTAATAATTTCCGTCAGGCAGAAGCGCTGTCAGCTGTTCGGAAGTGCTTTTCTCCCCATCAATCCAATATTCGGTAAAGACAGTGTAGTTTTTATTCACAAGCGATGAAATACCGACTTTTTTATCTTTTACAAAAATGGATAACGCGGTGGAAGATTTGAAATCAACAAAAGGTTCGTCACTCTTATTGCAACCAACCAGAGAGACGATAAAAATTAAAGCAAAGGTTTTTAAAATTGTTTTCATTGGAGTAAAATTAAATATTTATATTTGTTCCAACTTCCCATGGGAAAATGGATTGTTATTTATAAAATCAAGTTTTTCCGAATCAATGATAAAAATGTTGAATCAAATCTTGAAATGGTTTGATTTCAATCAATTTTAATTTAGATATAAGTCGGGCGAATTTAACTTGCCCTTTACTATAAAGATGGAAGTGAGGGGCGAAACGCAACTCCGTAATTGTTAAAAAAACACAAAAACGGCGTTATTTTAACTTTTATTTCGAAAAGTTGGTGGGTTAAGAGCGTGGCAGAATAATTCTGAAGGTGGTTCCTACGTTGACTTCGGATTGTTTTACAAAGATTTTTCCTTTGTGATATTCTTCTATAATGCGCTTCGCGAGAGATAAGCCCAAGCCCCAACCACGCTCTTTGGTCGTATATCCGGGTGTGAAAATTGCTTTGTGGAACTTTCTTTCCATGCCTTTCCCGGTGTCGGTTATATCGATTATCGTCTCTTTTTCTTCGGTTTTTACGTTAAGATCAAGTTTACCGCTACCATTCATTGCGTCGATTGCATTTTTGCAAAGATTTTCGATTACCCACTCGAAAAGAGGAACGTTTAGTGGAATCTCAATATGTGTATTTTCAGGATAATGTAGGGAAATAGAAACTTTGTTTGAAGTGCGATTTCGGATATAGCTCACCGCGTTTGATAGCGCAGAGTGAAGTTCAGTTGGTTTGAGATCGGGTTTAGAACCGATTTTTGAGAAGCGCTCGGCAATGATGCTCAGGCGTTTTACATCTTTTTCCATGTCGAGCAGCAGCTTGTCATCCCGGTGTCGCGCTTTGAGCAATTCAGTCCAGGCAAGCAGCGACGAAATCGGTGTTCCGAGTTGATGTGCAGTCTCTTTTGAAAGTCCCACCCAAACTTGATTCTGTTCGGCTTTTTTGGTGCTCGAAAAAGCGAGAATAACGATGATAAAGAACAGGAAAATTATTCCGAACTGAATATATGGAAAGATGTGTAATTGTTTCAGAAGCGAGGATTCGTCATAATATATAAATTGCTGAATATCATCATCTAATTTAACAACAATTCCCTGTCTCGCATTTTTAAATTTATCGATTTTGTTTTGGAAAAAAATGCTGTCGTTGCTTTTTGGAACTTTGATGTTCCGATAGGAGAGCATAATGTCATTTTCATCTGTCATAATCACCGGAATAGTAGTGTTATCCTCGATTATACTGAGTAGAAAATTGATATCTGTGTTCTCATCCGCGAGGAGAAGTTGCTTGGTCGCATCCGCCCATATTTCTATTTTTTTTGTTTCTTCATTCGAAAGTTTTTCAGCCAATCGATTTGTGAAAATAGTTGACACGACAACAATTATCACAGCTACTGCGATAAAGATAAATTTCAACATCTGATTGGTTTGATGGATTTTTTTCATCTAAAAGCGATAATTGTCATTTAATAACGACAAATTTAGTGAAAATTGTGTGAAAAGCGTGAAGTAAGGAGAATGAAGCGCGCGAGTATGTTCTTTTTCTTAATAAAAATTTGCACATTCCCGCTGTACAAAACGCAAATTAAAGCACTATTTATCCAACAACATTCTTTTTCTTTAATTTTAATATCTTGCCATTCCATGCCGGAACGAGTACTCTGTATGTGTTTTTAGAAGAAAGGCGCTGAATCGGGAACTCTTCGGATTCATTTAGCAGATTGGTAGAACCATAAAAATCATACTCATTCATATTCAGATATTGGAATGCCTCGGAAGGTATAATAATTTCAATGTCAGCTTCTTTGTCATGAAAATTGACAACAATCAGCAGAATTTCGTTCTTGTATTTCCTGAAGTAAGCAAAATGTTCGTGGGAGTTAAATTTTTGATTTCCAAAATTCGCGAACACTAAATCATACATAACTCCTTGACTTATAGCTTTCTCGGTTAAAGAAATCTTATTCAGCTTTTGATAAAAGTTTCTTAATTCTTTTGCATCGTCATTGAGGTTTAACCCGTCAAATTCACCATTGTTAGCCCAGTTCTGAATCGATTTTATGCCCCAATAATCAAAAATTGAAGTTTTTCCATCCACACCGCTGAATCCTTCCATGTCCATTCCTTGTTCTCCTAATTCTTGTCCCATATATATCATGTATGGAGCTGCAGTTAGCGTGAATGATACGATTACCGCAGGTATGGCATACACTCCATTTCCACAAAAAAATCCGGATGCAATGCGCTGTTCATCATGATTTTCCATGAAATGAAGCATGTTTTCTGAAATTCCGTTCAAGCTTTGCCAGGCATCCGTTATATTTCGCGCGGCATGATTTCGGCTTATAATATTGCGTAGCAGATCATACATTCCGACTTTATCGTATAGAAAATCAAATTTTCCGTTACAAATGTAGTTCCGATATTCGGCCGGATTATATACCTCAGCTATGAAAATAATTTCCGGATTCAGTTTTTTGATTTGCGGAATCACCCAGCCCCAGAATTCCACAGGTACCATTTCTGCCATATCACAACGAAAACCGTCAACATTTTTGTTTGTCCAGAAAATCAGAATATCCAGCATTTGGTACCAGGTGTTCGGAATTGGATCAAACTGCTTCTGATGGCCTTCTAAGTAATTTACGCCGTAATTCAGTTTCACCGTTTCATACCAATCAAATTCGGTTGGTTTGGCTGTAAATTGATCATTTCCGGTAGCTTTGGCAGGAAATTCGGTGTAACCCTCGGTGTTAAACTGCGGTTGTAGTTTTTTACCGGGAATATAATAGTAGTTGTTTAGCGGAGAGAAAGCCCATTCCGGGTTGTCTGATTCACCCAAATCTTTTACTCCTTTTGGCTTTGAATCAGAATGATATTGACGTGCCGTATGATTGGGTACAAAGTCAATGATTGCTTTGAGTCCGGCATCATGCGTTCGTTGAATTAAAGCTTCAAATTCAGCCATCCTGTTCGGTACATCTTCCGCCAAATCGGGATCAACGTCGTAAAAATCTTTTATGGCATAAGGCGATCCGGCATTTCCCTTGATAATTCCCGGGTGGTCACGCAGGATGCCAAATCTCGTATAATCCGTTTTTGTCGCGTGTTCCAAAACGCCCGTGTACCAAATATGCGTAGCGCCAAATTCTTTAATCGCGTTTAGTGCTTTAGGGGTGAAACTATTGAATTTTCCACAGCCGTTATCTTTTATTGTACCGTTGTATTTTCGGGTAGAATTGAAATTTCCAAAAAGACGTGGTAAAACTTGATAAATTATGAATTTTGACATAAGTTTTTATTGTTTGCTTGAATAGATTTCAGCTATTTCGATTTCCAAAATTTCTAATTCTGCTGTTGGTTTGCTTGCTGACACATGTTCTCTCGGAATGTTTTGACTTTTAGACTTCTTCCCGATTCTAAAATTATCTACATAAAGAGTAGAAAATTCAGGAACCATAAAACCAAAGTTAAAACCTTCCTTCCCAATCTCAATTTCACTGCTGTAAACATACGCATTATTGATAAAATAATAAAGCATTTCTTCCTTTTTCAGTACTTTAAGGTGGTTGTTTTTAAAAGGAATAATGTGGTCGTTTTTCAATTTTGTAAAATAACTATACCATTTATTATTCCCGAAAGCCATCTCTTTGTTATTGTTGATCAGAAAGAAGTCCAGAGAAACTGACGAATTGCCGAAAACAAGACCGTATCTTAAAAATGGGTTGCTCTCGGCAAGTCTAAAACTAAATTCAAAAGAAAAATCATCTAAGATGTCAACATAAGGAAATTTTGCGACGATGGCTAAATTGGCGCTTGATTGAGATACATAGACAAGCTCCTGGTTTTGGATAGAAAGCGAAGAGTTCTTTATTGTAGAAGGGTTCCAATACGTAGGGTTCATGCTGTTGAAATTCTCATAGTGCAAGCTGAAATAACCGGAAGTGTCGATAGGCAGTACCGTAGAGATAAATTCCGGCGCGGGTGTGTTTTCATTAAACAGTTCATCTAAATAATAACTCCTCCGCATTCCTCTGTAGTTAATGTTCCAAGTTTTACCCGGGATGGAATCTCCGCCGCACATCATGGATTTCCATTCATCATTTTCGAGAGTTGTGTTGAGATGATTTCGATTCAAAAAACCATGACCTAATTCATGAAAAATCAATTCTTCACATACTAAATCAGCACCGGCATACTGTTTCATTTTTTTCCAGTACGTCTTATCGATTTCTATCCGAATCGGCTTTTCATAATGGCATAATCCGGCAAGATTGTCTTTTAAATCGGCAAACTCAACGATTAATCCTGTGTTTTTAAAATTAAAATTTCGGCCTCGTTGTGCTGCTTCTTTTTCAAACCGATAGACGTATTCGGTAAAATCAGCGTGAACACAATAAGTTTTGTCATTCCCGCATGATTGCAGTAAAATTAACAAAACAATTATTCCTAAATAAATAATCTTTTTTTTCAAAAAATAGTAAGGATTTAGTGCTGAAATAGACAAAGTAAATCACAAATCTCTCATACAAAGGTAAACAAAAAACGACTTATCATTGTTGTAGAATAACAAGAATAACTGAATTTTACTAATATTTAATATTCATTAAAAATGGCAACAACAAATTTTAAAGGAACTCCGGTGAATACGAACGGAGAATTACCAAAAGTGGGTGAGAAAGCGCCTGATTTTAAGTTGGTTAAAGGTGATTTGAGTGAAGTTACTTTAGCAGATTTTAAAGGAAAAAAGTTTATCATAAATATCTTCCCGAGCATTGATACCGGTGTTTGCGCCGCATCTGTTCGAAATTTCAATAAAATAGCTTCCGAAAAAGGAGTTCCCGTACTTTGTGTTTCAAAAGACTTGCCTTTTGCAGCCTCTCGCTTTTGTGGGGCGGAAGGACTGAATGATGTTATTACAGCATCGGATTTCCGCTATAACAACTTTACAACCGACTACGGAGTGCATTTGATAGACGGACCTTTGCAGGGTTTGGCAGCACGCGCGGTTGTAGTGGTGGATGAAAATGGCGTGGTTACTTACGCGGAATTAGTTCCTGAAATTACTGAGGAACCCCAATATGACGTTGTTTGATAAACTCCATAGTGTTTTTGAAAATTGAAAATTATCTAAAAGACCTGCTTATAGAAGCGGGTCTTTTTTTTTGGTATGTAAAAAAAACTTGTCAGACGTGACAAATAGGTTCTACATAAAATTTGTGCAAAACTATTGCAATCATTCTGATTAAAGCGTGTCTAATTACTTTACTATCAATACGATGAGAGCTTTGTGGCAGTTCTTGAATACCTTAGGGAATTTCCGGATGTAGATTTAAGACAAGTTGTTTTATTATAGTTGTTTTGCTTTTGTTCTTTTGCTGACAGGACATTCAAACAGAAATTTTTCATACCTTTGTAGTCTTAATTTTGAATATAAATGAAACTCTCCGAAATAGCTGAAATTCTTGAATTTACGCCTGAAAACTTACAGGAAGTTGATATCCAATGGTTATTGACCGATAGCCGTTCTCTTTCATTTCCAAACGAATCATTGTTTTTTGCATTTAAATCCAAATGGAATGATGGTCATGATTATATCAGAGAATTGTATCAGAAAAATCTTCGATATTTTGTTGTAAGCGAGATGCGGGATTATTTTGAGAAAGAGATGGAAGATGCCGTGTTTTTGTTGGTTGCAGATCCGTTGGCAGCATTGCAAAAATTAGCTAAGGCTCACCGCGCGAAGTTTTCAATTCCGATTGTCGGGATAACAGGCAGCAATGGAAAAACAATTGTCAAAGAGTGGCTCTATTATCTTCTGCATGCCGATTACAGGATAATCCGTTCACCTAAAAGCTACAATTCGCAGATTGGTGTGCCTCTTTCTGTTTGGTCGTTGAATGATAATACGCAGCTTGGAATTTTTGAGGCCGGAATTTCAAAAACAGGCGAAATGGAGAAGCTCCAACCGATAGTCAGACCAACAATCGGGATTTTTACAAATCTTTTGGAAGCTCATCAGGAAGGATTCAGCGGATTGAAACAAAAAGCGGATGAAAAATTGAAACTATTCAAAGATGCCGAGGTTTTGATTTACAACTCGGATGACAAACTGTTAGAAATTTCGATTATTCAAGCCAACCTGCAAGCCAAGCTATTTGACTGGGGAAGCAAAGCCGATGCTCAGCTCCGGGTGCTTCATGTACATAAAAACAACAGCACAACAATCGATTTGGAGTTTGAAAACAGGAAATTTAAGATTGAAATTCCATTTTCAGACAACGCGTCTATCGAAAATGCTTTGCAATGTGTATGTTTGATGCTTTACCTTAAAATTCCTTTGGAATCGATTACGGAAAGATTGAAAAATTTAGAACCTGTCGCGATGCGTCTCGAGGTAAAAGAGGGCAATGACGGATGTTTGATTATCAATGACACATACAATTCAGATTTAAATTCTTTGGGTATTGCACTTGATTTTCAAAATCGACAAGCTGCAATGAAAAAATTAGATAAAACCTTGATTTTGTCCGATATTTTAGAAACCGGAATGGCTGAAGAAGCCCTTTATGAAAGGGTAGCGGCGCTTGTAGAGCAGAAGGGAGTTGACAGATTAATCGGAATTGGCGATGCTATTTCTCGTTCGGCAGATAAATTCAAGCTTGACCGGAAAACATTTTATAAGGATACGAGTGATTTTCTTCGCTCAAAAGAAATAGAGCTGTTTTCCGGCGAAATAATTTTACTTAAAGGGTCAAGGAGATTTTACTTTGAGAATATACTTTCGAGGCTTGAACTTCAGGTGCATGAAACTACTCTTGATGTAGATTTGAATGCTTTTATCCACAATTTCAACTATTTTCGTACCCTTTTGCGTCCCGAGACAAAAACAATGTGCATGGTCAAAGCTTTTGCTTATGGCAGCGGCTCTGTGGAGATTGCGCGTACGTTGCAGAATAATCGCTGTGATTATCTTTCTGTGGCCGTAGCCGATGAAGGTGCCGAGCTTCGCCGGGAAGGAATCTGGCTGCCGATTGTGGTAATGAATCCGGAAAAAGGAGCTTTTGATACGATTTTTGAGCATAAATTAGAGCCCGAAATTTACAGTTTCCAGCTGTTGAAAAGCTTTATCAAGGCTACTCAGAGATGGGCTTTGACAGACTTTCCCATTCATATAAAAATCGATAGCGGAATGCATCGGCTCGGGTTTAATCCCGATGAAATTCCGGAGTTGATTGAAATGCTTAAAAATCAAAACCAGGTGAAAATTCGCTCAGTGTTCAGTCATTTAGCCGGAGCAGACAGTCAAAAATTCGATGATTTTACCCGAAAACAAATCGAAGTATTTTCAAAAGCCGCGGATGAAATATCTGATGCGTTTTCTCATAAAATCATGCGTCATATTCTCAATTCTGCGGGAGTAGAACGTTTTTCAGAGAGTCAGATGGATATGGTGCGGTTAGGAATTGGACTGTACAGTGTCAGTTTTCTGGAAAATGTGGTTTTGGAGCCGGTTTGTACGCTGAAAACTATAATTTTGCAGATACGGGATGTGGAAGCCGGTGATACGGTGGGTTATGGTCGGAAAGGAAAAATCCACCGAAAAAGCAGAATCGGCATTATCCCGATCGGCTATGCTGATGGATTCGACCGGAAACTCGGAAATGGAATCGGCGAAGTTTGGGTGAATGGGCATAAAGCGAAAGTAGTGGGCAATGTCTGCATGGATTTAACCATGATTGATTTGACTGATGTCCCGGCAAATGAAGGAGATAGCGTTGAAATTTTCGGGAAGAATATCACCATTGAGGCAATGGCCGAAAAATTGAAAACAATACCGTATGAAATCCTGACAAGTGTTTCGAAACGGGTAAAACGGGTTTATTTTGTGGATTAAAACCCTCTAAACCGGCAATCCTAACTCTTTCTGCGACAGGCAGGCCCAGAAAAAGGATAAATATACTATTCCGGAACCCTGAAAAAGTGTGAGACTTGGTTAGTTTGCTGAGTTTCCTCAACTAATGTTTTCTACTGTTTAAAGAAAAGACAAGATAACTTTGACCCGAACAACGTCAAATCCAAAACAATGCTGACCATTCTTATTCATACGATCCAAACGGCCGAAACACTAATTAAAAGCGGTTACAGTCTTTCTCAGAGCCTGAAAAAGGATTTTGGGATTATGATGTATGTGGAGCACGCGGATGCTGAAGAAGTTGCGAGAAATGAGATAGAAGATTTCCTGAAACCACTCGCATTGGAGCAAGCGAAAATTTTAGTTTATTCAAAGAAAATCAGCGAATTAGCGACTGATTGTGAGATTTTAGAAGCTTCCTTTTTGTTGATTCAATGGTGTGATAAAGGAAAGAAAAAATTGAGAAGTTATTTGAATTATTGCAGAAATTTACGGATTCCTTATCTGTTTTTCAAAGATACATTTTCGGAAATCAACTTTGATAAAGTGCTTGTTCCTGTCGGCTTTTTGATTGAGGAGTACGAAAAAACACAGTTTGCTGCAGCATTTGGCAGATTCTGCTATTCCGAAATTACGCTTTTGCTTGCCAATGATTATGGCTCAAAAGCACAACGGACATTTGAGAAAATGAAAATTGTTTTCGATAAATTTGACTTAAAATACCACGATGAAAAGGCAAAACGAGATAGCTTCAAGTTGGATAAAGAAGCTGTTCAAAAAGCTGAAGATGAGAATTTTGGGCTTGTTATAATGTCTGCTTCAAGAGATTATGGGCTGGATGATATTGTTTTTGGTCCAAAAGAATTACATTTAATCAGAAAATCAAAAGTACCGCTATTGCTGATAAATCCGAGAGGTGATTTATATACGTTGTGTGATTAGAAATACTATCCCTTATAGTGGTTGAAGACCCTTTAAAATAGTTAAAATAAAGAAAAACTTAACTAACATCCCTGCCCGGAAGGAGGGGGACTATTGAATATGAAACAGCCATTTAAGATAAGTCTTAAACCTAAGAGAATGGTTAATGGCGTGTTCCATACGACCTTAATGTAAAAAATAAACTTTGATCGTATGAAATTTTTGAACTCAATATTGCCTGTTTTGAGAAAAGTAATTTTTAATAAATACTTTTTGACAATCCTCATATTCTCCGTGATTGTAATTTTTTTTGGCAAACACAGCTTGAGAAGTAGATGGAAGACTTCGCGTAATATCAAGAATCTGAATAAAGAAATCAATTTCTACAAGGATGAGATAGAGTCCAACAAGCAGAAAATGAATGATATGCAGTCCGGAGATGAGAGTTTGGAACGATTTGCTCGTGAGAAATATTACTTAAAAAAAGACAACGAAGATATTTTTATAATCAAAGAAAATGAATAGCGGATTAATTAAAATTTTACACGGCTTAGGCGGTGTGCTGGTGCTTGCCGGAGCGGCATTCCAATTCTTCGATTTTAGCTTTGCAAAATATGTTTTTGCTGTGGGAACTTTATTGCTGATTATTGTTCAGTCAACCTATTTGTCGAACGTAAGGAATGAAAATATCCGCATTCAGCGTATAGTAAGAATGATGTTTTTCGTGACTTTGCTGCTCGGTTTTGGTGTTTATTTGATGTTTACAAACGATGATCGCTGGGTACTGTTAATCTTGATCTATGCGGTAGTTTCCGTGTTTCTTGCGTGGAGATCGAAAGGAGCCGAAAAATCTTAGAATAAATTCTTGATAGAGAGTTCGTTTTAAGTAAAGCAAGGGTTCTGAACAGAGCTATCGAAAAGCATCGCAGAGGGATTAAAAAAAAATAACGTGAAAAATTTTTATTCTTTTTCCTTTTTCTTAAGATGGAAAAAGTGCCTTGCAAGCTGCAAACGAGACAGGTGATGCATCGTGGTCGTTAGCTTGAAGTTTGTTTAACTGCTCGTTATCTGACGTGACTTTAACTTTCTCAGTAGCCACTGTGTCATTACAACCTATCCCAAAGAATGGTGACTAAACTCTGAACTGCAACAAAAAAACGACAAAACAGTATAGTCTTGTCGTTTTTTTTCTTTTTGCTTCAAAAAGAGGCTTACAGCCATCTCACAAACGCAAAGTCTTGGCGATGCGGCAGTAAGTCGTTTTTCGGGAACATACGGAAACCATATTTATATGCTCCTGCATTGTCTAGCTGATAGTTTATGTTGAAATGAAGCTTTGTTCCTTCCGTTTTCACTAAAGTCAGCTCGTCAGCATCAGCAACCAATGGCTGATTATTCGCATCTGTTTTAATGGCTAACAGTTCAATTCCGAGCCCTTTTTCAGTTGAATTTTTCACATCAATCACAACACTAATGTTGTAGTCTTCACCTACCTGAGGATTATGAATTAATTTATCAGGAAGATCCATTGACACTACTTCAAAGCTGTCCCAAGACGAAGCGATTTTTTCTTTCCAGGCAGAAATTTCTTTCGCTTTTTCAAAGTTTTTCGCTTTTAGAAGTGCCGTTCTTTTCGCTTGCTTGTTGTAGAATCGCTCAAAGTAATCATCCATCATTCGCTTTGTGGTATAGTGAGGAGTGATTTGAGCAAAAGAGTTTTTAATTGTTTGAATCCACTCGGGAGAATATCCTTTTGTGTTTTTAGCAAAATAAAGCGGAATAATCTCATTTTCAAGCGTATTGTAAATGGTCAACGCATCAAGTTTATCCTGATACTCTTGGTTTTCATACGTTCTTTTGTCGGTCAACGCCCAGCCGGCTCCTTTTTTGTAGCCTTCATACCACCAGCCGTCCAGGACAGAGAAATTTAATACGCCGTTCATCGCCGCTTTTTCTCCCGATGTTCCGGAAGCCTCTTGAGGACGGGTAGGGGTGTTCAACCAGATATCAACACCGGAAATCAAACGTTTTGCAAGTCGCATGTCGTAGTTTTCAAGGAAAATTACTTTTCCTAAGAACTGCGGCATTCTAGAGATTTCGATGATTCTTTTAATCAAACCTTGCCCTGCACCATCAGCGGGGTGAGCTTTCCCGGTGTAAAGAAACTGAACCGGATGAATCGGATCATTCACAATTTTCGCCAACCTGTCTAAGTCACTAAATAGCAGATGTGCACGCTTATACGTTGCAAATCGACGACCGAATCCGATGATTAATGCATTCGGATCAATGGATTCCAAAATTGGAACAACGCTGGTCGGGTCACCCTGATTTTTAAGCCAGTTGTCCTGGAATTGCATCCGTATATAATCTACCAGTTTGTTTTTTAGAGAAGTACGTATATTCCAGATTTCTTGATCGGGAACGGAATGAATTTTCTCCCAAACCGCCGGGTTGGATTGGTCATTATAGTATGCTTTTGTGAAATATTTTTCATACAGCGCTTTCCACTCCGATGAAGCCCAAGTCAGCATGTGTACACCATTTGTTACATATCCTACATGCGACTCCTCGGGGAAATAACCTTTCCAGATCGGTGCAAACATTTGCTTTGAAACTTCTCCGTGTAACCAACTTACGCCATTCACTTCCTGACATGTGTTGCAAGCAAAGATACTCATGTTGAACTTTTCATTTGAGCCGGGATTTGTACGTCCCATATCAATAAAGTCGTTCCATGAAATACCTAATTTGGCAGGATACTCACTTAGATATTTGCTGAAAAGCGTTTCCTCAAAGCTGTCATGTCCCGCAGGTACGGGCGTATGTACTGTGTATAAAGAACTTGCACGGATTACTTCAAGCGCTTGATTAAACGTCAGGTTTTCTTCTTTGATTAAATCTACCAAACGTTGAACATTGATAAGCGCGGCATGTCCTTCGTTACAGTGGTAAATATCTTTTTTAATTCCTAATTTCTTAAGTGCCAGCATTCCGCCGATACCCAGCATAATCTCTTGTTTCAAACGATTTTCCCAGTCACCGCCATAAAGCTGGTGTGTAATCGGACGGTCAAATTCACTGTTCTGATCTATATCCGTATCGAGCAGGTAGAGAGAAATTCTACCAACTGAAACTTTCCATAGGTGCGCATAGACGATTCTTCCGGGGTAGGGTACTTCCACGGTCAGCGGGTTGTTGTTTTCGTCCAAAACTTGTTTCAACGGAAGTACATTGAAGTTCTGTGGTTCATAGACTGAGATTTGTTGACCATCAATAGATAAAGATTGTTTGAAATAGCCGTAACGGTACAGAAATCCAATCGCAGTCATGTCCACGTTGCTGTCACTTGCTTCTTTCAGGTAGTCACCGGCCAAAACCCCCAAACCACCCGAATAGATTTTGAGCACCTCTGTAAGTCCGTATTCCATACTGAAATAGGCTACCGAAGGACGGCTCTTATCGACAGGCTCATTCATGTAATCTTTGAATTTTTTATATATTGAATCTACTTTCTTGGTAAATTCTTCATCATTACCAAGTGCGACTAATTTTTCATAGCTCAATAAATTCAATAATTGAACCGGGTTTGATTCGGCTTCTTTCCAAGCCGGTCTATATATTTCACGGAATAATTTTTTTGTCTCACTATCCCAACTCCAATAAATGTTTTGTGCTAATTCATCCAACTTACTTAAACTCTCAGGCAAATTAGATTTTACTACAATGTCTCTCCAAATCGGTTCGTTTACATTGTTTACTTTAATTTTCATACGATTTAAATTTATTTTTTAAATTAAGGTCGTATG
>LSQX01055080.1_pt2 | contig 18521 bp, 16 predicted proteins | sample 654561 | NCBI WGS metagenome assembly LSQX01 (sample SAMN04489861, study PRJNA283612) | anaerobic digester metagenome | isolation source: 4 biogas reactors fed with cattle manure at either 37C or 55C with and... | place: Denmark: Kongens Lyngby | collected 2014
CGGCGGTGGGGTTACACTGGCTGGTCGGTTGTAGCATCATCACGTACGATCACAGCAAAGCTCACCGATGTGTCGTACAGATGGGAGCACTCGGATGTTCGTCATAGCAAACCCCGCAGCGCGTCTGGTCGGTAGAGTCGCTCTGGTGGGGGATGTGGTGGAGCAGCTTCTTGCGGCAGGGGCGTCTCCCAGGGTGGCCCTGACGCGAGGTCCCGAAGATGCCTGTCGCCTTGCTCAGGAAGCAGTTACTTCCGGGGTCGGTCGTATTGTGGTGGTCGGCGGAGACGGCACGATCAACGAAGTAGTGCAGGCTATAGCGCATAGTTCAGTGGAACTGGCCGTCGTTCCGATGGGTACCGGCAATGTTGTCGGCAGATATTTGAAGCTGCGACCGGGAGAGTTGAGTGAAGCCTGTCAGTTGGCGGTGCACGGTGTTGCCACACCGGTGGACCTGGGAGTGATGGGGACACGTTATTTCGCCGGCATGGCAGGTGCCGGGCTGGATGCCGAAATCGTGGATAAGATAAGCCGTCCATGGAAGGAGATAGTCGGTTGGCTGGCGTTTGCCGGCCAGGCGATCCAAGCAGTGTTGACAGATGAGCCGCGCTACCTGCAACTGCATTTCGATGAAAACAGCTTTGAAGGGCCGATGTGGGGTGTGTTGATCTCGAACTTGCCAGAGTACACATATAGGATGGAACTCTCCAGTCTGGCACGACCTGACGATGGTCTGTTGGATTTCGTTATCCTGCATGACCAGGGTTATGCCAAGCTGTTAGATTTTGGTCTGGACACGTTTGTATGGGGGGAGTCGGTGGAGGCCCATCATGCCGCGACCGTTGTCCAGGCCACGAGGCTGCAGATCGAAGCCGATGAGCCGGTCAAGTGGCAGGTGGATGGAGAGATGATGGGCGTGACACCGGTCGTCTGCCGTGTGGAGCCGGCGGCACTGCAACTGGTGTCGCGGCTGCCAGAAAATGGTGACAGTGCAGCGACCTGCTGATGAGTGCCCCATACGGGCACGCTGGTGGAATTGTGCAAGCAAGACTTTCTGACCTGCTTACCTCCCTGAACGGAAGCACTTGTCGTCCGAAGCACGCGGATGGTGTGGGCCGCACGCAAGCCCTGCGGTCATCCACACTTCCGTCTTATGAGAAATGCTGTTAACCTTGACGTCAAGAGTGTAAACAGTCAGAGTACGCCAGACATGCAAGTCTGTGGACTGTAGGTGAACGGAGGCGTTGTGATGATCGTCGGAGTGCCCAAGGAAATCAAGGAAGGTGAATTTCGTGTCGCCATGACGCCTGGTGGCGCCAACGCCCTGGTGACTGACGGCCATCAGGTGCTGGTTGAGTGCGGTGCCGGTAACGGAAGTGGCATAGCTGATGATGAGTACCGCAAAGCCGGGGCGGAGTTAGTGACCGAGACTCAGACGCTGTATGAGCGTGCCGAGTTGGTTATGAAAGTGAAAGAGCCGATGCCGAGCGAGTATCCGCTGCTGCGGCGCGGCCAGATGCTGTTCACTTATCTGCACCTGGCCTCTTCAGAGGAGTTGATTCGGGCGTTGCTGGACGCAGGTATCATCGGAATAGCTTATGAAACGGTGCAAACCGCAGACCTTCGTTTGCCCCTGCTGGAGCCGATGAGTGAGGTGGCCGGTAAGATGGCCTCCCAAGTGGCCGCGCAGTACCTGCAGAAGCATTTCGGTGGTAGAGGGGTGCTTATGGGAGGCGTCACCGGCGTGAAACCCGCAGAAGTGGTGGTACTTGGCTGCGGCTTCGTAGGCGCCAACGCAGTAAAAGTGGCCGCTGGCATGGGTGCCCGGGTGTCGGCCTTCGACATCAACACGCTGAGGTTGGCCTACCTGGATGACACCTACGGCTCTGCGGTGACCAGCCTGTACAGCAATCCGTGGGTGGTAGCTGATGCAGTGGGCAGAGCGGATATCGTCATCGGAGCTGTGCTGCTACCCGGCGCACGCGCCCCATGGGTGGTCACGGAAGAGATGATCAAGTCCATGCGTCCCGGAACGGTGCTGGTGGACGTTGCTATCGATCAGGGCGGCTGCGTGGAGAACATACGTCCCACCACCCACGCCGATCCTACCTATGTCGAGCATGGGGTGACTCACTATGCTGTCACCAACATTCCGGCTGCAGTGCCACGGACAGCCACGTATGCGCTGACCAACTCGACGCTGTCATATGCCCGTAAGCTGGCAGCCCTGGGCGCTGAAAAAGCAATGGCGGAAGATCCAGCGTTGGCTCTGGGGCTGAACCTGGCCGACGGGTTCATCAAACATGACGCGGTCCACGAAGCATTCCCGCATCTGGCGTAGATGGGCGTAGGTGCGGGAAACATACAGACCGGATGGAGCCAGGAGCTCCATACCGGCGCGAGAAGATACATACAGTGGAGCCCGACTTGAGTGTTCAAGTCGGGCCCATTTTGTTATATCGGTTGGTGGGTCAAGTGGCGACTATGCCTCGCCGCAGCGCTTGAGCAGTTCGTCCCACTTGCGGTCTACCCACTCTTGGATGTTTTTGCGGATAGCTTCGCCCTCAGCATCCTTGAACAGGTGCCGGAAACGCCCCTGCTTGCTCAGATACTCATCTACAGGCAGCTTTTTCCTGGGCTTGTATGTCAGCTTCCACTCGCCGTGATCTACCTGATATAGCGGCCACAAGCAGCAATCGGCGGCCATCACTGAGATTGCTACAGTCTCAGCCGGGTCACAGCGCCAACCCAGTGGGCATGGGGTCAGCACGTTTATGAATGCGGGCCCCTCCACCTCGAAGGCACGCTCAGCTTTGCGCGTGATGTCGCGCCAGTTGCCCGGTATGGTCTGGGCCACAAACGGTATGTCGTGAGCAGCCATGCAGGCAGTGAGGTCCTTCTGATAGGTGGTCTTACCAAGGATGACTTTGCCAGCAGGACTGGTCGTGGTGTTGGTGCCCATCGGACTGGCCGATGAACGTTGCACTCCTGTATTCATGTATGCCTCGTTGTTCAGGCAGACATACAGGAAATCGTGGCCTCGCTCGACGGCGCCCGAAAGTGCCTGGAAGCCGATGTCATAAGTTCCACCGTCACCGGCGAAGGCCACGAAGTTGTACTTAGTGTCCGGGTCAATCTTGCCCTGTGCCTTGAGGGACTGGTACATGGCTTCAAGTCCGGCAGCAGTCGCGGCTGCGTTCTCGAAGGCGATGTGCATCCACGGCATGTCCCAGGCGGTGAAGGGGAAGATGGTGGTGGACACTTCCAGGCAGCCAGTGGCGTTAGCGCCGATGACCGGATGGTCACTGGCGTTCAGTATCTGGCGAACGGCAATCGGCTCTCCGCAGCCCGGGCACAGGCGATGGCCGCCAGTGAGACGTTCCGGGCTGTGGGTCAATTGCTTAAGATTTTTTGGCATCTCAATCCTCCTGTATGAGTTGGGCAGCAGTTGGCCGACGGGTGTTGGGTGTTACTCCCGCACGCCCAGCCATTTGCAGGTTTCTGTTACCTTGCCCGACTCAGCTATCTGCACCAGGTCCCGGAATACCGTTTCGATCTCTTCGGGCCTAAGCATACGCCCACCGAGGCCGTATATGATGTTCTGAATGGGAACGGCGTGTCCGGCGCCATACATGGCAGCGGCTATTTCATGATACAGCGGTCCAGTGCCAGCTCCGAAAGATGCAGCTCGGTCCATGACACAGACGGCTTTGCGGCCTGCGAGTGCTGCAGCGATCTGTTCGCCCGGGAAGGGGCGGAAGCATCGCAGTTTGAGCAAGCCTGCCTTGACGCCTTGGTCGCGCAACTGCTCGACCACGTCCTTGGCGGTACCGGCAGCCGATCCGAGAGCGACGATAGCTATGTCGGCATCATCGAGTTCAACGGTCTCCATCAGGCCATAGTGGCGGCCGAAGGCGTCGCCGAAGCGTTTGCCCTCTTCGATGACTGCCTGCATAGCGGTGGGGTAAGCTTCCCACTGGCTGCGCTTGTGCTCCATGTAGAAGTCGTACAGGTCCAGCGGGCCGACGGTGTACGGGTTCTCGATATCGAGTAGTGGCCGGTTGGGCTTGTAAGGGCCGACCCATTCACGTACGGCGTCGTCATCTTCGACCTCGAGCAGTTCATAAGAGTGGCTCACCAGGAAGCCGTCGAGACAGCTCATGACCGGTAGACGGACATCCATTCGTTCGCCGATGGCGACTGCCTGGATCAGGTTGTCATAGCTTTCCTGTACGTTTTCGGCGTAGAGTTGGATCCAGCCGGCATCTCGTGCGCCCATCGTATCAGAGTGGTCGCAGTGGATGTTGATGTTGCCTGAGAGCGCTCGGTTGACCACGGTAAGCATTACAGGCAATCGTAGCGAGGCCGTGATGTAGAGTATCTCCCACATCAGTGCCAGGCCGTTTGCTGAGGTGGCATTCATGACGCGCCCACCTGCAGCGGCTGCGGCAGTGCAAGCGCTCATGGCCGAGTGTTCGGATTCTACGGCTACGTAATTGGTGTCCACCTTGCCATCAGCGACGAAAGTAGCGAAGGTTTGGACTATTTCAGTGGAGGGTGTGATCGGATACGCGGCAACTACGTCGGGATTGATCTGCCGCATAGCCTCGGCAACTGCCATGTTGCCCTCCAGTGGCTGCAGTATTCCCACAGATGTGACCTCCTTTGGTCGGGTTCAGACCCCTATTCTGGGGCGAGGACATTGGCGGCCTCACTCCTGAGGCATCTCGCCGCCAGGCTCCATAGTGATGCACTGCTTGGGACAGACCTGGGCGCATATGCCGCAGCCTTTGCAGTGCACGGGATCGAAGGCCACGACCTTTTCGTCTTTGATGATCACGGAGCTATCGGGGCAGTAAACCCAGCAGAACAAACACTGTATGCAGCATTCGGCATCACGAACCGGATGTTCGCTACGCCATCCGCTGACATCGTATTCTCTGGCGTTGCCAGCTTGCGGAATAATACCGGCGTCGGCCATTTCATGCCACTTAGCATCTGGCGGATAGTGCTTCATGCCACCTGGACCTCCTCGTAAGCGCGACGTATGGCCTCTTTGTTGCCTTCTACAACAGGAGCAGGCAGCCTGCCGGAGAGCTGCTCTTCGACGGCCTTGAGCGTGATATCTAGCTCCAGCAGGTCGCTGACTTTGGCCAGCGCTCCGAGCATCGGGGTGTTGGGGATATCCCGCCCGATGGTGTCTACGGAGATGGCACTGGCATTGACTGTGTACAGTTTTACGTTGGGATTACCCAGAGATTCGGCCACCTCTTGGGGGCTTTGATCGGTGTTGATAATCAGCAGTCCGCCGTCAGGCAGTCCACTGAGCACGCTTTCGGTGGCGATAAGACTGGGGTCTAGCACGATTACGATGTCAGGGTTGTCAATTCCGGAGCGCAATCGAATGGGTGCGTCGGAGATGCGCACATATGAGCGCATCGGGGCACCGCGTCGTTCCGCGCCGTATTCGGGGAAGGCCTGTACGGTCCATCCCTGCTGGGCAGCGGCGACCGCCAGCACGTAGCCGGCAGTTTTGGCGCCCTGTCCGCCTCGGCCATGCCAGCGGACCTCCGTCAGTTTGGCCATGTCAATCCTCCTTCAAGTTCAGGTGCGTTGGCACTACATTTGACTCGCTGTTCTAAATGCAACTGTTCCAAATCCAACAGGACTATCAGGTGCTATTCTCATCCAGGTACTACTCTCATCTGTCGCAACGCTATGTACAAAGTGCGCTATCGTACTCAGGTCAGGCGGGCACACCACTGTCATGACACGGAGAAATCCGCCCGAAATCCACTCATATTTGGTACCGGGCGGGGGTTTTCATGTCGGTGCCCTAATCTTAGTATCAGTTTACCACCAAAATCATCTGATGGCAACTGCGGCAGCTGGCTATCACTGCATCTGTCGGCGGCCACTCAGCGCTCTGGCGACAGTCACCTGATCCTGATAGTCGAGATCAGCCCCTACTGGCAGTCCCAGCGCAATGCGGCTGACCAGTATCTCAGGGAATTGTTTCAACAGCGATCGCAGATACTCAGCCGTAGCGTCGCCCTCGACAGATGGACTGGTGGCCAGGATAACCTCAGTGACGTCGTCTTCGGCTATGCGTTGCAGCAGCCCCTGGATTTTCAGCTCATCGGGGCCGATGCCCTCCAGAGGAGACAGCACACCCCCGAGTACATGATACATGCCGTGGTATTCGCCGGAGCGTTCCAGAGCCATCAAGTCGGATACTTCAGCCACTACGCATAGCAGAGATCGATCCCGGCGTGCATCGTCGCAGACCGCGCAGGCGCCCACATCGGTGTAGTTGCCGCAGATGGGGCAGAGGCGCACCTGTGCAGGCAGAGATGATATGGCCTCGCCCAGAGAGCGGGCAGCCTCAGAGCCGCTACGGAGTATGTGCAACGCAAGCCGTTGGGCACTTTTAGGGCCTATTCCGGGGAGACGTTGCAACTCTTCGATTGCACGCTGGATGGGATACGGATACTGTAGCATGGAGAGGTGGCTCCGCTAAAACAGGTCAGGCATTTCGATGCCAAATTGACCAAGTGGAGTAGCCTGCATGAGCTTTTCCTTCTTCAGCTCCGTAGCCTTGCGCATGACTTCTCTGACCGCAACTGTGACGAGATCTTGCAGCATCTCGATATCCTGGGCGTCTACCACTGCCGGATCTATGATCACTTCGATCAATTCACCGTTGCCGGTCGCGCTGGCAGTCACGACACCTCCGCCTGCAGTGGCTTCTAACGTAGTCTCAGCCAGTTCAGCCATGGCCTGTTGCAGCCGCTCCTGAATTCCACCCAGTTGTGTTTCCAGCATCTTTTGTAAGGGATTTAGCATCTGGCTTACCCTCTCTGTCAATTCTGCTCCTGGTTTTCTGCCTCGGTCATCTCGGCGCTGCCATCGAAAAGGCTGAGAGTCTGTTCGACCACCTGGTCAGCAGTCAGCGGCTCTCTGACATCAGTCAGGGCCCCCGGCTCATCTGCTACCGGATCATTGGTCACGTCTGAAGGCTGTGGTACTGTCTCCGTTCCCTGCTGAGCAGGGCCCTGGGGGGCAGGCAGTGAATCCGGCTCATCGTCAGGCTGCGTTGCGCTGGATTGGCTTTCGGTGTGCGCAGTTTGAGCTGCTGCACGCAGTTCGTCGGCATCAGCGAACAGCTTGCAGTTGACCCTCAGTGCTCTTGCGAACAGCCTCTCTGCTGCCTGCTCGACTACTTTTTTGTATTCACCTTCAATTCTGTTCAGGTGGAACCGAGCGGTGAAACCGATAGTGAAGATGTCGCCGCTCATCGCTATAGGGGTAGCGTCTCGCAGGATAGCACCGATAGGCGTATGGCCCATACGTCTGAGTTCGTCGTACATCATCGGCCAATGTTTGAGCAGTGTGGGCAGGTCGAGTTGCGCCTCCGAAGCCACCACGGGTTGCGCAGGTGGCGGCGCTGGCGTTGAGGAGGGCTCTTGCTGCATCGGTTCGGGACGGCTCGGCTCCGGGCGGCTTGGAGCTGCAGGTGCAGTAGGCTGAGCCGCTGGTTGGGCAGGTGCCAGTTCGCGCCTGGCAGTCTGGCCGGCCACCGGGGTCGATGGCACAGCCTGCTCTGCCTGCTTCGGCTTTGGCGGCGCAGCTAGCTGGGCCAAAGTTAACTCGACAAGCAGGGCGTGTTGGGAGCTGTGTTTGAGATCACTCTGGAGTTCGGCCAGAGTGCGGATTGCGTGCATCAGACGCGATGCACCTAGCGATTTGGCCTGCTCGACCATAGCCTCAGTGGGCTTGGCGACTGTGCCCAGGCCACGTGCCGAGTTGCCGACTACTTGCAGGCGTAGTAAGTCGCGAAGGTAGATGGTCAGATGCTCGACCAGGCGCACCAGATCCTTGCCTTCGGACACAGCCTGGTCTATCGATGCGAAACAGCCTACGATGTCACCGGAGATGATCTGGTCAGTGATGCTGCTGAGCAGGGCATGATCAGTCACCCCGAGTACTTCGTTGACCAACTCTATGGTAATCGGTCCGTCCGCATAGGCGACGACCTGATCGAAGATGCTTTGGGCGTCACGCATGGCCCCCTCTGCAGCCTGTGCGATGGCCATGAGCGCACTGTCATCCACCTGGATCTGCTCTTGTTCGGCAATTCTGCGCAGGGAAGCGGCGATGTCGGCAAGAGTGATGGCGCGAAACTCGAAGTGTTGACAGCGAGACAGGATGGTAGGGATTATCTTGTGGCTCTCAGTGGTTAGCAGCAAAAATACTACATGGGGCGGAGGCTCCTCGAGGGTCTTCAAAAGAGCGTTGACCGCGCCCTGGCTGAGCATATGCGCTTCATCGAGCACATATACCTTATAGCGGCCCTCTGCGGGGGCGAATTTCACTCTCTCACGCAGGTCGCGGATGTTCTCGACGCCGGTGTTTGAGGCAGCATCGATCTCGACGACATCCATGGCATTGCCCAGGGCGATGGAGCGGCACATGTCGCATACTCCGCATGGCTCCGGAGTGGGCCCTTCCGCACAGTTGAGAGCAGCTGCGAGAATGCGGGCAGTAGAGGTTTTGCCGGTACCGCGCGGGCCGGTGAAGAGGTAGGCATGGGCCAACCGGTTCTGCGAAAGTGCGTTCTTGAGTGTCTTGGCCACATGATCCTGGCCAACGACATCATCAAATCGCCGCGGTCGGTACTTGAGGCTGAACGAAAGATAGGACATCGTGGATGAGAGCTCCGCTGCTTGTGTGCTCATCGGTCGGTGAGTAGCTTTACGGTGGCGAGGCGGCAGAGTGCCGACCATGAGGTAACTATTCTAATATAGTATCAATTGGCCGCGCACCCACCTTCGATAACGGCGCCCAGGCGTTACTCAGATAGCATGCTCGGGCCAGGCGATCCGCGGCACAGCGAGCTGACCGCCTACCGCTGCTTCCTCTCGGACCTGACGGGATTCGGCAGGGCTCACTTGCGCGGGGCCCGGCCTTCAACACCGCCCGTCTGAGGCAGACCCTTGACGACGAGACCTCTAGTGGGAATTGATACCCCTCTATGGCGGATTGAGGGTGCAGGATACCGCCAGCTTCCCGTCTAGCGCGGCCAAAATCTACAACTGTTCAAGGTTCGCAAGATCGTGTAGAGCTTTGTCAGGAGTGCTGTTGGAGACTCGTGCACCCCGCACAAGAGTTTCATCGGCGATAGACCTGATACCTGCAAGTGTCTGCAGAAGTCTTATGGCGGAGAGGGTGGGATTCGAACCCACGTGCCCCATACGGGACAACGCGCTCTCCAGGCGCGCACCTTGATCCGCTCGGTCACCTCTCCACGCGAGTCGCTGCGTGCAGGTCAACACACGTCAGGTCACTTACTGCAATCACTTTTCGTTGTCGGATGAGCATGGGCTACAGCTGAGCTGGCGGAGAGGGTGGGATTCGAACCCACGAACGGGGGTCGCCCGTTACACGATTTCGAGTCGTGCGCTTTCATCCACTCAGCCACCTCTCCGTTCCGTTTTCGGTGCTACTTGTCAAACCTCTCCGGCATATGCGCTGGCGCCCCCGGCCTGATTCGAACAGGCGACCTTCAACTTAGGAGGTTGCTGCTCTATCCGTCTGAGCTACGGGGGCGCGGGCTGATCGGCTGGCTCTGTTCGCCGGATACTGATTGGGTAGCCCGGCGCCGGTCTAAGACAGCACAGCCGGGCACGAACCCGACTGGCGACAGTGACGCAACCCTAAGAGACTGCAACCGAGCCTACCCCCGGCCGGGTCGGCAGAGGTGCGAAGCATGAGATATGAGTATGGCGCGCCCGCCGTGATTTGAACACGGGGCTTCTGCCTCCGCAGGGCAGCGCTCTATCCGCTGAGCTACGGGCGCGCAATTCGCCGATTGGTATTTGACTGGTGCATTTGTAAACTACAGCCACTGCCCACACGGTGTCAAATGCGTCTCACAGTGGTACGCCCGCCGTGATTCGAACACGGGACTTCTTGCTCCGGAGGCAAGCGCTCTATCCACTGAGCTACGGGCGCATCATGTTGCTCTACACTCCGGGCCGCATGGGCTACAGCACTGGCGGAGAGGCCGGGATTCGAACCCGGGATGGAGCTATAAACCCCATAGTCGCTTAGCAGGCGACCGCCTTAAGCCAGCTCGGCCACCTCTCCGCAGCGACTGATAGTTTACCATAAACATCTACAGAGTTCAAGCCTATATCTGACATTCGTTGGCTCAGGTTTCGAGCCCGCTCAAGGCGCTACCGTGATGTATTACTCGACGATGCTAACCTGAGGCGGGAAGGCCCAGTCCAGGTACCTGGCACTTACTCCCGCGGCTTCAGTGTCGCCTTCGTGAACATACAGACGGAACCGGAAGCATAGCGATTGACCGGCCGGCAAAGCGTAGTCACCCCGCACTGACCAATCGCCCGTGTAATCGTGCAGCCCCCACTGATTGGCCGTGAACAGGCCGTAGGAACGTACATGCCAGGTGGCTGGATGTCGCAGATTAGTTGGATGGTCCATGATGGTAACACCGCACACCTGGTCCTCCAGCGGACCATAGTAGTCTACCCACGGCGCGGGTTTGCCCCAGTTTTCAGCCTCTCCAATGGCACCGTATGCGTTGCGGATGGTGCCACCGTTACGCTCCTCCATACTCTCCTTGAGGCGGATCGAAACCGTTCCGGCTTCCTTGGTATCAGCAAAAAATACGCCTTTTTCTCCTGCCGTCCACACAGTAGAGATGTCCATCATACGCGCGCTTCCGGGGGTGTTGTAGACACGTATGAACGTATCTTCCTGCAGTATGTGATCACCCCTGGCTGACACCCAGTCACCGACGGCGTGGAGTTGAGCAAATATTGGCCCCTGGCTTTCAACGGTGAGGCTGCGATTGAGCGTCCTGCCGTGGCCTTCCATCTCAGACCAGTTGTCGGTACCGTTGACATCACCCTGGGCAATCCATATTCCTTTGTGGTGGATGTGGTCAACTCCGTCATAGGTTGAGCCGTAGTCACCCTCGCGCAGGTAGACGATGTCTCGAGCGATGTTCAAACCGTCAGGGCCGATAACGGGGTAACAAAACGGGCGTGCTATGCCGGATTTGACGATGTAGCTGGTGAACAGCTCATCGCCTATGAAAAAGTCGGCCTGTTCCTTATCTTTGATGTCAATTCTGGCCCCAGTCGCATCGTTTTGCTGAGCCTCAGTACTTATGGCTATGGCAAAAGATACCTTCTCACCGGCACCCAGGTGGTCAACCAGCCACACGAGTTCGCTCTCGGTACCATCGACCGTCGGTAGCAGAGATGTGATGCACTGGCTGGGGGCCTGGGAGACTTCGTTTCCGTTGTCATCCAGTTGGATGACAGTGTAGTCACGGGAGCAGCCTAAAAGATGACAGGGCATAGAGGCATATACGTTGTCACGCGAACGTGTTCCGCCCTGAACCTGCACTATCGTGTTGCTGCAACCGCAATCAGTGCCCATCGTAAGAACCCTCCTGAGACAAATGTGTATTCTGTTGTGGTAGGTGATGGTAATCTAGTTTTCTGTCGTATGGCCTCGGGTATTTCTTCGACAGCAGTGGCATGGCCTTCATAATTGGGCCACATAGCGTCATCGTGCGCAACCAGTTGACGGCCAGTCGATGTCGTAGTGCATGACTGCTTAGGAGGAGACAAGGCGATCTAATCGCTTTCGAGGGTTTCTGCAGACAACTGACTGACCTCCTGCAGGAAAAGCGGTCCCGGTATGTGTCGCAGCGCCAGGGCGGAGAGGACCAGTTCACCACCATACTGCTTATGCGCAATTCGGTTGGTGGCATAGCGGGCAGCCTTGGCAGCAGCGGAGAAATCATCCATGGTGTGTCGAGACACAGCGAGAGCATGGTATGCTGATGCACTGGTTAAGCGTGATGCGGTTACGGCAGTCTGCTCCAACAGTGCAACCGCTTTCTCATAACTGTACTGTGCCTGGGCATCACCCGTAGCACGGGCACTGAGAAACCAACCCCAACCGCTTTCATCTCCAGCTTCAAGTGCGAGGGCAGCATGTCGCGCGCACCCGGGCATGTCGCCCCGATTAGCGGCAATTCGGGCTGCGAGAAGGGCCAGGTCGGCAGTAGGTTCCTGTGCAGAGTAAATCTGACCAACTAGCTCTTCCGCCTCGTCGCACTGTTTGAGATCACATAGATAGCCGGCCAGATACTGTTTGGCCATGATGGAGCTCGGATCAATCTCAAGAGCCTTCCGAATGGCTTGTGTGGCCCCATGTAGGTCGGCTTGATTATGCAGGCACTCAGCGATCATCGCATGAGCCTCGATGTCGTCAGGCTTGTAAGCCAAACAGTTGTGAAGCTCGGCAAGTGCCGGGGCGTACAGTCCGTAGTCAAGATAGGCACGGGCAACGGCTTTGCGCGCGACTGCAGGCTCTACACCCGCGTGTATAGCCCTGGAACTCTGCACCACAGCCCGTCCGGTGTCAGACAAATGATGAGCTACTGCCAGTGCACCATAGTAGTCTACACGATCAGGCTCCTGTTGCAGCCCGGCCTCATACAGCCGGATGGCCTCCTTGCCGGCACCGGTAGCGATTTTGAGCGCAGCCAGACGACGAAGCGCTATGTTATCAGACCAGTACTGGGTACGCGCCTCGCGGTACTTTTCCATGGCAGCACTCAAATCGCCTTGTAGCTCGGCCACGTACCCGAGCAGATGATGCAAGCCTGGCAGAGTAGGGTTGCTTTGTTCCAGTGATTTTAGGAGGATATTAGCTTCTTCATAGCGTCCCTGACCGACCTCACTTAGTGCGAGATTAAAGCGAGCTGCGACGGCGTAAGACTTGTGGTCAAGAAAACTACTGAAGATCTCGGCTGCAGCACTGTGACTGCCAAGCTGGTGCAGACATCTACCGAGCTCAAAAGATGCCCGTTCCCCCAGCACCAGGTGGTCAAGGCAGCCCTGGCAGAGCCCTGCGGCCAGGCGGTATTCGCCAGCCATACATAGTGTGGGCACTATCAGGTCAATCAATTGGGCTGCGGTAGCGTGTTCTGCGGCTACCATCCACAACTCCCGGCATTTCTTCCACAATTGCCTGCCCAGCCCATTTTCAGCGTACAACAATACTCGCATCACGGCGTTGGCGCGCACAAGCTGGTTCTGCTCGATCAGGCCTCTTATGACATGCTCGGCTATGCCAAGGCGTTGGTTGTGGTCGAGTAGAGCTTGTGTTCGCACCAGGAGAAGCGCTATCGCAGGGTGGGGACCCCAGATGAGCCCTTCTTTTCGGATCGCCAGAGGGATATCAGCAACAGCATCAAGCTGAGCGCCATAGTCTCGGCCAAACAGCGCCTGCATTTGTGACGAGGGAATGCCCCCTTCACACAGCGAGGCTATGGCCAGGCCGTACAGGAAGATCTGTTGCCTTTCATCGAGTTTGTCGACAGCTGCTACTGCCAGAGATGTAGCGCTGCAGCCGTGTTCAAGTGTGATGTCTAGCGACAGCAAGTCGGTTGCGCCGCCTGTTCCTATCTGGTTGGCCATCGTAGGCATCTGAGCACTCGCAAACTGCCGATTCATGGCACGGTCGTAAAGCATTTGCGACTCGCGGGGCATCATGCGCAACTGGTGCAAGTGAGCCGACGAGAACAAGTTGCGAGTGCCGATGCTGTTGGCGCCACAACCGTGGAGGATGGCATCGTAGCCTTGCTGGGAGCAGCTTCCCAGGACCGTGATGCCGTCATCTTCTCCCAGTACTGTACCGAGAAGACTGCCGCTTATCGGCTGCAGCTCTATGTCGTCTACCAGGATGAACAGCTTTCGGGTCTGACGGGCTAAGGCACGTAATGCTTTGGCATCAAAGCCATCTTTCGGTAGCTCACCACTTACAGTGCACACCATGCATGAACGTTTCAGCAGCTCAAATCCTAGCCGATACAGCAGCAGGGTTTTGCCCTCTCCCGGTGGCGCAACGATTAGCTCAAAGCGGTTGTCTTTGCCGGTCTTAGTTAGGGCGTTGATCAGGGTCCGTTCGATATCGCGCTCGATATCGCGCTCGCTGGCTATTTCGGTGATGGGATTGCGGCTGACGGTTGCGGGTCCGACATGACCTGAAGATGTGCGAAAACTGGTTGGTCGCAATTGCTGCAGGCCTGTTCTGGCTAGCAGGCGGGGGAGGCGGGCGTTTTGTTGGTCTGACAGGTATAGTGCGATTTGCATGGCTATTATATACACAAAGACGGCTGTCCAGTAGCCGTGCGCAGACGACTGAACCACCGGCGACATCAAATAGAAAACTAGGCCGGCGGCCAGCGAGCCGACTGCTAAGAAGAGCCTGCCCGTGATCACCAACAGCCTCATGGATCCCCCCTCACAATATGGACGTGCCGGTCGCATTCACGACGAGTTATCACAGAGAGCTGAGACCCGTTCCGCATAGGAAATGTGGGGTCAATGGCTCGCCGTATGCACTGGCCCCCTCACTTTGCCCAGCAGCTCATAGTAGACAGTCTCTACTCCATCAGCCATCGCTTCCAGTGAAAACATCTGTTCCATTCGCAATCGGGCACGCGAACCCATCTCGCGGGCTCGATCGCGATCAGTTAGCAGGCTGTCAATTGCCATAGTCAGTGCCGGAACATCGGCTGGGGGGACCAGTAGCCCAGTCTGCCCGTTGACTACCACTTCGTTGACGCCCTCGATATCGGTTGCCACAGTAGGTTTGCCTAGCAGCCCAGCCTCTATCAGCACGATGCCGAGACCTTCGCGCAGTGATGGCAGCACAACCACATCCATAGCCCTCATCAACTCCGCACCGTCGTGTTGATATCCCAGAAGTCTGACATTGTCTGCGAGGCCCAGTCCCATGATCATATCACGTAATCGCTGCTCGTCCTTGCCCTGCCCAACCAACAAGCAGCATAGGTCTGGCCGGTGCTGGACCAGACTTGCCATCGCCTGCAGCAGATAGACCTGGCCTTTATGAGGCGATAGGTGGGCTACTGCGCCGATCACTGGCTGTTGTGGTGCCAGGTTCAACTGTGAGCGCACCTGTCTGCCATCAGATGGCCAAGGGAACAGTGAGTGGTCGAGGCCGTTGTAGACGACCTGTATGCGTTCACTGGATAGGCCCTGTGCGATGAGGTGTCTTTTGACCCCATTGCTGCAGGTCATCCAGCGATCAGCGAAAAGGTACCAGTGTTTGTGGTTCAGCGATTGCACGTGCGACACGCAGGGGATTCCGGCAATGCGGGCTCCCAGTGTGCCCCAGAGGCTGGCAGTCGAGAGATGGGTATGGATTATATCGGCACCGATGCTACGGGCAAAGTTGGCGATGACAAAAGGCGCTAAGAGGTTTGCTTTGCCTCGAATAGGTAGTACATGACCCTCAACTCCACGGCTTTCAAGCTCACGCAGCATCAACTCGTTGTACTTGCAGGCCACGACGATGCGATGGCCTCGTGCAGTAAGCGCTTCGGCTAGATATGTCATGGCGCGTTCTGCACCCGAGTAGTGCCTCGGTGTGATGACATGGAGCACGGTGAGCTTAGTGCCGACTTGTTGCCGCGGCGCAGGGGTGGTTTCGCATGTCAACTGTTCATGCATGGACAGCTTCTCTCCGCAGCATTGACTCTGTCACACCAGGGCTGCAAGCAGTTGCGGTAACTGACCGGACATCGCCCGCAGGGCGTGACCTCGGTGACTGACGCTATTTTTCTGTTCAGGCAACATTTCCGCAAAAGTCAGCCTCAGCGGCGGGTAATAGAAGACCGGATCGTAGCCGAATCCGCTGGTGCCATGAGGCTCAGCGGTGATGATGCCCTCGGCCACACCCTCCCACATACCGATGATGTCATCGCCATGAGCTAACGCCAGTACACAGACGAAACGCGCTACCCGGCGCTCTGGAGGCACATCCATCAATTCGGCCAGAAGGCGTTCGATCCGTTCCTGATCCGTCTGCCCATAGCGGCTCGAATGCACACCGGGACGTCCATCCAGCGCTTCAACTACCAGCCCACTGTCATCAGCCAGGGCTGGGAGATGGCTGTGGCGGGCTATAACTAAAGCCTTATGACTCGCATTCTCGGCAAAAGTGTCAAATGGTTCGGTCAACTGTGGAGTGCCTGACATCTCATTCAGGCCAATCAGTTGGATACCCGAGCCAGCTAGAAGCTGTCTCACCTCTCGCAGCTTGTCGGAGTTACCTGAAGCCAGGACCAGTTGCTTCATAACCATGCGCCTGTGTCCTACTGGGATGTCGCAGTCGGATAAGGGCCAACTCCGGCCAGAGCGGCCTTCTGTTTGGCTAGCAGTGTCTGGATCCCACGCCAGGCCATGTCAATCATCCGATCATGTTCCTGTCGCGTGAAGGGACGCCCCTCACCGGTACCCTGTACTTCGATTATTTCCTGGTGCGATGTCATGACCACGTTCATATCTACCAAAGCCTGTGAGTCTTCGGTATAGCATAGATCTAGCAGTACCTCTCCGGTGACTATGCCCACCGATATCGCGGCCGCTTCACACAGCAATGGCCACGTCTTGATTAGCTTTTTCCCCTGGAGCCAGGAACACGCTTCAGCCAGCGCAACGTACGCTGCCACCACACTGGCGGTACGAGTGCCGCCATCAGCCTGCAGGACATCACAGTCGAGTCGCACGGTTCGTGGGCCCAGCTTGCGCAGGTCGGTTACCGTTCGCAAACTTCGGCCGATGACACGCTGGATTTCGTGGGTGCGTCCACCTATGCGGGTGCCACCTTCGCGAGATGAGCGTTCGGTAGTTGCGCGGGGCAGCATCCCATACTCGGCCGTAACCCAGCCCTGATCGGTGTTCATCAGGAAATGCGGCTGACGCTCCTCCACACTAGCTGTACAGTACACTCTGGTGTGGCCCAGGCTCACCAGACAGGAGCCTTCGGCATAGCGGTTGACATGGCGGGTCAGGGTGCAGTCACGCAGTTGATCGTTCTCTCGGCCATCCACTCGGAGCAATCGAAGCATCCTTCCCGTTGGGGCACTAGGATTCTTGGGGCGTCTGCAGTATCTGCAGTAGAATTATACGTGAATCGGCGAAATACCTGCAAGCAGATAGTCCAAGCTCACAATCACGGCATGGCGGCAAGCATGGGGATTCGTGCGGAATACGGAGTGTCGTCGTGCCACATGCAGACACAGACGGGCTGGAAGCGGGGCAGATGCGGCTTCCAGACCAATCGAAGCAATCAGTGTTGGTATTGGAGTTGGTGGAGGCGGCGGGAATTGAACCCGCGTCCGCAATGGGAGTGCCAAGACTTCTACGAGTGTAGTGTGCGTTTAGTTGGACGAGCCGCCCACGCACACCCAAGCCTGCTCGACCTGCTCACTCTTAGATTTCCCCAAAACGCCCGTTGGAGCCACGTGCGCCCGGGTAGCCGATCTGCATTATGCCTGGTCCCGCCCGATCGGCAAGACGAGGCAGACATGGCTACTCTATGGTAGCCTCGGACTGCTGTTTAGGCAGCCAGAGCCGTTGGTTCGGCGTTTGTGTTTTTTGCCGTGTTTCACGAGATACCGGCGATCTCGACTCGCTATCTGGACACGTCCTGCATCACGTCGAGCCCTTTCGCCCCCTTTTTATAAGCCTGTCGATAAGACTTTAAACTTGTCGATAGGACTTGTACGAACTTATGCAAGATGCATTATACACGAAAAAGCGTTAGTTTGCAACAATCTTATAGACCTACGCTACTAACCTGTAAATCTATAGCTTAGGAGTCTGCGTGCTTTAGGAATTGTTAAAGAGCGCTTGACATCTGTCCGATGATAGTGTATATGTAAACTACACATAGCTTGGGTGAAGCCAAATGAGAAAACGAAAACGACAAAGATTATGCCCCTCGATGGATCCATGGACGCAGATAACCGGCAACCTATCTCGGTTGATCGAGCCGGTACTGCTGTACCTACTGGCTACCGAGCAAGCTCACCATGGCTATGAGCTGCGAGATGCAATCCAGGATTTCGCTCTCACACCTGCAGAAATTGACGTAGCAGCCATTTACCGCACACTGAAGGTTCTACAGCAAAACGAGTATGTAGCTTCCACATGGGCGCCAGGATCTGGTGGACCAGCGAGGCGCCTGTACCGGATTACTCCGCAGGGGCGCGAGCATCTGCAGCGATGGGCACAGGTGCTTGAAGTTCGCGGACGGGCATTGATCTATTTCGCGGGATTATGTTCAGAGATATCTGATGACTTGACAACTGATTGAGTACAGTAGTATCCTAGTATATGTCAACAACATATAGGCAAACATAGACGATTACTAGGCGGACATGGGCGATGATTGGAGGACGGGTGAGCATGAGAATTGCATTAGCGCGAAATGGACAGCAGTTGGCCGAACACTTCGGCCGTTGTGAGGGCTATGAGATCGTGGACATCGCTGATAGCGAGGTTATGGAGCGCCAATTCGTGCCGAACCCCGGCCATGAGCCGGGCCGACTGCCCAGGATGCTCGCCGAACTGCAGGCTGGCTGTGTGATAGCCGGCGGCATG
>LSQX01040176.1_pt1 | contig 18520 bp, 27 predicted proteins | sample 654561 | NCBI WGS metagenome assembly LSQX01 (sample SAMN04489861, study PRJNA283612) | anaerobic digester metagenome | isolation source: 4 biogas reactors fed with cattle manure at either 37C or 55C with and... | place: Denmark: Kongens Lyngby | collected 2014
GCCCGGGAACGCCAAGTCAAGCAGTACCTGGCGGAGATGAAACATGGGAAGAGTTGAGATGATCGAAGACCGGCGGACTACCTCCTCCATCCTGAGTGCGGACGACAGGGTGCCTGGCCGGCAGCGGGTGTTTGCACCACCTGCTACCGGGCGGCAAGGTCAAAGGCTAAGCGCCTTTAGCCTTGCCGTAGGCGGTGGAACCGTCACGCTTGACGGATCCGTCGCGACGAGCGACAGAGCCATCATAGCGGACGGAGCCAGAGTGCTGGACCGAGCCATCATGCTTCAGCATGGCAATCACCTCCTCAGTAACAACGTGAGGAGGGCCGCCGGTCCTCAATCCTCTCAACTTGAGTAAGTTTTGAAGATACGATTAAAAACCTTTTCGGGCAGGTGAGCGCGGGTGCAACGGCTACTAGCAATCGGGACCATCAAAAACGGAGTACGGACAACCATTCAGATCGAGCACACTCCCGATGGGCCACCGCGCTTCCACCTGCACGTAGACGTCCTGCCGAAACGTCAAGCGAAACCGGCCGAATCGACGCCGAAACAGCCCGAGTGTCAAGCGAAAACGCCAGATCGTCAACCGGCTATTGAACTGCCGAGCTTCATGGTAAGGAGGCGCTCAGCATGATCCGCCTTACCGTGGAGCAGGCCGCCAGCCTTCTTGGCATCAGCGAACGTGCCGTGCGAAAGAACGCCGCTAACGGCACTTACGGCGCGGTTGAATACGAGCCCGGCCAACGCGGCGGCGCTTCCGGGCGGGTGTTGCTTATCCCTCTTACCGGCCTGCCGGCCAAGGCGCAAGCCATGTACTGGAGCGCCAAAGCGGAGACGCCGGCGGTGAATGACGACCTGGCCGGCTTGACCGACGAAGAACGGGAAGACGTCGGTAACAAGCAGCGGATCCTGGCCGCCTGGCGGCAATACCGGGAAGCCAACAAGGGTTCGGGCAACGCCCGGCAGATCGACCAGCGGTTTGTGCGCATGTGGACTTCGGTATACAAGGACAAGCTCTCCGTGGCCACGCTGCACCGCTGGGACAAGACCCAGCGTGAGCAAGGCGCTAAGGCCCTGGCGGACAAGCGCGGCAAGGCCCGCGCCGGCGAGTCCTCTATCCCCGATGACCTGTGGGCGATCTACGAAGCGGAGTACATGAACCAGAACAAGCGCACTCATATGGAGTGCTACAAGCTGGTCCGGGACTTCGCCTGCCTGCACAACCGGGAGCACGAGGTTCCGCACGAATCGGCGTTTCGCCGTAGGGCAAAGAAGGAGTTCGACCGCAACATCCTGGTGTTCATGCGCGAAGGTCCGAAAGCCTGGGCGTCTTTGGTTGCTCCACACCTCACCCTGGACCGCACCAGCCTGCCTCCGGGCGGCATGTTCGAGATGGATCACACCCAGCTCGACCTAGCCTGCCTGGACGAGAACGGGCGTATTATCCGGCCTTGGGTATCGGCGATGGTAGACTTCCGCACCCGTAAATGGGTGGGCTGGAAGCTGTGCGAGAACCCCAGTCAGGAATCGACTATGGCCGCTTTCTACATGGCGGCGAGCAACCCTGAAGTCGGCATCCCCGACGCTCTCAAGCTCGACAACGGCCGGGAGTATACAGGACTATCCTTCGCCGGTCGGGGCTTCCGCAAGTCCGCTCACAAGGTGGAGTTCGACGAAGCCCGGATCCGCTCAATGGTGGAGTTCCTGCACATCAACGTCTACTTCAGCACGCCGGAACACCCGCAGTCAAAGGGCGGGATCGAGCGCGGCTTCGGCCCCTTCCACGAGGCAATCTGCAAAGCGTTTGAGGGCTACGTGGGCAACTGCCCCAGCAACCGGCCCGAGGCGGCTGCGGAGATCCAGAAGAGCAAGAAGGGCCTCAAGACGCTGGCCGAGATCGAGCCGATGATCTCCGAGGCCATCACCTACGTGCTCAACGAGGAGCCGCACTCCGCCCCGGATATGAAGGGCATGAGCCGCCGGCAGAAGTGGGACGCAGACATCCACCTGCGCCCGGTCAAGCATGTCCAGAAAGACGTGCTCAAGATGCTTTGCATGCCCTACGCCGGTGGCCGGCTGTACACCGTTACCAAGAGCGGCCTGAAGGTCTGGGGCCACCGCTACTGGTGTATCGAGCTGGTGGAACACCTCGGCGAGAAGGTCGCCGTGCGCTACGACCAGACCGACGGCGCCCATGTTTATGTCTTCCGCCCCGACGGCAGCTACCTCACCACCGCCAAGATCATGACCCCGGTGGCGCACGGCGTCTCTACAGACGAAGTGAAGGAGATGCACAAGGCGACCGCCAGGCTGGCCAAGCAGAACCGGGAGTACCAGAAACAGGTTCGCGCCGCCGCACTTGGTGACCCCTTGGGTGTCCGGATCGCCGCTGGCAAGAAGCGGCTGGAAGAGGAAAAGGCGCAACAGCCGGCAACAGCGACCGCCGCTGTGGCGCAGCTCCACACCGAGGTACCCACCACCGTGCGCCAGGCGGCCAAAGAAGTGGCCGCCGCCCGAGCTGAGATCCTCGCCGGCCAGAAACAGGCAGCCGCCTGCGGAGGCGGCCGGCAACCGGAGTCGGGGCGCATGGTGACCAACGAGTGGATCATGTCCGTAGTAAACGGCAGCTTTACGCCCCCTTCGCCGCCGCAGGGCGACGGCCGAGACAACGTCCGCCGGCTCCTGCACCTGGTGAAGTGAGCAGCTACATAAACAAAAACCTTTGGAGGTGGAATTGAATGTCAGCATTGCCCCTGGAACAACCAAGAGAAGACGTATCGCAAGAGCAGATCGAGCAGTATATCGAGCAAACCCGTGAACGTGTCCGCCAATACCTGGCGGACGCCGGAATGAGCCAAAGCGAAGCCGCCAAACTGATCGGCTTCTCAGCGCCCCGGCTCTCTCAATTCCTCTCCGGCAAGTACGCCGGGGACAACCTGGAGACGGCCAAGGCCATCAATTACGGCCTGGACAAGCACCTGCAGCAGGTGGCGGCGCCGCATGAACCGGCGTTTGCTCCCACACTGCCGGCCCAGCAGGTCACGGAAGTGTGCAACTACGCCCACCAGATGCAGACCATCGGCATGGTGCACGGCGACGCCGGCATGGGCAAGACGATGGCCCTGCAAGTCTACGTCCAGGAACACCGAGACGCAGCTCTGCTTTGCGCCAACCCCACCATGCGCAGCACCAAGGCAGTGCTGGAAGAGCTATGTGACGTTCTTGGCGTGAAAGAAGGCGGCACCGAGCGGCGTATGGCCAAGGCCATCACCCGGGCATTGAAGGGATCCGGCCGCCTGGTGATCTTCGACGAGGCGCAGCACCTCTCTCAGAAAGCGCTTGACACCCTGCGCTTTATCCATGACGAAGCGAAATGCGGCTTCGTCTTCTGCGGCAATAACGAGTTGTACCTGCAACTGCGTGGTCGCAGCCAGTCCGAATTCGCTCAGTTCTACTCTCGCATCGGCATCCGCCGTCACCTGGACCCCCGGTTCTCCAAAGAGGACATAGACCTGGTATTTCAGGGGCAGCCAGTCACTAAGGAGGCTGTTCAGGCGCTTTTCAACATCGCCAATGACGGCAAAGGGCTGCGAGGGTATGTGAAAGCCTTCCTCCTGGCAGCGAACCTCGCACGTGCCGGAGGCGGAATGATCAACGAGGCTTGGGTAAAAGAGGCGTACCGATTCTTAGGACAGTGAAAGGACGGTGGCAATGATGTACTTCTTCATGGGTTTGTGGATAGGTGGATGCTTGGGGTTCTCGCTGGCGGCCATATTGGCTGTGGCCAAGTTCACCGACGACATGAAGGGCGTACAGCGGATCCTGGACGGGACCGAGCATGTAGACCCGGGCTAGACCCGGGCCTGCGATTGCCTCACCCTCTAGTTCAGCGCCGGAGCCGCCGGTTCCGACGTTGACCCAGGAGGTGATGCTGGGATGTCTAGCCGGGACGATCGAGTATTGCGAGTGTTGACAAGGGCCGCCAGGCCGATGCACGTGGATGAACTGGCGCGATATATCGGCAAGAGGCATGGAATGGATGCACGCCGAGATATGGCGCTCACGTCATGCCGGCGATTGGTCGAAGACGGTCTGGCGCACGAGACAGCATCCGGGAAATTCGCAGTGGTCGGCAGATGAGCTGGAGGTGTGGATGATGATCAAGACTGTTGAGATAATGGCGTATCCGGCAGCCAACCATCTATCAGGGCTTTCAAAAAAAGAGATTGAAGATCAGTGGGCACGTAAATTTCACGGTCTGGTGGTTGGAACGCCTGCACTAGCCGACACCAGCGTTCCGCAAACAAGCACTGCACCGGGTAGGGTGAAGTGAACAACTCCAGGCGTGCATGGTACCACTCTGCTGCCGTGATTACGCGCCGAGCGCAATCATCTACCTGTGATTGGATAACACTGCAATTCGGTGTTGTAAGCAAATTAACCTGCAATACCGGAGGGGATCACCCTCCAGGTCAGCCCCGGAACTATGACGTCCGAGGTTGACCCGGGAGGTGATAACAGTGAAGTGGGACGACAAAAGGTACGCCCGGCGCTCCATCGTGATTGCCGGCGGCCGCCGGCGCAGATGGTGGGAATTCTGGTTGCCACGCTTCATTCGAACATGATCGACCAGGTGCGGGTAACCTGCCACGCCATCGAACGCTGGCTAGAGAGAGTCGAACCAGACATCGACCCGGAGGAGGTGGAGAAACGCATAGCGACAGCCTGGCAGACAGCCGAAGAGCTATGTCAGGCGGAGGGCAACACCAAAGCGTACCTGACCGAGGAGAACGTGGTGCTGATCGTAGCGCCGGATGGGGCTATCGTCACCGTGTTCAAACCGGAGTACGGCTTCGGGCCGGAGATCGACGAGCGCATCTGCGCCGAGCTGCGCCAGCAACTGAAAGAGGCCAGAGCGAACCTGGAACAGATTCGCAAGGAGATCGGCCCGAGAGTGCAGTCGCTGGAAGCGACCGCCGTAGCAGTGCAGGCGGAGATAGAGGCGCTGCAAGCCCGGGAGAAACGGATACGCTCTGCCCGGAACGCTTTGCTGGAGATGGAGCAGGAACTGGAGCAGAAAGAGCGTTCCATCGCTGTCCGCCTGTACCAGAGCATTAACTACCGGCTGGAGTTACTGGCCAAGAAGGGCAACCGAGCAAGCTGAAAGGAGCGACGACACCATGCAGCAGTACAGCAAAAAGATGAACAAGGCCGGATCCGTCACCCTTCCCGCCGCTATGCGCCGGGAACTGGGAATCGGCCATGGTGAGCGGTTCAAGATCGCCGCTGCGTCCGACGGCGCCATTATTCTGCAACGGGTTCAGGGCGAGTGCATCTTCTGCAAGTCGAGCGAAAACCTGATCACCCACGCCGGGCGCTTTGTCTGCAAGAACTGCGTAAGGGCTATGCAGGGCGGTGAAAGCGCATGACAACGCAACTTGCCAACCTGGTTGACGAAGGCATAGCGCTGGAGCGGGAGATCAAAGCGGCCAAGAAGCGCTTGGATCAGATCAAGGCCGAGTTGACCACCGCCGCCTATGCCGACATGGACAACAAGAGTTTGAAATACAAGCAGATATTCGGCAGCGCCGGCCACTTCAACGCCACGTACAAAGAGAAGTTCGAGATCGACGACTATGCGGCGCTGGTAGCCACGCTGGGCGAGGTAGCCCGGGCGAAGATTGCTCGCAAGGAAGAGATCAAGTACGACACCGACACCCGGTTTAAGGCGGCTCTGATCGCCGTATTCAAAGGCGAATACAGCAGCGAAGTCTCCGTCGACGAAGTGCTGCAGAGACTTGGGCTGGACGCCAACACCATCAAAGCAGTCAAGAAGAAGCTCAAGGGCGACTATGTGCAGGACAAGAGGACGCTCGAATCTGTTGGCGTGACGGGCGACTGTGAAGAAGAACTGTACGCCATCCGCATGTACATGAACTACCAACTGGTGGAGCGGTTCTTCGGGCGGCTCAGCGATGAGCAGATCGAGACCTTGCGAAGGGCCATCTTCGTAGAAGACGGCATTAGCGTAGGTTTTGAATACGATTCAACTGTCAATTAGCAACTGATTCGACGCCCGTAATGAGGGAGGTGGCACAGGGCGATGGAGACACAGAGCAGCATGATGACGCCTACAGAAACCCTGGTGGCCGCCCTGGTCATAGAGCGGCGGGGACGCAACCAGGCGGTCGGAGTGGCCGAGCTGGCCGGGCGTACCGGGCTGGACGACCGTACAGTGCGGGAGATCGTGAAGCATCTGGTGGAAGAGTACGGCTTGCCTATCGGTAGCAGCCCGGGCGACCCCGCCGGCTACTACCTGATCCAAGAGAACAGCGAGCGCATGCAGGTGCGCAACTCCCTCCTGCGCCGGGCTGTCTCTATTCTGCGGCGAGCCAAAGCATATGAGAAGGCCGGTTGGGTGAACAGCCTGATCGGCCAGTTGGAGCTGCAGATAGCAGCCAACCAAGAGGAGGCGGCAAGCTGATGAACACCTGCTTGGTCATGCTGGAGTGCTATGGGTGCCGCCGCATCATGGAAGACGTCACGCCGGCCGGCTTGGGAGGCCCCAGGATCTACTGGTGCCGGAGCTGCGGCCAACAGGTAAGCGCTTATGTCGGGATCAATGAGCACGGCGAAGCCAGCGCACAGCTTGTAAATCACATTCCGGTGGTGGACATGAGCCATGCCTAACATCAGCACCCGCCAGAAAAGCCTGCTTCATGTGGCCAAAGCGAAGCTGGGGTTGAGCGACGAAGACTACCGGGCCATCCTGTTCTCCGCCGCCGGCGTAGAAAGCAGCAAAGACCTGGATACAGCAGGCTTTGAGCGGGTGCTGGAACGGTTTGTGCAACTCGGGTTCGACGTGCAGCTCAATCAGCCGAAATGTCGCGCACGCAGCCGGGACGCCGCGGCTATGGTAACGCCGGCGCAGTTGGCAAAACTGGAAAGTCTTTATACGGAGCTGGGCTGGGAGAAGTACCGGCAGATCGGATTTAACCGCCGGGTATGCGGCCGGCCTTGGCCGCAGGATCGAGCCGAAGCCAACAAGGTGATCGAAGCGCTGAAGAAGATGACTGCCCGCGGATACGGGCGTGACGAACAGATCGGGAGGTGAATGGAAATGGGCCGCCAAGGCATCTTGGCTCAAGGTGTGAAACCTGGTTTTGGCGAGAGACTCCGAGAAGCACGGAAACGTTTAGGACTGACGCAGGCAGAAATGGAGAGGCATCTGGGGTCGGGACCGGGCCGTATTAGGGATCTTGAAAACGAACGTACTCGGCCAACAGAGCTTATACTAAGAGCTATTGCGGCGATCTTTGATATCGATATTGAATGGCTGCGAAATGGCGACGTTCAAACGGAGACACGAGGAGTGTCATCCACCTCGATACGTCCACCAGTCCCCAGGACCAGAATGAGAGGAAAGTTAGATGATGAGTTTCCGGATCGGTTGAGAGCTACTCGGATGCGTCGCGGTATGACTCAACTGCAATTAGCTCAGAAAGTTGGTGTTACAAAGCAACACATCAGATGCGTCGAACGCCGTAAAAATAACCCCTCTAATCCGCTCATAGTTGCGTTAGCAGCCGCTCTCGATGTCGACGAGCAATGGTTGCGCACTGGCGGAAGAACCTGTGGGAGCATTGATGAATCGGTGCAGACTGTCGCAGAACGTCTCCGCCGCTTCTTGGCGATGCACGACATGACAGTGGGACGATTCGCATACGAGATCGACCAACCGGAGGGAAATGTACGCAGGCTCTTATCCGGCGATTGCGGACCGGGATTATTGGCAGATCGGATTACCGCAAAGCTGGATGACCTCGAAGAGAAGAGGCGATAACATTGGAGAGAACAGCGCTGGAAGCCTGGATTGACGAGATTGCTATGGAAGACCTGCCGGAGAGTTACCAGCCAGTGGCGGAGGCCATCGGCATCCCGGCTGCCGTGCGCCTGGCTATTGTCTGGGGCGGAGCTCCTTTCTATATCCCGAAACTAGATAGGCTGCTGCAGACCTTGCGGGATCGTAAAATCGTGGCCGAGTTCCGGGGTAACTACAGGGAACTGAGCCAGCGCTATGATCTCAGCGAAAATCGGGTGCGGGATATCATAGCCGCAGCGCAGTGCGCACAGAACCAGCAGAAGCCATTCGAGTAGAAAAACTACAAACCACGTTAGACAGACCGCTTACGCAGACCGCTTGCATGGAAGGTGCAGGGTGGCGAATGATACGCTCCTGGTATATACAGCCAGGGGCGTTTTCGCGTCCCTTGTTGGCTAAACGGGCGCTAATCGCCGAATGCCGGGAGGTAATGCGTCAATGGAAGGCCAGTTGAGCGAGCACTTTCATGCTCGGGAGTTCCAATGCAAGTGCGCCAGCCGCGGCTACAAAGAGTGGTACTTCTGCGGCGGTGACTCGTGGCCACATCCGGAGTTGGTGGCCAAGCTCGAAGCGCTGCGCCAGCGGATCGGCAAACCGATCACTGTCACTTCCGGTTGCCGATGTGCGGCCTACAACGCAAAGGTAGGCGGCGCTCCCCGCAGCCAGCACAAGCTCGGTATAGCAGCCGACATCACTGTGCGCGGCATGACTCCGGCCGAGGTCGCCAAGGAAGCCGAAGCCGTCGGCTTCTCCGGCATCGGGCTGTACGATACCTTCACGCACGTGGATGTGCGTGGGAACCGCACCCGGTGGGACGAGCGCAAGAAGAAGTAACAGGAAAGGATGTTCGCTATGAACAGCATTTTAGCGGTCGTTTTCAGCATCGTCGTAGACCTGCTGCAGATCGAGGCCGTGCAGACGGGTCTGATCGTCCTGGTGATTGCCATCGTTGGCTTGTTAATCAAGCGCTGGAGCTGGGTGCGGCACATCGTGAACTTGGGCATCCAAGCCTATGAGTATGCCGAGTACGAGGGCGCTCTCAATGGCTGGAAGGGCTATGAGAAGTTCGCTCCGTTTATGAGCCGCTTTATCGCCGGCTACCGCGAGAAGTACGGAACTTCCCCGCCGCCGCAGGCGAAAGCGCTGGCGGTTAAGGCCATGGAGCAGAAGGTTCTCCTGGAACACCAACCGGCGGGAAACTGATTATGGGGGTTCTGCGGAGCTGGCTTGCGCCGGCTCCGCTGGATCCCCGAGATCGACCGCACATACAGACGGTGCAAGGCCGTTTAAGGAGGCGTTAAAGCCATGTTTATAAGGCATTCAAGGCAGAAAAGAATCCTCCGGGCCGTGCTGTTGACCCTAGCCTGTCTCCTGATCGGCTCGCTGATCGGAATCGGGGTGGTGGTTGTCAACGCGGCTTCGCCGTGGTCTGGGTCTCACACCATAATCATAGAGTCGGGGTCGCCTGGCGTCATCCACACTCTGGTGCTGGAGTACGCCATCTTTCCCAGTCTGGTAACCGACGCCATATACGAACGCAACCCGTCCCGGGGCGATGTAGTAGAGCTGGCGACCACTTGGTATCTGCCCTTCGACCGAGTTATCTACAGCACTGCCGGGGTGAGGCGCTACCTATACAGCGATCAAAACGTGGCCTACCTCTCCCTTACTTACCGGTTCTGATACTGCTGGGCGGCGACGGGGTTCCCTCCGTCGCCATGAGACTTGGCTACGGAGGGACAAGATCCGTGAATGTAGAGACAATCATCGTCATTATGAACTCGCTTATGCTGGCCGTTTTGGGCTGGCTTTGGCTCTCGCAAAGCGAGATCCGAGCAGGAATGAAAGATCGCCTGCGCGAGCAGGCCGACGAGATCAAAGAGGTGCGGGACGACCTGAATCACTTCAAAGCGCAGGTGCCTCACCAATACGTGATGCGAGAGGACTTCATTCGCTCCGTGTCGGTGTTGGATCACAAGATGGACCGGTTCGGCGAAGAGCTTACCACGTTGAACAAGAACGTGTCTCGTTTGTTAGGAGGGGATGGGCGTGGCGCTACGTCATGAAGCCCGGGAAGTTAGAGGGCGAATCTTGCGAATCTTGGACTTCTCGTACCCGGAAGGCGTGGCCTTGACTGTGATCGGGCTTACGCTGGGTGATATGGAGTACCAGGTCACACCCGCTGTGATCGCCGGGTATGTGGACTACCTGGAAGAGAAGGGTTATGTCGAGACCAGCGAGATCCGCCATGAAGGTGTGGGCATATCGCGGCGCATAGCCAAGCTCACCGCCAAAGGCAAGGATTTGCTGGAGCGCAACATCCCCGCCGACCCTGGTGTGTATACAGGAGTGGAGTACTAATGCCTCCCCGTCGCAAGCATTTCAAGATCGACCAGCTCCCGCCGGAACTGGTTGAGGCCATCAATCGCCGGCTTGTAGACGGCTGGACATACCGGGATCTGGCGGAATGGCTGGACAAGCAAGGGGCGCCCGTGAGCAAGTCTGCTGTCGGCCGCTACGGAAAAGACTTCCTGATTCGGTTGGAAGCACTGAAAGCGACCCGGGAAAAGGCTAAAGCGATTGTTGAGTCTGCACCCGATTCGCCGGCAATGGAATTGAACGAAGCGGCCAACCAACTGGCGGTTACGCTCATCACAGAGACGTTGATGAGCGTGGAATCACTGGATGGCGAGAAGATCAGTGACCTGCTGAAAGCTCTTGCGCAGTTAGAAAGAAGCGGCGTGGCTCGCGAGAAGCTGAAGATGGAGTTTAACCGGGGAGTAAACACAGCGGTCGCCAAGATACGCGCTGAACTGCCGAAGGCTATTCAGGCCGATCCGGATCTTGCCGCTAGAATCGACACTTTGATCCAAAGCATAGCGAAGGAGTTGCAGTAAGTGGAACTGGCTGAGCTGATCGGAAAAACCCATGACCCCGAACGGCGCGCTCGGTTGAAGCGGGCTAAGGCTGACTTCGGCTATTTCTGCACGTACTACCTGCCGGAACATCTCAGCCTTGCTCCAGCAAAGTTCCATCACGAGATATACGAGCTGCTAATGCGCGAATCTCGTGTGGCCGTCGCTGCCCCGAGAGAGCATGCCAAGAGCACGGTCGTCAACCTGGGGTTTGTGCTATACGCCATATGCTTCAAGTTGAAACATTTCATTGTGATTGTGTCAGATACGGACACTCAGGCCCGGTACTTCTTGTGGTCTATCAAGACAGAGCTGGAATCTAACCAGCGGATCTCCCAGGACTTCGGCGATTTGGTATCTGACCAGAAATGGACCGAAGGCGACTTCATCACCGGAAATAATGTGCGGGTGTTAGCTCGTGGTACCGGCGCTTCCATGCGTGGTTTACGTCACGGATCACATCGACCGGACCTGGTGATTGGAGACGACTTGGAAAACGACGAGGCTGTCGGCACGTTGCTGCAGCGCCAAAAAACAGAGAACTGGCTCAAGCGGGTGCTGTTGAACTGCGTTGGACCCGATGGTCAGGTGTTTATTATCGGCACCATATTACACTACGACTCGCTACTCTCTAAGCTACTCAAAGACGAAAAGTGGACCAGGCGTAAGTATAAGGCGATTCAGGACGACGGAACCCCTTTATGGCCGGAACGGTGGCCGGAGGAACGGTTGCGGGATAAGCGCGAAGAGATCGGCCCTCTGGCCTTCGCACAGGAGTTTCAAAACGAACCCCGAGATGAAGACACCGCTCTGTTTCGCGAAGGCTCTATCACCTATTTCGACCCAGTTGAGATCGAGGGCAAACCTCTGCAACTGGTGGCCATGGTCGACCCTTCTCTGGGCGGCAGCCGCACCGCTGACTACTCCGCTATTGTCACCGTGGGCAGAGATCCGCAATCCGGCTACTTGTATGTGATGGAAGCTGTAATCGAACGGCTGAGTCCTGAAGCCCTGATGGACGCCATTTTTCGGTGCTTCGACAAGTTCCATCACATAGCGATAGGGTTTGAGACGGTAGCCTTTCAGAAGGTGCTGAAGCTATGGTTGGACGAACGGGCGCGCAAGACAGGGAAATACCTGCCTGTTACCGAGGTGTCGCAAGGGGGCTTGAGCAAGGAAGCTCGGGTAACCCGGCTCTCTCCGCTGGTAGAGAATGGCACCTTGCGCTTTTCGCGTAAGGTACAGCGCTTGATCGAACAGCTTATCCAGTTCCCGAAGGGCGATCACGATGATGGCCCCGACGCACTGGAGGGGGCGGTTGATCTTTTCCGCTCCGTGGTGGCCGGAGAGACAAGGTATGAAACGGTGCAGCGCAGACGCTTCACCAAAGGGGGCGCCTGGTAATGTCTCAGCTATTTGATCAATACGGACGGCCTATCGAATTGCAGCGCCGACCTACACTAGACGTGATGGCCACCGCCAGTGTGCGCGATAAATGGTCTACCTACCCTTCTGCCGGGTTGACGCCAACCAAACTGGCCCGGATTCTGCGTGAAGCCGACGCCGGCGAGACGATGCGCCAGGTGGAGTTATACGAAGAGATGGAGGAGAAGGACGCCCATCTCACGTCGGTGTTGAGCACGCGCAAGAATGCCGTGCTGGGCCTGGATTGGGAGATCATGCCCTTCTCTGATGATGCGGCCGACGTCAAGGTAGCGCAGTTTGTCGACGACGTCCTCAACAACCTGCACAACCTGGAAGACAACATGCTTGATTTGCTAGACGCCATCGGCAAAGGCTTCGGCGTCTTGGAGATCATCTGGACGGTGGATGGCAAGCGAGCCTACCCGGCCCAGCTCAACTGGGTGCACCAGAAGCGCTTTCGTTTCGGCGACCTGCACGAGCTGCGGCTGCTGACCGAAGACAATCAGTCTACCGGCATAGAGTTGCCGCAACACAAGTTTATCGTCCATCGCTACAAGGCGCGCAGCGGGTACACCAACCGGGCCGGGTTATTGCGCGTGTGCGCCTGGCTCTACCTGTTCAAGAACTTCGGCCTGAAGGACTGGGTGCGCTATGCCGAGGTATTCGGCATGCCGCTGCGGCTGGGCAAGTACGAACAGGGCGCCAGCAAGGAAGACAAAGAAGCGCTGTACAAGGCGCTGGTCGACTTGGGATCGGATGCCGCCGGCATTATCTCCAAGGCAACCGAGATTGTATTCGTTGAACAAAAGGCCGGGAACGCTGGCGAGAACATCTTCCACTCGCTGGCGGAGTACATCGACCGACAAGTGAGCAAGGCTGTGCTGGGCCAGACGCTCACCTCTGATGTAGGTTCTACCGGCAGCTACGCTGCTTCGCAGACCCACAACCAAGTGCGGCAAGACCTGATCGAGGCAGACTGCAAAGCGCTGGCCGAGACGCTACGTACCCAGCTTGTCCTGCCCCTTGTGCTGTTCAACTTCGGGCCTGATGCCATCGACCGGTTGCCGTGGATCAAGTACCACTACGAGCCGCCGGAAGACCTGAAGACGACCGCTGAAGTGTACGCCACATTGGTGGAGCGCGTTGGTTTGCCTGTGGCTGCCGAGCACGTTTATGACAAGTTCGGCATCCCTGAACCGACCGAAGGGCAGACCATCCTGGTCGCCCCGAGCCGCCAGATGCCGCAGGGCTTCCCGCCGGCGCCGCAGGCTGCCATGAAGTCCAGGCTGATAGCCGCCAAGGAAGGAACGCCGAGTCTGGTGTCGGCGCAGCGAGCGCTGGACAGTCTTGCCGACGGAGCCACCCGACAGGGTGCAGCAACCCTTGCCGCCACCTTCGCCCCGTTGAAGCGCATCATCATGGAAGCGACGGATCTGGAAGGCTTGCGCGACCGGCTGTTGGCGGAGTACAGCCACCTGAACACTTCGGACCTGGAAGACCTTATCGCCCGGGCTATGTTCGTAGCCGACCTGTTAGGCAGGTGGTCTGTCGATGCCTGAGATGCCTCTTGCCCTACCCTGGCCTGTGCCGCCGCGACCGGAGGAAGCGATAGAGTTCTTCCGGGGTAAGGTGGCCATGACGGACGAACAGTTCGCCGCCCTGGCGGCCGAAGTGCGCACGATGGCATTCACTGTCGCCGGCATAGCTAGTCTGGACGCCTTGCAGTTCCTGGCTGACCTAATCACCCGGGCGCTGGAGGAAGGTCTGACGCTGCAAGAGTTTCAAGAGTCGGCCAACACCGAGTTGGAGCGCCGAGGTTTTGAAGGTTTGTCACCGCACCGAGCGGACAACGTCTTTCGGACTAACATGCAGACGGCGTTCAGTGCAGGCCGTTACAAGCAGATGACAGCGCCGGAAGTGTTGTTGAACAGGCCGTACTGGCAATACGACGCCGTGCAGGACGAGCGCACCCGGCCTACGCATGCGGCGCTGGATGGCAGGGTGTGGCGTGCGGACGACCCCTTCTGGGACACCTGGTACCCGCCAAACGGGTATCGTTGCCGCTGCGGCGTGATAAGCCTCTCCGAGGAGCAGGTGCGAAGGATGGGGTTGCAGCCGGAATCGGGCGCACCCGATTGGGTGGAACGACCGGATGGTTTACCGCAGCCGCTGCTGCCGGATCCGGGATTTGCTCATAACCCCGGCAAGGTTGCCTGGAAGCCAGACCTATCGAAGTACCCGCCCGACTTGCGAGCGGCATACGAGCAACGTTTAAAAAGTGTTTAAAACCCGTTAAATAGCGGGTTTCGACCACTTGCATGTATGCTGAGAATAAGGCTTCTTGACAGTTGGTGACGGAGACGGCGCTTTCGGATATGGAAACGAGGCCCATAGAGGCCGTTTTCCGGGGCGCAAGAGGGTTTGACTGGCAAATGTACCCGAAGCGGTTTTTAAACGCACAGAAGGCGAGTTAAACGGCTTTCAAACGCGGTAGGAAACGGGAGGCGCGATACATGGCGCGGCAGCAGAACCTGAGGAGACCTACAGACGTATTCGCCCTCGCGTTGGACGCTGCCGGCGCATTGCCAAATGAGATCCAGATCCTCCCCCGCGGTTCGGTGAAGTCGGCTAAAGGCGAGTTCCTTGTCGATGATCAGGCCGTGCGGGAGTTGTTGGCTCATGCCGGTAGCCGCAAGACCGAGATCGTGGTTGACTACGAACACCAAACGCTCAAGGATGTGGAAGCGCCGGCGGCCGCCTGGGTGAAGCGCTTGGTGGACAAGGGTGAAGCCGGAATCTGGGCCGAGGTGGAGTGGACGCCGCGAGGCGGCGAGTACGTGAAAAACAAGGAGTACCGCTATGTGTCGCCAGTGATCGGGGTGCGCCAAAGCGATGGCAGGGCTGTGTTCCTCCATAACATCGGTTTGACGAACACGCCGGCCATTGACGGCATGGAGCCGATCACACACAAAGACGAGGGGGAAGAGAGCATGAACGAATTGCTGGCCAAGCTACAGAAGTTGCTGGGCCTGGGCGAAGACGCAGACGAAGCGGCAGTGCTCGGAGCGATAAAAGCGCTCAAGGATGAATCCGAAGTGGTAGCCCACAAGGATGTCCTGACGGCGCTGGAGTTGCCCGCGCAGGCGACCGTTGAGCAAGTGACAGCCAAGCTGACACAGCTCAAGAACCCGGCGGGGTTTGTTCCGGCAGCCGACTTTGTGGCACTCAAGGCGCGCATGGACGCCCGGGACGCCGAAGACCTGGTTCAAACGGCGTTAAAGACCGGCAAGATTGCTCCGGCAAGCGCCGGGTGGTTCCGGGAGTATGCGCTGAAAGATCCTACCGGGGCCAAGTCGTTCCTGGAGACAGCACCGCAGATCGTGCCTGTCGGCAGCAATCTGGGTGGCGGCAAAGGTCCGGATGGGGCTGCCGGGGTGGATGACGTCCAGCTTGCAGTGAACAAGATGCTGGGCATCACCAACGAGGACTTCAAGAAGTTCGGAGGTGCAGGCGATGCTGACAAATGATCGCAACACTGCAAGGCGAGAAGGCGACTTCTACCACCTGCCTATGGCCGCTAACGTGCGGATCTTTGCAGGCGCCATGGTGGCTATTGACGCTGCCGGATGTGCCATACCGGCTGCCAATGTAGCCGGCGTGGTAGGTGCCGGCCGGGCAGAAGAGCACGTCAACAACATCGGCGGAGACGCCGGCGCTAAGTCGATACGGGTACGCCGAGGCGTGTTCCTTTTCGGGAATGACGCCGCACTTCCGCTGACACTGGCGGACGTAGGGCGCAACGCCTACATCAGCGACGATGAGACCGTGCGCGCTAAGGATGTAACACCCGGGGCCGCCAATCCGGTCGCCGGCAAGGTAGTCGAAGTGACCGCGTCTGGCGTCTGGGTAGACACCACCGGCAAGTACTCCGACTATCTGGATACCCTGGCGGATGCTGTAAGGCATCATTTCGCCAACCATGTCCAGACGGGTGTGTTGATACAAGCTCCGACAACGGCATCGGCTCATGACGAAGCGGACGCTGGTTCGCATACCTTCCGGGTTAACGTCACTGCCGGTGTAGTCGTGGTGAACGGCGTGGTTGCTGACATCGCAGCCGAGGCGGATCGCGTGCTTTCCACCGCCGCCGATGCTGCCTTGCTTGGCGCTGAAGACACACACCTGATTGCCGCTGTTGTGGCCGCCGAAGAAGACGGCGTAGTAACTCTAGTGAACGTCCTGGGAGAAGCGGCGCCCGAAGACAAAGTGGCCGCCCCCACCGATGCCGAGATCACTACGGCAGTGGGACACGCCAACTGGATCCGGTTGGGGCACACCATGTTTGCCCGGACCGACACCGACGCCATCACGCAGACGTACGACAACACCGTACGCCCGTGCCTGGTATAAGGAGGTAGGACAATGCAAGTAAATCAGCAGAACCTGCGTGCCACGATGCTCGGTTTCCAGACCATCTACAACCGGGCGTTTGCCGGCACAAAGCCGCTCTATGAGCGGATTGCCACCATAGTCCCCTCGCAGACCCGTGAAGAGGACTATCGTTGGTTGGGCCGCCTGCCTCGGATGCGGGAATGGGTCGGGGATCGTGTAGTGCAGAACCTGATGCAGCACAGCTACACCATCCGGAACCGGGACTTCGAGTTGACGGTCGGCGTAGATCGCAACGACATCGAAGACGATACCCTGGGCACCTATTCCCCGCTGTTCGAGGCCATGGGCCAGGCGGCGGCCTTGCACCCGGACGATCTGATCTTCGAGCTACTGATGCTCGGGTTTAACAGCATCTGCTACGATGGCCGGCCGTTCTTTGACCAGGCGCATCCTACGGGCGACCAGATTGCACAGTCCAACGCCGGCACAGCTCCGCTGTCCTCTGAGGCGTATAACGCCGCTTATGCAGCCATGCAGGCGTTTTATGATGAGCACGGCGTGCCGCTGGGCATCCAGCCGGGGCTTTTAGTGGTGCCGCCGCAACTGCGCGCCACGGCTTTGGAGATCACCAAGGCCGAGAAGATCGACGGGACGACAAACGTCAACCGCGATAGCGCCGAAGTGCTGGTTGTGCCTCGCTTGGCTGCTATGCCGAAGGCGTGGTTCCTGTTGGACGTGAACAAGCCTGTTAAACCGCTGATCTTCCAGCGACGGAAAGCGCCCCAGTTTGTCACGAAGGACGCTCCGACCGACGAGAACGTGTTCTCCCGCAAGGAGTTCCTATATGGGGTGGATAGCCGCGACAATGCCGGCTTCGGCCTTTGGCAGTTGGCGTACGGCTCCACCGGCGAAGGCGAAGGAGACTAACCATGTACTGTACTGTGGATGACCTGCGAGGCCAGGTAAGTGAGCGCATCCTGATCTCTATGACCGACGACGAGAACGAGCGGCCGGAAACAATGACACCGCTCTGCCTCTCGCGTATAGAGCAGGCGATCAAGGACGCCGGCGGCCGTATCGACGCATATTGCCAGGGGCGTTACCAAGTGCCGTTCTCCCCTGTCCCGCAGGTCATCCGCAGCTTGTGCGTGGATATTCCCGTCTACAACATCTTCGCCAGGCGCGGCTTCGACGAGGATTCGGCGGACAAGGCGGTTGTGACCCGGTACAAAGATGCCATCCGCTTTCTGGAGCAGTTGGCTGCCGGCCGGGTGACCATCGGCGTGCCGCAGCCTCCGCCGGCGCAAGGTGTCCAGATCGTGAGCCGGCCATCCATCATGGGCGGCCTAGACAACTTTTAGGAGACGGCCATGTCGGGCGTAGGCATCACCACAACAGGTGACTGGAGCAAGTTTGAGAAAGCGCTGCACCGCCTGGCGCGCCTGAATTGGTTGGGCCTGCACCAGGAGATCGGCGAAGCGCTGGTCTCCTCCACCCACCAGCGGTGGCGCAGGGGTACAGACCCGGAAGGTCAGAAGTGGCCACGAGCTGCCCGGGGCGGCCAGACACTGCGACACAAGAGTATTCTATACAAGTCGATTGGCTACCAGGCGCATGCGACGCATGTGGAAGTCGGCACAAATGACAAACGGGCTAGAGTGCACCAGGAAGGTTTGACCATCAAGGGGCTGTCCCAAAAGCAAGGTTGGGACAGCCCCGGCTTTTGTCTATCAGACGTGTAATGGAACGTCTGGGGGTGTTTCCAAAGCAGATGACCGTCGGATCCCCGGTCATCAGCCGGTTATGGCAGCCAACCTTGTCAGATTATGTGCTATACACAGCAGCCCCCATTCGACGGTGACCTTCTCGATCCCGCGAAGAAGAAACCGTCGAAAGCCCCAAT
>LSQX01086269.1_pt1 | contig 18520 bp, 24 predicted proteins | sample 654561 | NCBI WGS metagenome assembly LSQX01 (sample SAMN04489861, study PRJNA283612) | anaerobic digester metagenome | isolation source: 4 biogas reactors fed with cattle manure at either 37C or 55C with and... | place: Denmark: Kongens Lyngby | collected 2014
ATTATTCTGCCATGAATAATTCAGGCTAAATTAAAACAATCGAGACAAAGGACTCGGACTAAAAAATATCTCCATCTTTTTTGATTGCTTTTCAGACTTTATGTCTAATTAACTCAAAATAGCAATTTTACTACTTCTGATGGGGTACGATTAAAAATGGCAAACAGGGTACAAGTACTTTGACATGGCTCTATCTTATCAAACACAAGACAAGTAACTAAAGGATAGCCCTGCTGCCTAATGCTCACATTTATTCTAACGTTACTATTGACACGGGAACCCCCTGGACATCCCTTTATGCCAGAAATGGCCTTTTAGAGCGTATATTTTCACTCTCAGACTATACCAGTGGAGTCCCCGTATATATTTATTACACAACATGTGCACTCGTTTTTTCAAGGTGCAATAATACCCTTTAAAAATCCCAAAGTATTTTACTACTGAGACATTTACAGACTGTTTGGGTCTATTCTTAGCTCCCGTACTACCTCATTATATCTATTATCTAAGTCTAATAATTCTCTATAAAGTTTGCTACTCTCCTCTAGAATACCGGTGATATCCTCAACTTCTATAGAATCTTCAATAGGCTGTTCTATATATACGCCAGCACAAAGATTAGCATCGTTCTTTAGGATTTCACGTCTTTCCACTAAACGGGACAGGCCTTCTACTTCCTTACGCTTTAAAACTAGATTGCTTATAGCATCGATCCCTTCTCCAGTTATAGCTATGCCAGTCCTGCCAGCGCTTTCAACATAATCTTTCGCCTGATCTTTTGTTAGGTCAAGCATATATATGTCTTCATTTTTTCGGCTTTTCCTGAATATAATTAGGGATGTTTCTATCCTTGTACCTGCTACAATTCCCGAAGGCATTTCTATTACAGCATCTATATAATTATCTTCAATCATCCGATTTCTGATTTCTTTATCCACTCCACTTCTAAAAAGTACACCACTAGGTAACATAAGAACCCCTATTCCGTTACTGCTTAAAGATGCCAGTGTATGCCTTGCAAAGACCAAATCACCATTTAATCTATATCCTAATCCGTATTCAAAGGCATTTGCCTGTTTCCCGCTTTTTAAAGTAGCATTTTCACCGGTAAGTCTGATGCCGAAAGGGGGCACTGATATTACCCTATCAAAGGTTCTATTTATGTTAGAATCAGCGGTTAAAGGATTAGTTATGGAATCATCGCAGCACACTTTGGCACCAGATTTTCCAATCATGGTCATTAACATGATTGATACTGCCGCAGACTCCTTATCTATATCTTGGGCGAAGACTTGAACATCTTTGCCTTTGGCTGTCTCTGCTAATGTAAATCCATAACCTGATGCAAAGTCATATAATGTCATGTTATCATCAATTTCTGTTAATTTGGCCATAAGCTTAGCTAAATTTATATCAGTAATGTGGTTGTTAGCAAATCTTAATTCCCTTTTTGATTGTAACGATAGATAAGCGGATAAAGTATCATAAACTGTGGTATTACCTTCATCTTCACTCAGATCTAAAGCATTAAGTATTTCAAGAACTATTGTAGTCTGTTCACTAAACTTTTTTAGATCTATATCATTTGCGAAACTTTCCATTATGCCATTTTCAAAGCCCAATTGTTTTTCTATTGATGCTACATGGTTCACCAATTCATTATGCTCAATTTTATCTTTAAACAGTAATACTAAATAATCAAAATTATACTTTTCAAAAAACTCCAGACCTAGTCTTTCCTTATTATCTGAAGTATACTTTAAAAATACAAGATATACTAAAGCTGCACTAGGATTATCATTTGTAATACTTCGCATATCCCATTTACAAAGTTCTGCATACGCCCGATCAAAACCATTCATTAATTCTTTATTATTCTTCATAATGCTATTGAGCCTCCTTAACAAAATTTAATACCATAGTGTTCATTATCAGCTTTTCGTTTTCTAATAACTTATATAGTGTCTCCTGTTTTTGCCGGCTTAGTGTATATGCTTCTCCAATAAGCTTTTGTTTTTCTAATGGCACATCTGGTATTTCAAGTTCTTTCACATCTCTTAGGTTTATCATCGATACTCTAGAACCAGCTACTCTAGACCTAAGTAATTCTCTTGTATATTGGGTATTAAGGTACGCTGTTATGAACCTTGGATCAGCCTTGCTTGTATCTACCCCACGTATTATGGTACAAAAAGACGGTACCATTAGTCCTTCATCTTCTTTCTGGATATAAACCGCATCATGTGGTGTAGATAGTTTAAGGATTATATCTCCCTCCTTTGTTACTCGGTTTTCATCAGCCTTTCTCTTTAGCTTTACCAGTCCTAGATCAGAATGAATTATTCTGCCCTCCAATATGGCTTTTGGTACTAATACCTTCCGTTCTTCTACCACCCTATCTCCGATTTCTGCTTTTGCCTCCACCCTTGTAATAATTTGTCCCGAATAAATTTTATGCGTAATATCCTTTAACTTCATCTTTCAACCGCCTTTCCGTTTGTTTGTATTATTTCTGATTCATTATGAAATATATTGTATGTACATAATGTGATTATATTATTGCATATCGATTTCGGTTTGTCAATAGTATTTCGTTATTAATATTGAAATATTTTATATGTACATTGTAGGGAATATGATATGACTAATTTAATTACTGAAAATTGCATTTAACAATTACACACATAGCAGCTAATATATTTACAGACGCTACCCTTTAATGAAAATAAACTAGATATGTTGGGCAAAAAAGGAAATAAAGAACGCCCTATATTAATTACCAACGCTTCCCTTGATTCTTTTACATGACAGTCAATAATGAGATATGATTGTCATCTAGAGAAAAAGGATTTAATATATCAAACAACGTTTTACCTCAGTTAAGAAGAAATATAGCATAATAATTACAAATCTCTTTACTGACATAATTACCTAAATAGGACTTTTAACAAATCCCCAATTCCAAAAGTCATCTTCCTATAAACCTTATTATAGGCTGCTCTCTTTGGATTTCTTTCCTAACCCATCCTAACTTCTTTTCTATATTCTTTTTGTAAGATCGACATTATTATAAGGGATTCGTACCGGTCTCCATTCTTAATGCATTCTCTCAATCTTCCCTCTTCTACAAATCCTGTTGATTGGTATAAATACCTGGCTCTCTCATTATAATCCTTGACATCAAGCCATAATCGATGTGCATTCAAGTTCTCAAATGTATATTTCTGTATAGCTTTTATTGAAGTTCTTCCATATCCTTTTCCCTTATCAGCTATTACTATTCTGACAAGTTCAATACTGCTATTTGTATTCTTCAATCCAGCAAGGATCGCATAACCTATACGTTTCTTATCTGAAGTTTCTATTATTAAATGCAGTTTGTCTTCGTCCAGTAAAGAATCCCTATGCTGCTCCAGGGTCCAACTCATTACAAAGTCTTTATTCTCACTGTGATTCTCGGTCTGTATCACAAAATCAAGATCTTCGATTGTTGTTTTCTTAAGATGTATACCATCCAGTTCGATAATATACTTTTCCATTTGTTTTACTCCTCTGTTATGTGTAAAATTTTGCGATATCGACTATAACGATTCTACTAACCCTTAGTACTTATGGCGGCTTTCAGCCCTGATAAGATACTATAAATACTGGTAAAGGCGGACTACCGCCGCCTTTACCTTTAGCGAGCGTACCTCCGGTGATACACTGTGGGTAGGAATGCCCTTGCACACCTATATGTGAAGAGACTTATTAGCTGTTAGAAACAATGATGTGTAACTGATGAAATCATAATATGCTCCCTCTACTACATGACCTGCAATTCCTGCAAGATACTAGTTACATTTTCAATTGTATAACCAGTTTTATCTGCGATCATGGGAACGGTCATTCCATTCTTGTACATGTTCTCAATAACTACATACATGTTTTCTGCGACTTCAATGATATGTTTGTCATAATCATAAAACCTAAATACTCCCTGTCCCCAAGGTTGCTCCTTTATATCATGTACCAACTCAAAACCACTATTAACAACCTTATCTCTTAAGGTAGAAATATCATCAAATTCGAAATAGACGGATAAATTATTAGCTCCTGATATAATATTATCGTTGTTTATCAACTCTGCAAAAAGGGATTTCTTATATAACGCCAGCCCCCGTTCGAATCCCACATTATAAATACCAAAATCGCTTTCAACCTTACATCCCAATATTTCTTCATATAGCTTCCTTGATTTCAATACATCTTCGACAACCAAAATGACTGCTTTAAAACCCATCGTTTTTCCCCCTTGTTTTTAAATCTTCCATAACTCAGCTGGCTAAATAGAATAAACACAGATTGGCTTTTACTACCTGAATAAGCCTTTAAATAAATCCCCAATCCCAAAAGTCGTCTTCCTATACACCTTATTATAAGCCGCTCTCTTGGGATTTCTTACCCAGCCCACTCCTTTCTTCCCATAGAATGGATTTACTGCCCTCTTTACTTTCCTTTTTAGTCTGCCTGTTGTTCTGGCTTTGATGCTCCTCTTAAGACTTGGCTTGCGCAGCCCGATTTTCACTATCATCACTCCAGTTGATCAGAAATCTTCCTCCGTTATTCAAGGACTGTATATATTCTTAAGACATTTGATCTGGTCATCCTGGCTTGTTAAGTGCATAAAAGATCGTGCAGGTATAAAGATATCATCAAACTTCATATCATATTTAAAGTCAATCATATTTTGAACTGTAACTCTCTTCTTTGCATCAGACAGTCCCATATCATCTGCCTTATTAAAGAGAACATCCAGCATTGGCCTCTAAATATCCAGGCCATAAATGTCAAATCCACGACTGAGTAGCTTCAGGAATATCATGCCTGTTCCACAGGCTATTTCAAGAACCTTTCCTGTCCGGTGCTTGACTTCACTATAGTAAAACTCCAGATCCTTTTCGTGCCTGCTGCCATGATTATACTGGCCATAAATTAATGGCCATAAATTATTATCATAGTTATCCACTCCAGAGCACCTCTCTCATAATATAGGATAGGGAATGGAAATAGGGCTTAGGTTCAGCAGGTTCCCGCTTCGTTCCATCTGGAGAAGTCAAATATATGTGACACAGCAGGTTTTCTCTGATTAATCAAAATGAATTCATAGGTAATTTGAACATTCTGGCATATGGTTCCCCCCTATTACATGAAAAGAATTGTTTCTAGGTAAATTGTTTGAATAAATATTAGGTAAACCAAGCCAATGTATATATACAATAATTGTAACACATTTTCTATATTTTGCTAGCAATAATAACGATATCATATGAACCATCCCCGGAATATATATCAGGGGATACCATCCATGGTTATTAAAAGCCGGCAAAGGACTAAACACTCTTTGCCGGTTGCTTTGTTGCTATATAAGAGGTTAAGCAATTTCCTGTCGTTAAAAAATGAGCCGGTTTAGGCTCATATTAGGTTATCTATAACTTCTTCGGAAATCATTTTGTCAAAATCTCTATTAGATAAATAGTCCATCTTCGCTGCAATAGCATAAAACCTGGCATATATCTCCTGGACCTCTTCCACATCTCCCATATGATGATTTTCATAATATAACTGAGTCAGTTCTAATGCTACATCGTGTAAATTTCTTTGTATTGGTTTTAAGTTGACTTTAATATCCTCAGCCATTATTATCATCTCCTTAAGTGATTTTTACTTGTTTCCTACTTCTACACAAACCCCTAAAATCCTCCATCAATCGCTCTCCATATTTCTAATTCATAATATAAAATATAACCCTTTATTTTCACAAGAATTTTTGCTATCATAAAAAAAGAACATATGTTCTTTTTGGGAGGGTTCTATATGTCCATAATAGGCAGGAGAATAGATATGATAGTTTATACTGATGTCGAAGGCAATATGCGCCCTATGCGTTTCCGGTTGGAAACCAACGATGGGTCCAGGGTTGTTATTAATGTAAAAAGGTCCATGGTTAAAAACATACGGGATTTTCGCGGGGATAAAACGATAAGATATGTATGCCAGAGCATAATCAATGATACCCTTGTGAATTACGAAGTTACGTATGAAACCAGGACTATGAGGTGGTTGCTGTATGCTAACCAATTATAATTCCCAATAAAAAAAGACTTACTGTGACTCCCCTCGTTGAGAGGCACGGTAGGTCTTTTCTTTCTATATATGGATATTGATTAGCCCACAATTATTTCATATTGTTTCTTTAATGAATTTAACCGGTTATATGGTACCCGCTTTTCTTTTTGCAATCTACCCAGCACTATACAAGGATCTATTTCTATGGATTCTGCAAACTCATTAATTGCTCTTTCAGTAAATACTCCCTTAGATAAGAATTCTTTATATTTCTCAGGAGGTATTAGAGTATCCCGTGCAAATACATCTGCATCATCTTCCATTTGCTTATCTAATTTACCATTATAAATAAATGTTTTCTTAATTTTTTGCTGCAACACATGTTTGATTTCATGGAATAATGAGAACCAAAAGATGTCTGCATACTTAAATCTATCATTCATAGCTAAAATGACTTTCTCTTTATTTATCCATTTTACTGCCCCATGAATACCTGATGAAGGTAGATGAGGTAGTATAACAAAAGCAACACCACAGGATGAAAATATCTCAACCAGTTTAGGATAAAACTCTGACGGATGCTTTCTTGTTAGTTTTCTAATTGCAGATAATGATTCTATTAATTTTTTCTTGTTAAAGGGAGCGACTTCCATTTGCTTCCCAAAGTTAATAGCCGTTTGCAACCACGCTTTTGAATTAACCCTGTTTTTTTCACTGGGGTTACTGATGTTATTCCTAATGTTTACCAAAAAATCCTCTTTACTCAATACACTGAGAGAAGAAATCTGTAAAAATTTACATAAATTGCGTACTTTTTCTTCCCAGTCTTTTACATCTGGGACAACGTTTAAGCGAACAAAATACTTATAATCAATCATGCTGATATACTTTTTTTCCTTTTCCAGTTCCTTTTTTCTCTCAATTTCAATAAGTTTTTCATCATATTTTTTTTGCAGGTTAAGCCATAGATCTACATCAGTACCTAACATGATAGATAACTTCATTGCTATATCATCAGATAGGGGTATTTGTCCAGATAAGAGCTTGCTTATTGTTTTGGGTGTAGTATTTAGCCGTTTAGCAAATTCATCCTGAGTAATCTCCATGTCTTCTACTATCTCCTTTAAATAGTAGCCAGGGTGAAAAGCAATGATATCCTGATATTCTGTTTTACTCATAATGATTGCTCACCTCCAAAATCTGAACAATTTTAATTCTTTCAAAATGATAAAAACCCTTATCATCTTTTACTATTTCTCCATCACCACTTATTGGCTCAAGTATAAGTCGAAAACCCAATCTTCTGCCCAAATCTATTGAATAGGTTCCTTGTCGTCTTCCTCTTAACTCATGAAAATGAAAGGGGGGATAATTAGCAACATCCATTAAGCTTATTGCATTTTCAATAAAGTTTATGGCACTCATCAATTTTTCAGCTACCAGATCGCCTAACTCCCTCTTTGCAATTTTGTAATCAGTACATAGCTTCATAACCCTTCTGCTTTTGTAACAAATCTCCATTGCTCTCCCATTTTTTTCTTACCTTTTAGGTAATATTATTTTCACCCTAGTTTAACATACCTATTCAAAAAACGCAATATTAAATTCTTACAAAAACACTCTGAGGCTCTGCTACCTGGCACCGTTCTTTATCAATTTCCTCTGCCTAATCCTCTAAGGTTTTGTAAAAGTATTTATTATCTCACCCTTTTCCCGCAAAAGGAATGGTGTTAGTAAGCATCCGGTTCTTCTTTTCTATAAATTCGGGTTTTGGTGAATACTCGCACTCTATCAACAGCGGTATGCTAGCGGGCCATTTCATGCCTTTTGGGCAGTTGCACCTTGCTACATAGCGGTATAGGTGTCCATCCTTCTGGACCGGATATTCCACGATACCCTTGTCCAGACAAATATAGCAGGTTGTTTTCCTATTGGTGCTCTTTTTCGCCCTTGCCCTGTAAAATACCCATGTACCACATTCATTACAGGCTTTCTTATACTCATTTCTATAAAACCTGATAATGGCTCCGCATACCCTGCATTTTTCCTCATCATAGTTTTTGTTTAAATTTGTGTAAACTAAATCGGGCATACACTCCCCAATATGCTTCATAACACCAGCTCCTTCCTCTTCACCAACAGGTTAATGGCGCTCTTCGTAAGCTCTTGAGGGTAGCCAAGAGAGCGGATGTATGAAAGCACATCGGAGCCTTTGTAATACCTTATAGCCTCCCTGATATAGTCAGCGGCAGCATTTATTTCAGCACTGGTGTAAACCCGCTTTTTCGGCTTTTTAGGCTCATTTTCATTGCCATCTCTGGCCCTTTTATTCTCCCGCTGGGCTTCATGAATCCTTAATGCATCCATTGTCCTAATGCCCTTATCCAGCCATGAAATCATTATCTTCTCAGCATATCTGATGCTTCTGGCATTGTTTCTAACGGCAATCTTAAAAGCCTCCACTATCAGCTCATCGGGAAGGTCTTTCTGGTACTGTGAGATCAGATCCGAAATGTCAGGAAGCATAGGCCCTATATTCTTTGAATAGAAAATATAAGGATTATGAAGGTCCTCGTCTTCGTTTTGTTTAGTTTTGTTTAGTTTATTAATGTTCCCCTCACTGCTTACATCTCTATTCCCCTGACTGCTTACCTCACTACTTTCCCCGGGTAAACAGTTATGTCCACTACTGTCATCTTTACTTTCCTCAGGTAAACATTCAGCTACACTATTGTCCTCATTACCGACCTTTATATTGCCCTCTATACTTTCCTCCGGTCGGTCAAGAAGACCCATCAAATCAAATTCCAGGATATATGTACCGCACTTTCTCCTGCTATCAGGGCTGATATATTTGATATACCCCAGCTCGGTCAGCCTGTTTCTAACCCGAATTAGTGTCTTTTCACTGCCAAACCCTGCTCTGTAAAGCAGTTCAGTATTGGTCATATTAAATTTGTTTCTCCATTGAAGTTCGTTGGACTTCTGCCAAAGAGCCATCAATAAGCAGAAACCGGATTGTCCGGTCTCTTCCATTCCACCAATAGTATTAAACTGTTTTAATAAAGAATATAGATCCGCCACTTTAATCACTCTCTTTCGTAGGTATTGGTACAAAAATTGCAATAGAATAATATGCGCTCTCCCGGTCCAGGTATTATCCTTACCCTGGTCAACTGTTCCCGGGTTTAGTTTAGATTTGAAAGCAATAATCTCGATAATGTGCTAATACAGTGATGGTGATTATCTACTTTCTATTGTCTCTAGGCCAGTATATTTGGCTTCTATTTAATAGATTGGCGGATCATGTGTAAATGGATATGTTAGGTTTCAAAAAAGAAGGCTAAGAGATATTCTTAATAGGTCAAACATTTATACACCTTGCATGGATTTAATTATAGGACATAATACATTTGTTAGATTCAAAATAAATTTTTGGAGTTGTAGATAAGATTAGACGTTTGAGAAAGCTAGGTTTACTGGTTTAAAAAAGGCCGGGAAATCCCGACCTTTTTTAAATAGATTAATTACCTTAAGAGTTGTAGAACTCCCTGAGGTGCTTGGTTAGCTTGCGGACCATCAACTATCTTTCGATAGCTGCCAGACTATCTCTTCAGCCAAATTACCCTTGGCTGTCGGGCGCTTCGGAGGCACCTTATCCCCTATGGTTCTCATAGCCGTACAATATTTCATTGCCTTAGGCCGTACAACCTAGTCGTTGAACCTTCCCCATCCTTTCGGAACAGGGGCTTGGCTGCTGATTATCCATTGTTACATCCCTGAAATTTTCATACCTTCGCATTTATCCTTTCGGTTTGTGCTGTGGTTTCCAGGGCTTTAGGAAGTCCCAGCAATTCACCCGATTTGCAATTAGGGATTGCTCCCTAATGGACCCTTAAATATGTTACCGTAGAAGTTGGAGAACTCCACTCGGTGCCATATTTGCTTGAGCCAACATAGCTGTTGCTGCCTGCTGCAGGATGTTGTTCTTGGTGAACTCCATCATTTCCTTGGCCATCGTTGCCACAATAGGCTTTCCCTATTGACCAGACTATATCTTCACCCTCAGCACTCCTTACGAGCCTGTTAGGGGCCGGGCGCTTCGAACATCTTACGATGTTCTACGGGTTTCATCACCATGGCTTTCGCTTTAGGTGGTATACCCTAGTCGTTGAACCTTCCCCATCCTTTCGGAACAGGGGCTTGGCTGCTGATTGCCCAATCCCTTTATTTTTCAAACCTTCACATCTGCCGTTTCCAGCTCTGTTGTGGTATAAAGGGCTTTAGGGGTTTCCAGCAATTCACCCGGTAATGCTCCTAACCGTTACCAGTTAGGACGACTGTACCTTGGCAGCTTACGCCGCTTCGGTATAATCAACGTCTCTGATTCTGGATTCAGAGGCTTGCAGGTTCTCTGCTGAGGTGTCAAGGTTCCTGATGGTGTGCTCCAGCCTGTTCTGGTAGGCGCCTAGCTTGGAACGCTCGGCGGATACTGTTTCTATAGCTTTTTGAATTGTTGTGATAGCTGCACTAGCGGAATCATTTGTCATTATGCCGCCTGTAGAACTACTATTTGGATCATCTACTCTTAAAGAACCTACCCCAAGTCCATCATTTTCAATGAGATAAGTACTGCCGTCTTGTTTTACACTAAGAGGCACTGCACCTTGTTTTGCTACTAATGCAGGGGTAGATGGATCACCGTCAGATTGCACATCATCTACTGCATACCAAAATCCGTCTACTTGTACAGCAACTATTTCATCATCATTATCTTTTAATACTGTTTGATTTGATACACCATCAACTTCTTCGTCAGTATATTGTTTTGCTTCTACAAAAACAGAACCCATTAGATTAATATCAAGAGTAATAGCTTGTCCTTCATTAGCTCCTATATGGAACTTCTTATCCTGTAAAAGTCCCATCTAACAAGTTCAGCTCATTAAACTGGGTTTGCTCTGCAATCCTATCAATTTCGTCTATTAGTTCGTTCATTTCCTTTTGGATTTCTGAACGATCTACCCCTGTGTTAGTGTCAGTAGCAGCTTGAACTGCTAACTCCCTCATTCTTTGAAGAATTGCATGGGTTTCATTAAGTGCACCTTCTGCTGTCTGGATTAGAGAGATACCATCCTGAGCATTCCTGGAAGCCTGGGTTAAACCTCTGATCTGGCCTCTCATCTTCTCAGAGATGGCCAAGCCTGCTGCGTCATCGCCGGCTCTGTTGATTCTTAAGCCGGAAGATAGTTTCTCCATGGCTTTGGCACCGGCGCTGTTGGTGATACCCAGCTGCCTGTAGGCAGTTCATAGCCATTAGGTTGTTGTTAATCCTCATTATTAATCCTCCTTGATATATTTGTTTTCGGCATCCTTGCCTTTTATATGCAATAGCACCCTCTACTCGGCCGCCGTAGCTGATGCTTTATTGCCTTCACTTATTATATCGGTTGATATGAACTGAGACTTTAGTCCTGATTAGAAAAAATTGTACTTATTTGGCGAAACATTTGGAATGCTAATCCTCTTGGGGAAAGATATTTGACAGGGGGAGATCTTTCGGGAGGGCACTGGATAGGGCCTGCCTGTTGCTGGCTGCTACATCCAGGTATACTTCCTTTCTCAGGATGGTGACATCCTTGGGGGCTTCAATGCCGATTCTGACCCTGTCGCCCTCTATACCAAGGACTACTATTTCTATGCTGTTATCTATCATTATGGACTCATCTTTTCTTCTTGTAAGCACCAGCATATTCTACCCCACCTTCACGTCTGAATTTTTGAATATGGGATACCTTACGGGATAATCCCCCTTGTCCAGGATAACCTGTTTGCCCAGCATCTTGTCCGAGTTTATAAGGATAGGGGCCATCAGGTTGGCCGTCATCTTCATATAGTCTTCAGGGATGACTATTGTAGTAAAGAGGGCGGCATCCTTGTTGTCCTCTATCTTAAGCTCATCAAAAACCGTCTCCTTTATCAGGGGGGAATAGTCCTTCTTAAACAAAAAAGGATCAGCAATGGTTAGCGCTATATCCTTGTCCTCTATGGATTGGAGAATGTGAAAGGGGTTTAGTTCCGGTGGGGATAATATTATGTACTTTGTCAGACTTTCAAATCCGGGCAGTCCATCCTCAAAGAGGATAACCTTGTCTTCATCTACCTCAACTGAACCAAAACGGGCAGTCTCTACAATCATAGTTCTTCATTTCCTTTCCTTTGTAAAGAAAAATTTATTTGTACCAGGTGTCAATCATATCCTGCTATCCACATTGTTTCCCACATACTCGATCTTAATGTCCGGCCATTGCCTCATGTATATATCCACCCTGTGCCGGTTTGCAGTTATCAGGGCCCTGGTATGGATATCCCACTCAATCCTTGCGGGATTAGGCTTCCAGTCTATATTCAGATGCCCCATATCCCACTGTATATCCGGTTTGGACTTTGGCATCTGAACCATTTCCAGACGGTAGTTCCTCTGTGATTTCTCATAGGCTATGTCAGCAATGGGGTTTCCACCCTTCTCTATGGACCTCAGCCTGGTTCCTTCTTCGGCAACCCTGCCTATGCCCTCCAGGACCGCCTGCAGCCCTTCCCTATAGAAGTCGCTGGCCAGCTGCAGGGCCGGTTTAAGGCCGGATTCTGCAAAGCATTGGGTTTGGTCTATGTACACCTTGGGCGGCTTTCTATCTATGGTTAATTCCGGCGGCCTCTGTTCTATATGGGCCTTGGGAGGATTTTGCTGTATCTCTATATGGGACCTGTAGGTCTCAATACCAATCTGACCATAGGTCTGGGTTATGCGCAAATCCATGTTTATCACCTGTCTATGATGTAGGGGGTTATGATGCAAGGGGTAATGATGTAAAGACTGAGATTATCTGGCAAGTATACCATTATACCTGTCAGTCAATACTACCGCAGAAAATCCAACAAGGTAGGCTGGATAATCCTGGCCCCTACGGACAGGGAGGAACGATACACCATCTCGGCCATCAGAAATTCCATTATAACCTGCTCATGGTCAACGTCTTCCACATGGGATTTTATTTCGGTATAGTTCATCTCGTCCATCTCCAGCCGGGTCTTGATCAGGCTCAGACGGTTGGTCTTTCCCCCAACCTCAGCCAGGTGGGAGAGGATCTCCTGCTGCTGAAACTGGAGCTTGCCGACTGACTCATCGATCCTGTCGGAGTCGGTTCCATCCATCAAGGCCTCATAGAGTTCATGAAATACCGCATAGATATTGTCATTGCCTGTCCCTAAAACATCTATACCGGACATGGATATATCCATGAAAATCCCCGACCCGATTTCATATTCAATCCTCTCGCTGCCGACACCGGCGGGTACGGCGGGCTGGGAGGTTGGGTCCGTCAGATTGGCGATTTTTATGCCGTTATACCATAGGAAGGATTGGTCATCTTCCATTCTTATCTCAAAGGGCTTTTCCGTGGTGTTATAGCCACCGAAGATCTGCCGTCCTGCGTAGGAGGCGTTGGATGCTTCCAGAAGCTGGTGCATCAGCTGTTCCACTTCCCTGGCGATAGCCTGCCTGTCCTCCGGAGTCTTGTCCCCGTTGGCACCGTCCACCGCCAGTTCATAGGCCCTGACCACAAGGGAATTCATCTCCGTCAGGGCGGTCTCCGTCTGGGTGAGCCAGGCCTGGGCATCTTCTACGTTTCTCCTGTATTGCTGTACCTTGGATAGCTCCGTCCTTGCCTGAAGGCTCCTGGTTATCCCAACGGGATCCTGGGACGGACGCTTCAGCTTGGTGCCTGTTGCCAGCTGGTACTGGTAGTTCTCCATCCTCTTCAGGTTCCTGTTTATATTGTTCATTAGCTGGCTGATCATCATTGAATTGGTTACGCGCACAGGTTATTCCCCCTAACCGAAATATAAGTTACTATCTTCCAACAAGCCCTGTCCGGTTTATAAGTATATCCAGGGCCTCATCCATAACCGAAATGGTTCTGGCTGCGGCGGCGTAGGCATGCTGGTACTGGATCATCATGGTCATCTCTTCATCCAGGGACACCCCGGATATGGAAAGCCTGTTTGTATTCAGACTGTCGGCCAGTATCTGCTGCCCCTCCAGCATCTTCTGGCTGTGGGAGGATTCCACTGCCAGATCCGCTATAAGTTTTTTGGTAAAGTCTTCGAAGTTTCCTATACCAGGCAGATCCTTCCTGTCCCTGAGTCTGGCCAACTCCAGGGCTATGGCATTGTCCCCCTGCTTATCCGGCTGTGTCTTGTCAACCTCCTGCCCGGATGCGGCGATATTGTAGACGCTGTCCAATATATCCTGGGTAAGGGTGATGTTCTTTGCCGTTATTTTGGAGGGATCAAAGGCCTGGCCCCTGTCATGGGTAAAGAACTCTATGCCGGTGCGGGACTCATTCTCCCCCTCCGGCAGGGTCCATCCATCCTTATGTACCCTGTTGAACTCCTCCGCCAGGGCTCTGGCAAAGCTGTTCAGCTGCTGTATAAAATAGGGGATCCCCATCCTGTCGTTGGTGGCACCATCCCTGTTGTCCAGATACCCCTTCAGCTTGCCCCCGTTTACGGCCACATCTATATTTGTACCTTTCCACTTAATTGAAGACAGAAAATCAAGGCCTTCGCCGGCAGGGTTCTGAACATCCTTTCTGGTCTCCAGTTCATTGTAGACGTTGTGATCCACCAGGACCATCCCGTTTATATCAATCCTGAACTTATTGTCGCTGGTTTCATAGTATTCGATCTTGATAAGGCCTGACAGCTCATCCACCAACAGGTTTCTCTTGTCCCTCAGGTCGTTGGCCTTGTCCCCGCCCAGCTCGAACCTGAAAATCTGCTCGTTGAGGTCCTTAACATTCCTGATAATCTCGTTTATCCTGTTGACGGTAATTTCTATGGCCGTATCCTGCTCCCTCTGAAGCTGAATGAGCTGGTCATAATAGTGATGCAGTGTCTCCGTTAGCTTTATGGCATCCTGCCTGACCAGGGCCCGTATTTCCTTGCTCTCGGGATTTTTGGCCATTTCCTGTATATCCGTAAAAAAGTCCGCCAATACCGCGTTGAGCCCGGCCTCCGAGGGCTCCCGGAATATGGCTTCTATGTATTGAAGGGCATCGGTTCTGGTCATCCATTCCCCAAGGCCGGTATTCTCCTTCCGGTACTGCATGTCGATGAACTTGTCCCTGATCTGGGACAGCTCCTGGATGGTGACCCCGCTACCCACCTGACCCTTGGCCGTATAGGTAAACTGCCCATAGCCGCCTGTCGCCGGCTCCAGGGAGGATGTAACCAGCCGCTGCCGGGTATAACCCGGGGTATTGGCATTGGCTATATTATGGCCCGTTACGTCCAGGCCCTTTTGGCTTATGAACAATCCCTTGCGGGCTATTTCCAAACCGTAAAAAGTTGATCGCATCTACGTTTCACTCCCAAACATCATGTCTTTAGGCCTTTGAATCAAAGAGGTTCCTGTTCTGACCGCCCTTTTTGGTCCGTCCTTCCCTTTGGTATACCTGTCCCGATGTTCCGTCGCCGACCATCAGGTTAATGGCCATATTTATATATTCCAGGTTGGTTCTTATAAGCTTTTCATTTATCTCGTTTAAATGGCTTTGTCTGTCGATTATCCTGACAAAATCGTCCTGGAGGGTTTGGAACCTGTCCCTTATATCCCCATCGCTGTACTCTATAAGGGTTGACAGGGTTATGGATTCCGGATCAACATCCTTGATCCCGGCCAGCCTGTCAACCAGCTCCTGCCTGTCCGCTTCCAATTTGCCGATATTTACGATAATCCCCTGCTCAAGGTCCACTATCTTTTCCAGGTCCTTGATCTTCTTTTCTATTATAATATCCGTCTTGCGGGTGGACAGCTCGTTAAGCTCTAAATAGAAATCCCTTTCCTTTTCCATACTGGATAAAATACCCATAAGTATCTCTACCATACCGATACTCCTCATACTCTCTTCCTGGTCAATAGATCGTCCACTATTTTATTGGCCAGCTCCTGGGGATTAACCCTATACTGTCCCTCTTCCATCTGTTTTCTTAACATCTCTACCTTGGCCATGTCCACACCGTCGTTTTCCTGCAGGGCTTTCAGAGCCAGCTGAAAGGCCTTGGCCTTGTCAGACAGCACCACTTCATCCCTGGCCGGCTGCCCCTTTTTCTCGGAGCGTGTGGTTGATGCCTTCTGGGCCTTATAGATTTCCATGGCCTTTGAGATTTGGGATGGGTTTATCTTCACAATCTTCCCTCCTAAATAGGTCTTCATATACTATATCGACACAAAGTACAAAAAGGTTTAGGGTAAATTTTATCTAATACCCCTTCTTCTTCGAAAATCTGCTGTGTGCATCCTCTTGCTGTCCTTACCCAGTCCCCTGGGGTTCCCACCGGGGGCTTCGAGACCCTCTCTCATACCGCGGTCCAGCTCCTGTATGCAATCGTTGCAGAATCGTCCCGTGGTGATGGGCTTTTCGCACCTTTCACAGAGGTAATCCAAGCCGGGGGATGACAGCTCCAGCCTGCCTTCCCTTAAGAACTCCAGGATTATGTTCTCCTCCACATCCAGGGCCTCGGAGACCTCCAAAATCGTAGCATTGGGATGGTCGTAGATATAGTCCCTCACCTTTACAAAGATTTCATCCAACTCCAGCATACAACTGGGGCAATACCTGCTGCCCCTATATTGATAGATCCTATCACATCTTCGACAGTTTCTGATATCCATCCTTGATCACTCCTTTAGATTCCCATGGGAATTGTTAGGCTAAATAAAATCCGTTGTTAGTAATAAAAGGGGTTTCCTATACCCTACAGGCTTGAGCCGATAGCCAGGGTAATAATATATACCCTCCCGGCACCGCCCTCTAACAGCACCCTGGCACACTGGTCCGCAGTGGTTCCGGTGGTGTAAACGTCGTCCACCAGGAGGACGGTCCTGCCTTCAAAAACCCTTGGCCCCTTGCCTGATTCCCGAATCCGAAAGGCACCCCTTAGATTTCTCCGCCTCTCATGGCCGCTGAGCCTTGCCTGCTGGGGAGTATTTTTGATCCTTATAAGACTTTTGTCCATCAAGGGGATCCCGGTATTTTTGCTAAGTCCCCTGGCCAGCAGATCCGCCTGGTTAAACCCCCGCTGCTTTTCCCTGATGGGGTGGAGGGGTACCGGTACTATGACATCAAGATCCCAGTCGCAGGATTCCAGGCGCTTGGTCATCCAGTGGACCATGGGATTTGACAGATATTTTTCCCTTCTATATTTATATCGGTAGATCAGGTCCTTAACTTCAGCCCCATATTCAAAAACGGATATTCCCCTATGGAAGGCATGATCCGCCTGGGCGCAATCGCCGCACAGGGTATTATCCGCCAGCATCATCTTCCCGCATTTTGGACAGCTTGGAGGCTCTATGAAGGGGAGGGATTCCTCGCAGATCCGGCACACCCCATGGGCCAGGATGTCCTGCCTCTTGCTGTCGCATACCAGGCACTTTACATCCATGGGATAGACTATATCCAAAAACGATTCCCATATGCTCAATAGGTCCATATCATTACTCCCCGCCGCCGAAGATATCAAATCTCTGTATTTCCCTTAAGGATAGGAAGTAGTTTCGCAAGCGCTCCTCCAGACCCGAATACCTGTTGCTTATATGGTTGTTCTTCACCATGGCATCAATGGTCCTGTCCCTTCCCACCAGAACCACCATCTTTCTTGCCCTAGTAACGGCCGTGTAGAGGAGATTTCTGGTCATCAGCATGGGCGGACCCCAGGCCAGGGGAATGACCACCACGGGAAACTCACTGCCCTGGCTCTTGTGAACGGAAACGGCATAGGCCAGTTCCAGTTCATCCAATTGGGTAAAGTCATAGGTGACCAGGCGATCATCGTCGAATATCACCCTCATCTCCCTGGCAACCTCGTCTATGGAATCCACATAGCCCACGTCGCCGTTGAAAACCCCGTCGCCGTCCTCCACCAGGTTGCCGTCCTCATACCGCTCCCAATGGATGTTATAGTTGTTCTTTATCTGCATCACCTTGTCCCCCTCGCGAAAGACCATGTCGCCAAAGACCTTTTCGACCTTGTTCCTGCCGGGGGGATTGAGGACCTGTTGGAGCCGGGTGTTTAGATTGTTTACCCCTATTACGCCCTTCCTCATGGGAGAGAGCACCTGAATATCCCGAACGGGATGGTACTTACCAAACCCGGGTATCCGCCTGATAAGCAGATCGATGAGGGTTTCCAAAATTTCATTGGGGGATTCCCGCCTGTCCAGGAAGAAATCCTTGTCGGGCAGGTTGAGCATAGGAAATTCACCGTGGTTGATCCTGTGGGCGTTGACCACGATCATGCTCTCCTGGGCCTGCCGGAAGATCTCCGTAAGGCGTATTACCTTTACCAG
>LSQX01275711.1_pt1 | contig 18518 bp, 13 predicted proteins | sample 654561 | NCBI WGS metagenome assembly LSQX01 (sample SAMN04489861, study PRJNA283612) | anaerobic digester metagenome | isolation source: 4 biogas reactors fed with cattle manure at either 37C or 55C with and... | place: Denmark: Kongens Lyngby | collected 2014
AACATGGTTATAAACGAACCTCAACGGGATTTATGGCGTATATATTCCACTTGTGCGGCACCTCATCATTTCGTTTTGTCAAATGTAACCGTTTCGTACAAAGTATCCAAAGGACTTGTTAAAGTTTTGTTGTGTATTCCCAAAATTCGGGTGTAAACCTCGATGGTTTTGTGCGTAAATAAAATTTAGGAAAAACAATAAAAACCTTATGTCTTATAGTTCTAAATGATAATCCAAAACACATCAATATTGTTAAAGTATTTAAGGTAAATTATTGCTATTTAAAATTGAAATAAAGCTGTTGATTTCACTTCGAAAATTCACTTGAAAATCGATTCAAAAAATCATCAAAAAGGTGACTGCGTTGCTTTAATATAAGAGAGCGATTTTTCAGTCGTTTCGACGTTTTTCGCAAGCCTCGAAAACCCGCGTGGTTAAAGGCTTTGAAAGCGGTGTGAAAAAAGTAAAAATTTCAACCGTATGAAACATGAATTTCAACCGTATGAAATGAAGATTTCTTACGTAAGAAATTTTCATTCTCTACGGACAAAATTTTTCTTCCTTATATATAGCACTTTTTTTTGCTCAAAATACACCTATATATTAAACCAAAAAACAAGAGAATTTTAAAGCCGGTTTTCTCTCTTTTTTGAAGTCGAAAATTCAAAACTTTATTAGGAATAAAAGATATTAAGTTGTTAAAAAAATATGCGATTTTGATTAAAGTTGTTAAATAGCTTTTTGCCGTAAAGGGTGAAGCGTTTTTTAATTGAGAATTGAAAGTCGAAAATTGAAAGTTTTTTCGTGAATCGTGAAGTGTTTTTAACTGAGAATTGAGAATTGAAAATTTTCATTAACCATTATACAATTTCCTATCTTTGTTAGAACAATAAGCAGTCAACATCATATTTATGAAGATTATAATTGCAGGCGCAGGAGAGGTTGGGTTTCATTTAGCCAAATTACTTTCTTATGAATCGCAAAACATTACTTTAATTGATTCTGAAAAAGAAGCTCTTGTTGAAGCCGGTAATTCTTTGGATATTCGAGTGCTTCACGGTGACGCTACTTCGATTTCGCTTTTGGATGAAGCTGAAATTAGTGATACCGATATGGTTATTGCTGTTACCTCGGGCGAGGCTATTAATATCACCATTTGCCTGCTTGCCAAACAATTGGGCGCAAAAAGAACCATTGCCAGAATATCAAATACTGAGTTTATTCTTGAAAAGAAACGTGTTGATTTTAGCAAGTTCGGAATTGATGAGCTTATTTCTCCAGAAGGGTTGGTCACCACAGAAATCGAATTGCTTTTAGAACAAAATGCGTTTAACGATACTTTTGAATTTGAAAACGGCGAGTTGACCATGATTGGATTAACCTTATCCGAAAATGCTGCGTTTGTGGGAAATTCTGTCAGAGAAGTAGCCGCTCAGCACCCTGATTTAAAGTATGTGCCGATTGCTTTAAAACGATACGGAACGCAATACACCATTATTCCAAGAGGGGACACGCGCTTTGAAAAAGGCGATCAGGTTTATTTCACGACCGATAAAAACGGTATTAAAATCATTGTTGAATTGAGCGGAAAAAACAAGCGGGAGATTAAAAATGTAATGATCTTGGGAGGCAGTAAAATCGGACTTCGGACGGCAAAAAAATTATGTGAACAAGGCTATTATTTAAAGTTAATAGAAAAGGATAAGGAATGTGCTTTTGAAGTGGCTGATGAAGTTCCGGAATGCTTGGTGATTCACGGAGACGGTCGAAATATTTCCTTGTTGGAAGAAGAAAACATTGATGAAATGGACGCTTTTATTGCCGTTACAGGAGACAGTGAAACCAATATAATGTCTTCACTTTTGGCAAAATCCAAAGGAGTGGGAAAAGCCATTGCCATGGTTGAAAACATGGATTATTTTCAACTTTCGCAATCCATAGGAATAGATTCGTTGATAAATAAAAAATTACTGGCGGCAAACACCATTTTCAGACATGTACGACGCGGGAAAGTCATTGCGATGACAAAATTGATGAATATGAATGCCGAACTCTTGGAATTTTTGGTTTCACCGCGTGCGAAAGTGGTGAATAAACTGATTAAAGACTTAAATTTTCCGGCTGCCGCTATTATTGGCGGTGTCATTAGAAACGGCAAAGGCATCATCGCCTTGGGAGATTTTAGAATTCAAGAAGGAGACAGGATGTTGGTTTGTTGTTTGCCCGAAGCCTTGGATAAAGTTGGAAAACTCTTTAATGAATGACCGTACTTTCTAAAATCAATTATCAAATAATCGTACATCTGCTGGGATTGCTTTTTCTCGTCAATGGATTATTTATGCTCTTGACCACAGGAGTAAGCTTGTATTATGCTGACAATCAGTTTGCCATGTTGTTGCTGTCAGGAATCGTTGCCATGGGCATCGGAGGGCTGCTCATGATTGTAACAAGAAATTACAGAAAGGAAATAAAGAGCAGAGAAGGCTATATTATTGTTACATCCGGATGGATTTCAATGGCACTTATAGGATGTTTACCATATTTATTTACCGGTACAATTCCCCGATTTACTGATGCTTTCTTTGAATCGATGAGCGGATTCACTGCCACCGGAGCGACTATTTTAAACGATGTTGAAATCATGCCGCGGAGTATTTTGTTTTGGAGGAGCTTGACCCATTGGATAGGCGGAATGGGAATTATCGTGTTGGCTGTCGCGATATTTCCGTTATTGGGAATTGGCGGAATGCAACTTTTTAAAGCGGAAATGACAGGACCGGATAACGATAAGTTACATCCGAGAATTACAGATACTGCCAAAAGATTATGGGGAATTTATGTTGGATTCACACTGATTCAAGCACTTTTGCTAAAAGTCTCGGGAATGGGGTTGTTTGATGCGGTGAATCATGCGATGTCAACGATGAGTACCGGCGGATTTTCTACAAAAAATAACAGCCTTGCGTATTGGAATGACAATCCGATGATTCATTATATTGTCATCGTTTTTATGCTTATCGGAAGCTGTAATCTCATTTTGAGTTATCTCGCAATCAAAGGGCGTTTTAGAAAAATATTTAGAAACGAAGAACTAAAAACCTACTTGTGGATTTTAGCAATTTTTACAATTCTCGTCTCCATTATCATTTTATTTAATACACAGTTTACTTTAAATGATTTAACATTTGACGTGGTTGAAACTTCATTCAGACATTCGCTGTTTCAAGTCATAAGCATCATTTCCACAACCGGATTGCTCACTGCCGATTTTACGTTATGGACTCCTTTTTTGACATTGTTGTTTTTTGGAATGATGTTCTTGGGAGGCTGTGCGGGTTCTACTTCTGGAGGAATTAAATTGATGCGTCACTTGATAATGATAAAAAACGGTATTTTAGAATTTAAACGCACTTTACATCCCAATGCCATATTGCCCGTCCGGTATAATGGAAAAGCAGTTCCGCAAGCAATTGTTTTTAACATCCTCGGATTTTTTATAATGTATATGTTGTCCTTTATTGCCGGCTCCCTGGTTTTTTCCTGGATTGGTTTGGATTTCCAATCTGCCATAGGAGGTGCAGCTGCCACCTTGGGCAATGTGGGGCCGGCGCTGGGAAGTTTGGGACCTTCAAATACATATGCCTTGCTTCCGGATGTAGCAAAATGGTGGAGCAGCTTTTTAATGCTTCTCGGTCGTTTGGAACTTTTTACGGTACTAATTTTAATTACTCCGTTTTTTTGGAGAAATCGCTAAGAGAAGTTATTCTTCTACAACTTCTTTGATACGCTTGATGGCTTCGCGAATATCATTTTCAGAAGCGGCATAGGACAAACGAATGCAATTGGGATCGCCGAAAGCTTCGCCGGTAACCGTGGCAACTTTGGCTTCTTCCAAGAGATACATTGAAAAATCCAATGCAGTATTGATGTTTTTGCCACGAAGGGTTTTTCCGAAATAATAGGATATATCCGGAAAGATATAAAAAGCACCCTCCGGTTTGTTGGTTTTAAATCCTTTGATATCGGAAAGTAAATTACTAATCAATTTTCGACGTTGCTTAAAAGCATCTATCATATATTTTATGGCTGTGGGTGATGCTTCCAATGCTGCAATGGCAGCACGTTGTGCAATGACATTGGCACCGCTGGTAACCTGACCTTGCATTTTGTTACACGCACGGGCAATCCATTCCGGAGCACCGATATAACCAATTCTCCAACCGGTCATGGCAAAAGCTTTTGAAACTCCGTTGACTACAACGGTTCGGTCGTACATATCTTCAAATTCAGCCATTGAAGTATGTTTCCCTTTGAAGTTGATGTATTCGTAAATTTCATCACTGATCACAATAATATCCGGATAGTTAACAAGCACATCAGCCAATGCTCTGAGTTCTTTTTTAGAATATACAGAACCGCTCGGATTGCAAGGAGAACTGTAAATGATAAGTTTGGTGCGCGGTGTTATTGCTTCTTCAAGTGCCTGCGGGGTGACTTTGAAGTTGTCTTCTACTGAAGTGGAAATTTCTTTGGGAATGCCGCCGGCTAATTTACATTGGTCGGCATAACTTACCCAATACGGAGCAGGAAGCAACACTTCGTCACCTTCTTCTAAAAGGATCATGGTCAAATTGGACAAAGCTTGTTTGGCACCTGTCGATACCACAATTTGACTTGGTTTATACGTAAGATTGTTATCTCTCTGAAATTTTTGAATGATGGCTTGTTTTAAATCTGAATATCCATCCACGGGAGGGTAGGAGTGATAATCATCTTGAATTGCTTTAATTCCTGCTTCTTTTATAAATTCGGGAATGGTAAAATCCGGTTCTCCCAAACTTAAACCGATAATATCTTCTCCTTGTTCAATAAGTTCGCGCGTTTTCGCAGCCATAGCCAAAGTCGCCGAAGTGGACATTTCATTTATTCGTCGAGAAAGTCTTTTATCCATAGATGGTTTCTAAAATAGTTAGTGTTGAAATAACATGTAAACAGCAAATTTACATGTTTCGCATGAGATAAATTAACAAGCCCTCATTTTATTAAAGATAGTTACTTTTGTGTTTTACATCGGATTTTATGGATATCATTTTAAACTATTTTCCTGACCTGACCGATTTGCAACACCAACAGTTTGCGAAATTGGAAAGCCTTTATCAAGATTGGAATTTGAAAATAAATGTCGTATCGCGCAAGGATATCGATGAATTGTATCTGAGGCATGTCCTTCATTCGCTTGGTATTGCTAAAATTCAACCATTTTTGCCGGGTTCATATATATTGGATGTGGGAACGGGTGGTGGATTTCCGGGCATACCTTTGGCGATTCTTTTTCCCAAAACCCGGTTTCATCTTGTGGACAGCATCGGAAAAAAAATAAAAGTGGTTGATGAAGTTGTTTCGGGCTTGGAACTCAAAAATGTAAAAACAACAAACGATCGCGTTGAAAACATCACGGGAAAATATGATTTTATCGTAAGTCGTGCCGTGGCTCAAATGGACACTTTTGTCCGTTGGACGCAAGGAAAAATAGCCAAAAAAAATCAGCACGAACTCAAAAACGGTATTTTATATTTGAAAGGAGGAGATTTGGATGCGGAATTGCAAAACTTTCCCGAAGCAACTGTCTATCCGCTTAAAAAATATTTTGAAGAAGATTTTTTTGACACCAAAAGTGTCGTGCATCTTCCGTTGAAGAAATAATAATTATGAATCATTCAACAGATACCATTGAAATGCTATGATTGTTTTGGCATCTTGAATATTGGATAATTGGTTTTTTAAATCAGCTTTGGAGATTTTTACCAATTGAATATCCTCTTGTTCCTCAATATTTCCACCCCCTTCGGTTATTTTTTCAGAAGTTTCAGTTTCTGCATAAAAAAGAAACATGCGCTCGGTACTGCCACCGGGCGAAGTATAAAAAGTGTGGATATGAGTAACTTTATGGATGCCGTAACCGAGTTCTTCTTCAACTTCACGAATGACACAATCTTCCGGTTTTTCATTTTCTTCTAATGAACCTGCGGGTATCTCGATAATCCATCCTTGATTGTGTTTTGTAATCGGATATCGAAATTGGCGCGTTAACAAGAAGCTGTCAGTATCTTTTTCAAAAAGAAGTACCGCAACGGAATCTCCACGTTCAAAAGCAAATCGCGTGGCAGAAGTTTCATTATTTTTAAAAGTATCGTAGGTTACTTCGGCCTTTTTGATTTGAAAATAATCATCGTGGACAATTTCTTCCGAATTTATTTTATAATTCATTCGTTATGGTTCGAAAATTAAATTGGTAATCCGGCTATTACAGAAATTTCAACATTCACAGATTTAGGAAGTCGGGCTACTTGTACGGTTTCACGAGCAGGAGCGGAGTCATCATCAAAATAAGAACCGTATATTTTATTGATGATTTCAAAATTATCCATATCGCTGATAAATATCGTAGCTTTTAAAACATGGTCAAAAGTGGCTCCTGCTTTGTGAAGAACTGCTTTAAGATTTTCCATGACCATCTTGGTTTCTTCTTCGATAGAATCTAACACAAGTTTTCCGGTTTTGGGATGAATGGCAATCTGTCCGGAGGTAAATAAAAGATTTTCAAAGCGAACTGCTTGGTTATAAGGACCGATGGGCGTTGGAGCTTCAGAGGTATTTACAATGGTTTTCAAAATAAATAAAATTAAAAGTTGATTTAAATTACAAGCTATGAAAGCGCTTGCGGTTCTGGACTTTCAGCTTCGGATTTATTGCTTTTTTGGAATTTAACTTCAGGTAATGGAACGTATTCTTCATTGTCGTATTGAGGCAATATCATGCGTCCTGCTCTCCAATCGGCTTTCGCTTGTTCAATCCGCTCTTTGCTTGAAGATACAAAGTTCCACCAAATATACCGTTCGCCCAAAGGTTCTCCTCCCAAAAGCATAATTGTGGAAGGTTTTAAGGCTTTTATCACCGGCGTATCTGATTTGGAAAAGACCAACATTTGTCCGGGGTTGTAAACATAACCGTCCACTTCTATGGAACCTTTTGCTACGTAAACTCCTTTTTCCTCATGTTCTTTAGGCAAATCCAATTTGGATTCAGGTTCCATTTTTACATGACAATAAAATAAAGGAGATAAGGTTTTTACATTGCTTTTTAGTCCATAAGCATGTCCGGCAATCATTTTCATCCAAATTCCCGAATCTGTATGTGTACCCAATTCTTCGGGTTTATAATTGTCAAATTCAGGATTCATTTCTTCGTATTCTTTAGGGAGTGCCACCCAAGTCTGAAACATTTCTAAAGATGATTTTGCAAGCACTTCGGGGTCTTCAAAACGTTCGGAATGCGTAATTCCTTTTCCGGCAGTCATCCAATTTACCTCAAACGGTCGGATGATTTGTTCCACTCCCAAACTGTCTCGATGCGTTACTTGTCCGCTAAAAAGATATGTTACTGTTGAAAGACCGATATGCGGATGGGGCAAGACATCCATTTTTGTCATTTCCTGCGGTTGAATGGAAACAGGCCCGGCGTGATCCATAAAAATAAACGGACCTACCATACGGCGTTTACGAAAAGGGAGGATACGGCGAACCATCATTTGTTCGCTAATTTTTGCTTCACGAGCTTTGATAACAATTTCCGGCATGAATTTAGATTTTTGGAATGATTTTTAAAGTTATAAAAAATCATCACATGGGAGCGGTTTTTTGCTGGAAATATTTTAAATGGGGATTATTAAAGAAATCCAAATCGAACGTAAATTAGGCAATGACAAACTGACAACCGACAACAGAAAAATTTTCAACTTTCAATTAAAAAACGCTTCACCCTTCACGCCCAAAAACTTTCAATTTTCAATTAAAAAACCGACAACTCATAACTGATAACTGACAACAGGGATTAGGCATTAAAAAATTTTTAACTTTCAACGCTCCCATTAAATTATTATATTTGAATATGACTAAGACTGAATTAAAAATAGAGATTCAAAAAATTATTGATAATGTTCCAGAAAATGTTTTGGAAGATATCCTCGACCTATTACAAGAACTTCAAGCACGACCATCATATAATGTGAAATTAGCTAATAATCTGCGTCAAATCCTTTCTGAAGACAATGAATTACTTGAAAGACTTGCTCAATGATTCAATTAAAAGAAGTTATTAATATTCATAATATTCTTATTGATAAATTCGGAGGGATTAAGGGAGTTAGAGATAAAGGTTTGCTGGAATCTGCCATTTATAGACCATTTTCAACTTTCGGAAATCAAGATTTATACCCTACTCCATCTGATAAGGCTGCTGCAATATTAGAGAGCATTTTAATTAATCATCCATTTATGGATGGGAACAAAAGAACTGCGTATGTTTTAATGCGACTTATTCTTATTGAAAATGGTTTTGATTTAAATGAAGAACAAGAAGAAAAATACAAAATGGTAATTGCTGCAAGTAAAGGTGATATGAGATTCGATGATATAAAAAAATGGATACAAGTTCGGTTAACGAAAAAATAGAATGTATCACGCTCAATCAATATCGAAATAGACGCAAGACCGCTGCGCAACTTTCAATTCACAATTTTCAATTAATACAACGCCAACTTTCGAGTAGTCAAAGGTTAGTTTTTACTCACCACAAAGGCTCGAAGTACACAAAGATTTAATGATAAATGTTTATTTGTGAAACTTTCAATTAAAAAACCGCTTTCTACATCACGCTAAATACTCAAACTTTAATATGAATTTCTATTCATTTTTAAATTATAAAATTTTGTTATATTTAACACTTTAAACCCGTTAATTGTGAATAATATAGTTTCAGTCTTACGGATTTATAAAGTTTTTATGTTTTTGATTTTCACAACGACTATTGCTGTTGCCCAACTCCCTTCTTCGATTGTTTGGGACATGGCTGTTGGTTGCGAGAGTAAAACGGATGTTTATCATTTTAATGTTGAAGAAATGCAGGAATGCATTAAGACTTGTCAGAATAGCACGGTTACCTATACTCTTGTGGGCGATTCCTCACCGTGGATAGATGTGCAATGGATAGTAATTGGAGGAAGTGTCCAAGGTTCATCAAATCAAGATGTAGTAATATTGTGGGGAGGGCAGTCATCCGGGCAAATTATAATAAAGATAGAAACCCGAGAAGGAATTTTTACTTTCACCGTGTGTATAGAACTGATTGCCAAACCGGTTGTAGATTTTACAGTATATCCAAATGGACCTCGTCCTAACGTCATCGAGGTCTGTAAAGATGAAACAATATATTTTGAAAACCTCTCCCATGCTAATGGGGGGTCGCAGTTGATTTTCCATAGTTGGTATTTTTCAGATGATATGACCACGGTTGCAGCTTTCGAGCCTACACACGTTTTTCGCGATAGCGGTACCCATTTTGTTACGTTGACGGTAACCAATGCCTGTAATTGTACATCAAGTCAAACGATAGAGATAAACGTCCATGAGACAGGCTTGCAAATAGCTTGTAACAGTATTGCTTGTGGAGAAGAGGTTGTAGTTTATTCGGTTACCAATATCGAAGGAGAATATATTGAATGTGAACGTTATGAATGGCTGGTAGAAGGAGGTGCTGTCATCTCCGAAAATTCGAGAGAGGTAACCGTGCAATGGAACAATATAGACGATGACGGATTCGGATACATAACTTACACACCAATTGTTTGCAATGTGGAATGTGTTTTTCCCACAACCATTAAAGTACCTGTAATTAAAAACGATATAGAGATAAAAGGTCCGGCAAGATTATGTGAGGGTAAACAAGCTCGTTTCAATATTCCACAGTGGTCTTCCACCCAAGTGGAATGGAAGATTACCCCGGCTACGGGTATGGGTCTTCTGCCTAGCGATCAGCCGAACGAAATTGTATTGTCAGCCAATGTACCGGGACAATATTTATTGGAAGCTATTTACAACAATACTTTAAAAGGTTGTGAGGGTGTAGCATTCAAAAAAATCACAATCGATCCGATAATTGAGATACAGGGGCCTAAAACTGCCTGTGTTTATGGTAGCACTGCCAATTATACCACTTCCTCCGGTGCTGTATATGATTGGATTATAACGGGGCCTTCTGGAACAAATCACATCAATGGAAGTACTATTTCAACTCAATTTACAATGTCCGGGATTTATTATATATATATTGGTCAGATTGAATGTTTAAAACAAAGCCCGTTTGCGGTATATGTGAAACCTCTACCTGAATCTCCTATGGGCATAGACGGACCGTTGGAAATTTGTTTTGGAGTTCCCATTCTTTATACCGCCGTTCCCAGTCTCCCCGACCACCATCAAGCGATATGGAATATTGCTCCGGGATCGGGCATATTCCCCAGTACGATGAGTGACCAAATGGTCGGACCGGAAGCAGAAGTAATATGGAATCCCAATTATACGAGTCCCTACCAACTCAGGTTGGTTTTTGAAAAAGATGGATGCATAAACCCCGACGTGGTGGTAGTTCACCCGGTTCCACTAAACCTCCAATATACGCTCTCAGGACCACAGACGGTTTGCTCAAGTACGTATGGAACCTATAGTGTGGATTATTTGGAAGGGGATAAATATGAATGGAAAATAACCACCCCCGATCTCGGAAGTATCGCAGAATATCCCCAAGATCATGAAGTTAAAGTGCTTTGGAACAACGTAACGGTTCCCACCACGGCCATTTTGGAAGTTAGTATTGAAAAATGCGGTATCAAGCACATTCAGCATTTACCTATAACCATATATCCTACTGCCACAATTTCTATAAATGCACCCCCAACGGCGTGTCGGGGTGAAGTAGTTAATTTCAGTCTCAACGGGGTGACATCTTGGAGCGAAATTATTTGGGATTTTGGCGATGGTTATTTAGGGTACGGACCCAATCCGACACATTCTTATAATCAAATAAATCCTACTGCTACTACTTATACCGTTAATGTTACGGTCAAAAAACCAAATGGATGCTTTTTGCCTACCACGGCATCCTTTGATATAGAAATAACACCTGTACCCGAAGTGTACTTAAGTTCCCAAAATCCTTTGATAATTTGCAATTCCCAGAATCCCCCTCCAACTTTTCCTCTACTGACTGTGAATACAATCCCAAGTCCTACCATGATAACGAGTATTGATTGGATTTATAATTACAATACCCCTATAACACTACCACCGATGACCACAACCTATTTAGTTCCTGCCGATGGCATCTATCATGTGGAAGTTACTTTTGCAAGTGGTTGTACCGCTACCAGTCCTGAGATTAACGTGATTTTAAAAAATTGCGATCCTCCTTTAAACTGTACGGGAAATGAACCCTCGCCTATAATTACAGCTGCGTTGACCGATTGCAACACCGCCACTGCCACCGTTACTACAAGCGGTTCGACGCCACTAAGTTATGCCTGGTATCTGAATTCCATTCTGATTCCCGGACAGCCACAGAACTCGGCAACTTTTAATCCTACCTTAGTGGGAGATAACATCATTCGGTATGAAGTGGAGTACCCGGGAGTTGATTCCAACAACGACCCGTGTATCTATATTTTGGAAGATGTAAAAACCGTGTTTGTACCCTACAAGGCTTATTTGAACTACACCTTGACGTGCAATGGCTCCGGAAATGGGTACAATCTTACGCTTTACGATGTTTCCCAAATTGACCCCCGTGCACCCAGTGTAACCAAAAACTATTTTATGGACAACGTGCCACTGACACAAGGAACAAACTTAAGCCAATTTACCCTTAATAACGTGTCGTCGGGCTCCCATACTTTGACCCTTGAAATTGGGGGATACACCACCCCGGGAGGAGTTCCTATTACCTGTACTGCCACGGTACAAATTACAGTGCCCGACATGCTCACTGCTACCATTGTGGCTCCTACGGAGGCTTGTGCGGGAGAACCCGTACAGTTTTACGCCAACGTCAATGCTTCCGACTTAATCTATGAGTGGGATTTTGGCGATAATGCAAAAAACTCGCTGCCAGATCCGATACGGAATTTTGATGGAAGTTATTCGAATCTTATTGTTACTTTAACAGTAACCAACACTGATGGTTGCACTTTCACCACCACACATAACATAACCATTAACAATCCGGATATGGAGGGATTATTGGCACTGAGTCCGGCTTCTACCTGTTATGGTAATCCAATAACAATTACATATAATCCACTCGGTGTAATTTTACCATCTACCTACATTTGGCATCAGGAAGTAAATGGAACTATTATCAACACCCAACAAACCACAGTAAACTCGATAAATGTTTATCAACCGGGGGTATATGTTTTGGACGGGATGGATAACAACGGCTGCATCCAATACGGCATTGCCCGAATTTCAGTTTCTTTTTTGGAGCGGCCCGATACTGTCATTATTGCTCCTCCTGAAGTATGTGCAGACCAACCATTCAAACTGTATGCACAACCTAAATATTCCAATACCTATCAATACCGCTGGGCGCTTAATGGGCAGCCCTTGCCTCAATGGGATGATGAACCGGAAATAGAACAGACCATTTCCATCCCGGGACATTATACTTATAAACTCACCGTTACCGCTCCTTCCCAATGCAGCACGAGCAATAGTTATGACATCTTGGTAAATCCCATGCCGGAAGTTCCGGAAATATGGTATGAATTTGCCTCTTGTGACCCATATATGGTCGTTTTATACGCCGATGCCCAGGAGCCGGGAAGCTATGTGTGGAGCGATGGTCAGTCCGGTGATTTTATTGAAGTTTACCATGGCGGTCCTTATCGGGTAACTTTTTTTAACGAACATGGTTGCAGCAGCAGTGCCGAGATTCACGTGCCACACAATCCCGAGTCTTATAGCTGGACCTATCCCCAAGGATGTTACGAACTCTGTGAATCAAACTATGCCCATTTATATGTCACCGGACCAAATGTTCCTTTTAGGTGGTCTTGGCTGCTGGATTCTAACGTTATACAATCCGGCTATAGTGTAATGCCCGATGAATATTGGATAGGCGATGGCCACTACCAATTGTTTTTGGAAAGTGGAGAGTGCTACACTACCAGTCCCGGTTTTACTTGGACAATGTCGGAACGATGTGTCAACTGTGATGTGTTTATCAGAATATTGGGTGTCTATCCCCGAATGGATGTTCATGGAAACTGTTATTATGTGGTTGACCTTAATATTTTTAACTCTGGTGCCATTTCTTATGTTCTTGACAACTTGACCAATACAGGGGTGATGATTCCCGGGGCAGGTTATTTGCCGGGAGGTTCGGCAAACACTACGTTTGAGTTTTATCCGCCGGACAATTTTATGGGAGGAAATGTAGATTTTAATTTGATGGGCAGTGGTAATGATGTCTTTCCTCCTTATATATGTTCAAACTTTTTTTCCATTGTCTTTCCACCTTGTCCCCCCGGATCTTCAAGACCGGCGGCGGACACGCCTACAGTAAAAGACGCACAGTCATATACCGTAGCCCCCAATCCAACGTCAGGAAAAGTACAGCTTACTTATCCTACAGGAAACACTGCTTTTACGCTGCATATCTATGACTTGGGCGGAAGAGAAATAAAAAAAGAAACACTGTCCAATACAGGAAAAATAACTATAGATATAGCGGAATTTGCTACAGGAACTTACTTGTTGATTGTCAGAGATGAAAAGAAAACAGTATTTTATGAACGAATCATTTTACAACGTTAATTAAAATTATTGTATATTGTAAACACAAACAAATTTAATGGTTAATGGTTAATGGTGAATGGTTAATGATTAATGGTGAATGTTTAATGAAATTTTCAACTAAAAACCGACAACAGACAACAGAATAATGGTTAATGATTAATGGTCAACGTAAATTAGGCAATGAAACTCTCAATTTTCAACTTTCAATTTTCAATTAAAAAACGCTTCACCCTTCACGCATTTCGCCTCACGCCCAAAAACTTTCAACTTTCAATTCTCAATTTTCAACTAAAAAAACCGACAACCGATATATGAAAACTTCAACAACCATAACCCTCTTGTTCTTAATTTCCTGGGGTGTCCAGGCGCAGCATACTTGGCAATGGGGCAAGCGTGGAGGCAGCTACACTACCCATTACAACGGCACTCCTTTCCGGGAACCCGTTATTGATATGGCCACCGACCCGAACGGCAATGTTTATATGATTGCCAATGTGGGCGGAGAAGGTTTGGACGTGGACGGCACCACCTTGAATTTTCATTTCTCGGCGGATTATTATGGCAACATTGAAAGATACATTCCCGGAGGGTTGTTGATGAGTTACGACTGCAATGGGACTTTCCGGTGGAGCAAATTGATAAGCGGCACCTATTCTGGGATGACAACAAGGGTTGAGACGGATACCTTGGGACATGTTTACGTTACCGCATGGGCTATGCCTGCCATTAAGGATATTTGGGGTACTGAATATCGGGCGCATTTTGATACCGACACCATTATTCCCTATTCCCCGGATCCAAGAGAGTACAAACAGAGGAATTATTTTATCCAATACGACACCCTTGGCACGATGAAACGTTTCCATTCCCCACAACCTGATAATATCCATATTTCAGAAGCAAACATTACCGTAAGAATAGTGGATTTTGTGGCTGACCCCAATGGCAAACAGCACTACTTTATCTATGCAAGAGATTATGAACACAATGGTTTCACATACAGACCTGTATTAGAGGGAGACACACTGACTCGGGGCGAGTATATTTTAAAATACGATGTGCAGGGGAACTATTTAGGTAACATCAAACTTGATATGGCACTTACTGGTTTGAATGCATATCCTTTTAAGATCAATCACGACCCTGTCCGTAAAGCTTATTATATGTCAGGTTGGAATACCACACCGCATAACGGAAATTATCAAGACAGTCTTTGGATTGGGGGGCAACTGGTAGATAGCTATATTTTTTTGGCTAAGTTCGATAGTATGGGCAATAATGTATGGCTTAAAAAGTCAAATCCTAATATTTCTTTTGGGAATTCATTTGATGACAAGCCACACATAGACAACCAAGGGAACATCTATATGGCGGGGAATTTCCAACATGGACTCAATGCCGATCCTGTCGTCTTTAATGGCTATACCCCTCCCAATACTTCATATCACACTTTTCCCGCCCTTCTAAAAATGGATAGTGACGGTAACCTAATCTGGGGTACCAGTGCGGATGTAGAGACTTCCTCTCCTATATGGGTCGTAGCTAATGTTGGGGATGAGGTTTCTTTGGGGAGTAGTTATCACGGTATCACTTGGGGCAATTTTTCCTTTCCGAGGGTGAACAATAAAGCATCTGATTTGTACCATGCCCGTTTTGACAGGTATACGGGCGACATTCTAAGTATGGATACCCTTTCAAGTAGCCAAGGGGCGGCGGAATATGCCCATGCCATGACCGCCGACCGTCGTGGCAACGTCTATATCGGCGGAGAATTTCAGGGCAGTATGTATGTGGGCAGCGATACCCTTACCAACATCCACAGTGGCGGGATTGGCACGGATTTCTTTTTGGTAAAATCGGGTCAGGCCAACTGCAACTGTGTCCTTCCCGAAGCGGCTTTTTCATATAGCGGTACGCAACGTACGGTGGACTTTACCTATACAGGCACCTCAGGATACGACCGGCTGGAGTGGGAGTTTGGCGACGGCACGATGCAGACCACCACCGGCGGCACTGCAAGCCATACCTTTGGCGGAAATATAGACTACTGGGTTTGCGTTACGGCATACAACAGTTGCGGTTACGACACTTGGTGTGCTTGGGTCGATCCCAACAAGCTCACCGTTCCGGAACTGTCAAAGGACAGTTTCACTTTTTATCCGAATCCGATGGTTGATGAACTTACCGTAGAGACAACCGAATCCCTATTCTATACCTTGTTTGACTTAACGGGAAAGACCTTAAAGAAAGGCGTTTTCAACCTCGGCAAGAACACCCTTGACACCACCCGGCTTTCAGAAGGACTCTATATGCTCCAACTAAAAAACAATCGAGGCAATACAAGAGTTGTTAGGTTGGTGAAAGAGTAATTGTCAATGGTTAACGGTTAACGGTTAATGGTTAATGATGAATGGTCAACGTAAATTAGGCAATGACAAACTGACAACCGACAACAGAAAAATTTTCAACTTTCAATTATAAAACGCTTCCCACTTCACGCCCAAAAACTTTCAATTTTCAACTTTCAACTTTCAATTATAAAACGCATTTCGCTTCACGCCCAAAAACTTTCAATTTTCAACTTTCAATTTTCAATTAATTAACATACTTCCAAAATTTGAATTTAGAAACATATCCAACGGAATTTCTTCTTGTTTGATGAATCCTTTATCCGGTAGCATTTCTTGAGAAACCATATCGACGACTGCCGAGATGCTGCACGCTGTTGTCCAACTGATGGCGCGCCATTCTTTTCCTTCGATTGTGATTTTTCTGTAAGATTCACTGAATTCTTTGCGGTGGAGATTTCCGTTTAAAATACCTTCTACAGCGGCATAAATCAAGACAATGTCTTCATCTACAACCGGAAGGGCATTGTTTAATATTTCTTTTGCAAGCTTGCGGTTGTCTTTGAGCAGCAAATCGTATAAAAGCAGTTTCATACCATCACGATGTCCCGGATATCGAATGGTTTTATAATTGAGCATATCGACTTTTCCTTCTAAAGTTTCACACATCGTTCCCAAACCTCCCGAAGTTAAAAAAGCTTCGTATTGCCGTCCGTTGATATTGATGGTTTCCAAATCATTTAATGAGCTGACAGTTTTTCTTTTGCCATTGTGTATGATTTCGGCATCGTTTAGATATTCATTAATCACGCCTTCGGCACTCCACGTTAAACTGTATCCCAATTGTCCCATCGGATGCAGCGGAAGTGCGCCGACGCGAAGTTTGACCGAGCGGATTTCTGAAAATTGATTGTACAATCCGGCACCTAAAATTCCAATAAATCCGGGAGCCAGACCACATTGCGGTGCCAACACAGAATTGCTGTCAGCAGCCATCTCTTTGATAGCGTATAAGGTAGGAACATCTTCTGTTAGGTCAAAATAATGGACGCCCATATGGGCTGCTTCTTGTGCGATGTCGCGATTTAAAAAATAAGGCAAACACGAAATGACTGCTTGCTTGTCTTTTAATAAGTTGCGAATAGAATTTTTATCTGAAACATCAGCTTTGTGAAATTCAAAAGGAAAATCTTCTTGAGGTGTGTTCGCATCAACGCCTACTACTTCGTATTTGGTATTGAGCAAAGTGGCAACCAAACTACCAACTTTACCTAAACCTAAAACTGCAATATTTTTTATCATTTTTATATGGTTGATATTTTGAGATTAAAAATACAGTAAAAACAACAGAAAATCAATGCTGAACTCCGGATAAAATCAGAAAAACGTGCTTTCTAATTTTTGAATGTTATTCTAAAACGGAAAGTTCATTTTCCATTTCTTTTCTTGCTTCCACGAGTTGCTCGAGTACGATTCCATATTTTGAAGTCTGTATTTTCGGACTTAAACTTTGATATACCGTATCCAAATATTTTGAACGGACATTATAAGCTTCATCTAAAACAATAAAAGGAGCAATTTCATAATCGGAATGCCTGAGTGCAAAATTGACAGTGGCCATATGCTTTGAATTTATAAGCGATTGTTCTTGTCTTTCAAAAGCATTTCTCAAGGAATCATTGTTGTCGAGATTGGTCGATAATCTTTTTTCTATTAATTCTAAGTTTCGCGCAACATAACGCTGTTTAATCTTGTTATAAACTCGCCATAAACTGTCATTAACCGAGCCTGAAATTACTGCTTTACTTCCGAAACCGTCTAAATGTGTGTGGATAGTTATGAGTCCCGGTTCTCCGAAAAAATAAATTTCATCATCGAGGTCGGATGGATTTTTTATATTGAGAGAGACGTAAAACACTTCCGGTTCAGCTAATTGGTATTGGAATTTAAAATCGGGATTTCCCTCAATTACAGCAGAATCAATAGCTACAAGTACGGAATCATTCCATTTTTGCAGATAAACTTTTCCTCGTTTTAATTCTTTAATGGTACCATTTACAATCATCTGAGCGGAATGATTTCTTTGACAAGAATAGCATAAAACCGATACGATGGCGAATAAGAAGAATGTGCGCATAGACTAAATAAAAATTTGTGCAAATATGCTTTAAATTTTGATTACTTATTTATAAAATCGACGATGACCTCAATAAGTTTTGGAATAATCGGGAGTGATGGATTGTTGTATGTTCTTTGATTCTCCATTCCCATATTGTCCACTTCTTTTAAAATGTGGTTCATATTTTCAATTATCACCGTTTGGGCATTGGGATTGGCTGATGCCAATAAATGGAGTTCGGAAACTTGTACTTGAAAATCTTTGTCGCCGGTGATTAAAAGGATGGGGATGTCAAGTTTTTTTAATTCTTCTTGTGGGTCATACTGCATCAGTAGGTATTGAAACTGTCTCATATACACATCT
>LSQX01251317.1_pt1 | contig 18517 bp, 19 predicted proteins | sample 654561 | NCBI WGS metagenome assembly LSQX01 (sample SAMN04489861, study PRJNA283612) | anaerobic digester metagenome | isolation source: 4 biogas reactors fed with cattle manure at either 37C or 55C with and... | place: Denmark: Kongens Lyngby | collected 2014
CTTGACTTTTGATAGTTAGTCTCCTGTTCTCATGGATTCGGCAATCTGCCGTAGGCTAAGAAGTGCTGCCGCCAATAGTTCGTCTCTATGCTTGTGTACTGGATTGGATCTCCGCAATGAAGCATCATCCCGTTGCCGACATAGATGCCGACGTGAGATGCGCCAGTCGTGTCATAAGTGCCTTGGAAGAAGACGAGGTCTCCCGGCTTTACGTTGGCGGCTGATACACGAGTGCAGATACCGAGCAGGCCGGATGCACCGAGTCTGCCGACGCTCCATCCGACGCCGCAGTTGTTGACTACCCAAGATACAAAGCCGGAGCAGTCAAAAGATGTGCTCGGTGAGCTGCCGCCCCAGACATACGGATAACCGAGATATTTCTCAGCTTCTTTTATCATCGCGGCAAATTGTTCGTCCTCAAGCGCCTCCGGCGGGATGTCATAAACCTCATACTCCGTACCGTAATACTTGCCGACATATGCAGACGACGCGAACAAATCCGGACGGTTGCCCAGCGTCGCCATATACATGGCGTACATAGAGAGTTGATCCTGCGACATAATATACACGGGGACATGGGATAGATTGAAGTTCTCCAGCTCCACGGTGCAGATATAATAGGTGTACGGAACTTGAACATCGTATTCGTAATACACCGTGACAATCTGACCGGTGTTCGGGTCTGTGTAGGAGTAGCTGCCGATTCGGGTTTCCGTCCTGTATCGTGTCTCGGTGGTGACGGTCTCTGTCAGAATATACTGCTTATCGAATAAGGTTTGCAGAATACCCTGAACCTCGTCCAGCGTCCAGGCTTCACCCTTTAGGGCGGTGATTGCGGATATGAGCACATATGGGTCATGTTCTATATCGTCAAGGTCGAAATGGTATTCGTCGTAGGAATGGGTATCTTCGTAGGTGTCGAGATAGTTTTGTAATTCGGCTTCCATGGCGAGATACTGCGATTCCGCACCGAGCATATCCGCATCTTCACAGGGGTAGGTCGAGCTTGTGATAGTGGAGGACATGCCGTTGAACATCACCGAGCAGGAGCCTATGAGACTCATGAGGATGGCAAGCAGCGCGGCGATACCGCCGACTATGAGAAAGCCTTTCTTGTGCCTTACAATGAACTCTCCGACTTTCTTTGATTCCTCAGCGGTCTTCTTCGCTGCCTTTGCAGTAGTTTCGGATGCCTTAACGGTTTTCTGTGCACCTTTTCCCGCTTTGGCGGCTGCGTATTCCTTTTTTATGGCGCGTTTTTGCTGCCAACGAGAGTATGGGTTACTTGAAAACTCGGGGTTCTGCTGTTGAGCTTCCTTATTCAATGCCTTAACATTGGCTTTGTCGGCATTGACTTCGGCTTTGTCGGCATTGCGATAGGGCTTTAGCTCGTGGCTTCGGTGTGCCGATTGAATGGTGCGAACACCGCCCTCGGCGGTTTCGGTTGCGGTGTTGGCGGCTTCCGTAGCGGAATTGTCGTCGTCTGCCTCCCGCAGCTTTCTATGGACGGTGGAACTGACTGCAAGCCCCGGAGCGTCACGGACAGCGTGAGACAGCTTGGAGGGAGGACGCTTCTTATCCACTTCCTTAAAATACAAGCGCGTTGTGACCTTACCGGATTTCGGGTCAACAACGCGCTCTTTTACCTTTACTCTCTTTTTAGGAATCTTCGATTCTGCCTTTTCGAGCTTGTCCATGCGTTTATCTGCCTTGCGAATCGCCTTTTCAAGCTCCGGGACGGCGCACTCTTCCTCTGAAAATTGCAGTCTTGGAGAGCGTTTAGCCATTGTGCATCACCTCACTTCCGGCGGATATAGGTTTATTCCTTGTTGTGATCGAGTGTGTACTTGCGCTGCTCATTCAGGTAGGCTTTGAACTGTGCAAAACCGTCCAACCATTCATCAGGCAGCAGCGTTAAATAAAGCGAAAATGCAATATTATCGGACACCGGCGTTTTTTCGGCACAGTCCGTCTTGTGTGCCTCAATGTCCGGGCAGACATACGCGAAGTCGCAGTCCTCGTCACACTCACAGCAGCCGGGACAGGTTTTGCAGGCTCTTTCGTAACGAGAGGTATATCCGGCTCTCTCCGGCGTAATGATCCGGCTTTCTGCCTGACTATACACGGCATCCTCAACATCGTCGATATCACCGTAAAGAATATCGCCCTCACTTGCGCCAAATGCCATTGCAAACGCATCGGCGGCGGCCTCAAATTCCTGCGCGGTCTTCTTGAGCGCATTGATTCTCGGGCTGTGAGAAAGCTCGCCGATCCCGTAAATCAGCTCTTTGAGCATGGAGTACAGGGCAATGTCAGCCGTGACATAATCGAAATAGTCCTTTCCGGAAACGAGGTAGGTTTCATTGCTATCCATTTGCTTTCCTCCGATTCTTTTATTTACGCTTACGCGCATTTGCTGTTTTCACGTGCCCAGAGCTTGCGTATATAGTCCTTGCCCTTGGAGGTGAAAAGCGTGTAACAGCCCTTGTGATTGTGGCGGTAGTAATCTCTTACAATGAACAAACCGGTGTTGAAGGGCTTCTGATAGGGCATGAGATTCTTTGAGGGAGCACGGTAAACGAGCTTCTTATCCATAAGAAATTTACAGAAGACACGCTCGGGTATCTCCAGCTCCTTAGCCGTGGCGCGGATGTTGGTGCAGTCGCGCTCGTCTACAAAGGCATCATAATACTCAACCTTGGGAAGTGCGGCATTCAACGCATTTCTGGTCTGTTCGTGACTTCTGCGCTCAGCTACCATTTTTGCCGTGACATCGGAGATAATCTCCTTGTCTGCTTCAATCCGGTCAAGCAGTTCATCGGTCATATATGCGCCGTGCTTGCGGATGGTCGGTAGCACCTCGTCGAACACCCACTTTTCAAAGCATTCCGCAGACGGGAGCTTACTGTGGGTGATGAGCCGGTAAACATCACCCTCGGTGATGTATTTCATGTCTTGAATGCCGCCCGCTGTAGGGGTCGGTAAAACGCAGACCCCTTTACAATGCGCTGTGATAGCGTCCGCAGTACGTTTATAGCCGAGTGCCTTTGCCACATCCGAACCGCAGAACAGGTATTTGTCGCCGTCCTGAATGATTCGGACGCTGCCAAACTCCTCGTTTTTGAAGATTTCCAGTTTGTTATTCATAGTCATTTGTCCTTTCATATTTTAGTTATGCCGTAATCTCTTGCGGCTTCGTAGTCATGATGCGGTAAAGCTCGGTGTCCTTCGGGAATCTGTCCTCAAACGGGAGGATGATGCTGCCGTAGAACAATAGCCCTTCGCCTTCACCGCTGTGGGTGACATACGAGAGCTGGTGGGGCGAGATATTGAGCTGCTTGGCAAGAATCTGTCTATCGCCAGACGCCTGGTTGAGCATATACACGTAGTCGCTGTTCTCAAAAATGTTCTCAACCTCACGGGAGGACAGCAGGTCTTTTACATTCTGGGTAATTCCGGTCGGAATACCGCCCCATTTTCTGAAGCGTTTCCAAATCTCGACGGTGTAGGCGGCGGTTTGGTCTTCCTTGAGCAGCAAGTGCATTTCATCGATATAGTAGCGAGTGGACTTGTGTGCTTCGCGGTTGACCGTGACGCGGTTCCACACCTGATCCTGCACGATGAGCATACCGATTTTCTTTAGTTGCTTTCCCAGCTCCTTAATGTCATAACTGACAACGCGGCTGCGGATGTCCACATTGGTACGGTTGTTAAAGACGTTCAACGAACCGGTGACATAGATTTCAAGCGCCGTAGCGATATACTGCGCTTCTTTCTCATCCTGGCGGCGAAGCTCGTTGTACAGGTCTTCAAGTATGGGCATGTTCTCCGGCTTGGGGTCATTGAGATAATCCCGATAGACCAGTCGCACACAACGGTCGATGATGGTCTTTTCAACCGGCTGCAAGCCCTCTTTACCGCCGACAATCAACTCACAGAGGGAGAGAATGAAGTCGGATTTGAGCGATAGAGGGTTTTCATCATCTGAATAGTTAAGGTTCAAGTCCATGGGGTTTATATAGTCGCTTGAGGTTGGTGAAATGCGGATAACCTGACCGTGCAGGCGTTCCACCAGCGGCCCGTATTCCGCTTCGGGGTCACAGATAATGATGTCGTCGTCCGTGACGAGGAACACGTTGGCGATTTCGCGCTTTGCGCTGAAGGATTTACCCGAACCGGGAGTGCCGAGTATCAAGCCGTTCGGGTTTTTAAGCAGCTTACGGTCTACCATGATAAGGTTGTTGGAAAGCGCGTTAATGCCGCAGTACAGAGCTTCCTTACCGCTTTGAAACAGCTCCTGAGTTGTGAACGGCACAAAAATAGCGACGCTCGATGTGGTCAAGCCCCGCTGTATCTCTATTTGGTTGTAGCCCAGCGGGAGCGAGGACATAAGCCCTTCTTCCTGTCGGAAGTCGAGACGTGTCAGCGCACAGTTGTATTTCTGCGCGATGGAGCTCGCCTGAAAGATATTGTTGTCGAGCTGCTGCTTCGTATCGGCGGTGTTGAGTAGAATGAAGGTCAGTAAGAACATGCGCTCATTTCTGGATTGCAAGTCCTGAAGCAGCTTCTTTGCCTCCGTACCGTAGGTGGCAAGGTCAGAGGGGATGATGTCCATATCGTATCCTGACCGAACCGCCTTTTTCTGCTCTTCTATGGTCATCTTCTGTAAATCCGTGATTTTGCGTTTGATGGTCTTGATGGCTTTGACCTGGTCTACCGATTGAATGTGCATGGTGACTATGAGCGAGCTCTCCATATCGAGAAAATCCGCCAACATACGGTCATTGAGCTCCGGCGCAAGTATTTGCAGGAAGGATGCAGAACCGACCTTATTTCCTATGCCGAAGGAATTGCCCAGCTTGAACTCAAAGGACGATGGGGCTATGAAGTCCTTGACCGACAGTCCCGTAGGAGCGAGCCAGTCCCAGGAAAAACGGAACTGCTCCGGCTCGTCTATGTGGAACATATCGTGCATGAGCGCCAGACGCTGTATGCCGTCCAGCACATCCGCGCTGACGCCAAGTCGTTTGAAGTTATTGAGAATATCCGTCTCCACGCGCTCAAGTCTCGGTTTTGCCGCTTTAAGCGTCTCCGCCTCAACGCCAAAGGTAAGATACTTGGTCTTGATAAGCCCATTGTTGCCCCGGGCGAGCTGGTTTTGAAGCATCTGCGTGTATTCGCTTCTGATTCTATCAAAATCATCGCCTTGCGGGGGGATTGAGATACTCCTTGCAAAGCTGTCCTTCGTAGCGGACATATTCACAAAAGAGAGCTGGAATCTGATGGAGCTATCGAAATAGTTGAGAAAATCACACCACCCGTCGAAGATGGCGGTTTTATCCTCGTTCTGATTGAGCTGATAGTTTATATCCTGGAACTGTATGGTCTTTGTGTAATAGCTGTCTGTTACCCGGCAAATACCGTCGGGGAACATACGTTGAAACGGAATGCTGTCCTGTGCCGACTTATGCTTTCTGTCCGTGCGGTTTGCTTTCGCTATTGCCGCTTCGATCTGCTTTTTGTCGGCTCGGCTTATTCTTTTTGCCGTTGACAATCCGGTATACCTCCTTGTCTAAATTATCCTGCCGCTCAAGCAGGACATAGAAGTTGTTTGTTTCATATGGGCGCTGCTTCGGTCTCAGGAAGTACACCTGAATAATGTTCCGCAGTATCTTTTCAAGCGGTTGACCGTTCTTTTCATACATAGCCAGCAGGAAAAACGGGAGCATGACAATAATCATGCAAATGACCGCAGAGCTTGTCCCGATACTGCCTTTGAGCAGGAAGAAAAGCGGAACGCCTATCGCGGCTCCGGCTCCGAAGCATATGAGCTGCCTCTTGGTAAGATTGAGCATGACCTTCGTCTTAACGGCGTTAAGGTCTTTGGGTACTGGTACATAAGCCATGTTTTGTTGTCACCTCCGTCAATGTGCGTTGAAGATTCCCTTGGCGAGAGAACCGGTCTTGAACAGCGTGAAGCAAAGCAGCACCGTATATCCCATGCACGACCAAATCGCCGTACTGATGTCCTCATCGACAATCATGTTCTGGACAAGGACGGCGTAGATTGCCACACATACGATAATGAGGAAGCCTTGAAACGCCAGCGCCAGCAGACTCCGCAGATAGTTTTGTCCCATCTGTCCCCATTCGCGGTTGACCGCTGTTGCCATAGGAATCGGCGCAACGGAGGTCACAAGGTAAATCTCAATCATACGCCCATAGGTGATGATGAAAATACAGATGGTCAGAGCCCACATGGTGATACCGACGATGAAAGACTGAAGCCACAGTCCTAAGAGCTCCCAGACCTCCATTTCCATGAGTCTTGCTTCGAGGTTTGCAATGTTGTCTGCGAGGTTGATGGACGTGTTGGCGACCACAACGCCCGACGCGCTGTTCACGACACTTTGCGCCATTTCAAATATCCCCATGACGATGTTCCATGTGTTTGTCACGATCAAGACGGCACATGCAGTCTTGAATATCCACTTGAAGAACATCCAGGTGTCCACGTCATTGAGGTTGTTTTTATCCGTGATGAGTTGAATGAGCTCCAGAGTCATTACGAAAGCCAGGATTACGCCGGCTATCGGCAGGATGACATTATCCGACAGCGTTTTTATCATGTTGAATATGCTGCTGTTCCACGCCTGCGGGGTCGAGCCGACCTGACCTGCGATTTCACCGACCTTGTTGTTTACGCTGTCAAAGAGGCCGGTCAGGTTGTTCATAACGCCGCCTACCAGTATTTCTTTGAGCCACTCAGTGAATTTCTCCCATATCAAATCCAATGGGCGTTACCTCCTTTCCCACAGCGCCCGCTTGCGCGGACGCTGTGTAGGATTCGTGAGTTTAGGGGGTTAGGCTGTTTTGAGATTAACCGAAAAGCCCGGAAAGCAGGGGGACGAGGATAACGCCGATCAACGCGACACCGCCGCCCGCCATGAGCTGCTTGATACCCTGGGACTTCGCGCCGGGGTTGTCGTTACCGTAGCCTTCGAGCAGGTTGATACCGCCCCAAATACAGAGACCGGCACCGAGGGCGATAACGAGGGTCTGCAATACATCGACTGCACTGTTGAAAAAATCCATAATGTTTCGCCGGAATCAAATGGGATTGAAAATGCTTGTTATACTCCTGATTGCAAAATCCGAAATGAAAACCGCTGTGTGCGGCTCCCGATTCCGGCTTCTCCTTTCAAGTTTTAATGAAGTTGTAATTCACCCCGACTTTGCAACGCGAGCCGGTGTCTTCTGTCTGGTCATTGTGAATTAAGCCTCCTTGATGATATGAAAAAACCGCTCTTGTTACGGAGCGGTGATTCCCGGTTATTTCGAGGGTGCTTGTCCTTTATTCTACTGCTTCAGCATCGTCGGACATATCAACATCGTAAACATCGTAGACCTCATCCTGCTTGGGTTTGAGCTCTGTCGAGAGGTACTTTTCGATGTCGAAAGCGTTTCTGGGGTCGGCATCCGAAAGATACTTGTAATTCGGGTGCTTGGTGATGTCGTATTTGTCGCTCTTGAACGGGCGCACACCGCGAAGCTGTAAGATGCACTTGCCGCCGTCAAGTACCGAAAGCTCATCTATTGACGCGAGGTCTTTACCGAGCTTCTGATAGTTTAGGCTGTGCGAAACCTCACGTCCGCGGCTCTCTCCGGTATTGAACGTATCGATGGTTTCTTTCCCGAGCGACTGATTCAACTCCTTGAGCGTTGTCGGCTCTTTACCGCCGAGGAAGATGGAGCTGTCACAGTTGCCGATAATGGTGTCGGCGTTGTCCTTATACAGTGCCTTTAGCTGGCTTTGAGCCTGCAATACAAGACATGCGGAAATCTCTCTTGAGCGGATGGTCGCCATGAGCTTCTCAAGGTTTGGTATCTGACCGATATTCGCGGCTTCGTCAATCAGACAGCGTACATGGATAGGGAGTCTGCCACCGAACTCGTCGTCCGCTTTTTCGCAGAGCAGGTTGAAAAGCTGGCTGTAAATCATCGAAATCAGGAAATTGAAGGTTGAATCGGTATCGCTCATTATGAGGAAAAGCGCCGTTTTTCTCTCGTCTTCCTTGCTTCCTCCACCCAAAGTATCGAGCTCCAGTTCATCATACGCGGTGATGTCCCGAAGCTCTTGAATATCAAAGGGCGCAAGCCGAGCACCGCAGGAGATATTAATCGACTTCGCGGTCTTGCCGGCGGCCAATTTATACTTGGCATATTGGCGCACGGCGAAGTGCTGCGGCTCTCTTGAAGCGAGCTCTTTGAAAGCTAAGTCCACGTTGTTTTCAAATGTTTCGTCATCCTCTCTGACCTCCATTGCGTTGATAAACTCAATGAGCGTGGCGAAATTCTGTTCCTCGATGGGAGCTTCGTAATGGATGTACCCGATAATCGCTGCATACAGAAGCGTTTCGGCTTTCACCCAGAAATCGTCCCCGGATTTTCCTTCGCCCTTGGTGTTGGTTATGAGCGTTGTGACCAACTTCAAAATGTCTTTTTCGGAGTGGATATAGGCAAACGGATTGTAGTGCATGGACTTCTTGAAGTTGATGGTGTTGAAGATTTTGATGCGGTAATTGTTCCTTTGCAGGAGCTTTCCGCACTCGACTACAATGCTGCCTTTCGGGTCAGTAACAACATAGGAGCTGTGAAGCTGCATAAGGTTCGGCTTAATGAAAAACCTCGTCTTACCGGAGCCGGAACCGCCGACAACAAGCACATTCTTGTTTCTCGCGTTGCGGGGGTCTTTCGGACGGTTTGACATCATCAGCCGTTCAGTCTGCGTGAGAAGGATATTATTCTCAAATACCGGGTCAATGAAGGGTGCAATGTCGTCTTGCGTTCCCCAACGGGCAGAACCGTATTCCACATTCTTTCGATACTTTTTTGCGTTCTTGCCTTTGACATAGACGATAAGCCGAATTATACCGGCAACGGCTATGCCGACGCAGAGGTCGATAGGATGAAAGCTCGGCAGAATGGTGGAAAATGCGCCGGCTAAACCGTCAAGCAGGTGCAAGACCTTAGCGGAGAAATCTCCGCCCACGGCAAGCCGCCAGCCCTGCCCGAGTTTTGTGGCGAGCAGGGCTATAAACACATACGGGATATTGGGGATAATGAGTTTCTTAATGTTTATTGGTTTCTTCATAGCTCCAGCCCCTTGTCCTTGTGCTTTACCTTAGCAGGGTTCAGCACCTGTTCCAGAGGCTTGATGGTTCTGAGCTTCTGAATTACGGAGGACTTTTGCTTCTGCTTTGTCACGTTGGAAGTGTACTCTGTAAAAGCGGCAGTCAGTGCATCCGCGTCACGCGCCTTGAAAAAGACAAGGTATTTCGGGATGTCTCCGCTCCTGTCCTTCTTTACGGCATAGTCAACACCGTATTTGCGGGCTACGCGGTCAAACGACTTAATGTTCTTGTCGCTGATTTCGATGTTCGATACACCTTGATTCTGCCCGATAAGCTGCTTTACCGTCTGTTTACCCTCCGGCTTAACAGGATCGGCGCGGGCTTTTTCCTGTTTCTTTTCTCTTTTGTGCTGTAAATACTTAGAGAGCGCGGCTTTAAGGACGCGCCCCGTCAGCTTTACGCCGCTAATGCACAGCGTTACCGATCTGTTTTCTACTTCTTCCTGCAAGAATCAAACCTCCCTTCCTGGGTGATAGACCAACGCTTATTTGACCGCCCACTCCAACATGAATACTACAGTCAAGACCTGTTCGCTGACCGGCTGGGACAGAGCGGACACAACCGCATCGTAAGTCAGCGACAGTGACGCACCCTTAGTGATCGCCCATGCGCCGGGGAGCAGCAGACTTTCCGTTGTACCGGTGACGGCGCTCTGTGCGCCGTTGAGTGAGAAGCCGATGAGCTTACTGTCCACCTTTGTATTCGCCATGTTGGAGCTATACGGCACAAGTGTCCAGCCATTCTCCGCTTGGATTGTCACGCCGGATATAGCAACCGTGCCGGTAGAGTTATTGACGATGACGGCGTTATCGGCGGTATATACCTCTCCGTACTTGGAAACGGTCATTGTAAGCGACGCAGGCACAGTGACGGAGAAACGTGTCATAAGGTATTCGCAGTCATCGCAGCAGCCGTCGTCGTTGGCGTCGGTGTGAGCGACGGTTTCCGACGTACTGTAGCCGCAGGAGCAAGTGCCTGTACGCTGGTGCTGGGTATCAGAGACGGATGCCCACACGCCGTAGGTCAACGTGTGATTTGCCGTTTCGGTCGTACTGTACCCGCAGGAGCAGGACAGCGTTCGCCGGTGCTGAGTAGCAGAAATAGACGACCATGAACCGCTCGTCAATGAATGATTTGCGTATTCATAAGTGCTGTATCCGCAGGTGGAACAGCTTACCGTCCGTCTGTGCTGAGTACCGGAGTAATTCTGCCAGCTTCCATAACTGAGGCTGTGACTGGCATAACTGACAGAACCGACATACGAACCACAGGTGGAGCAATAACTGCCGTAGCTGTGCTGAGTTGAGCTGTACGGCGAATACTTCGTGGTGGTGGAGTGGTAGCCGTAAGAGGTCGTCGTCGTACCGCAGGAGGTACAGGTTCCCGTCCGGCTGTGCCGGGAGCTGTTGTAATACGTCCAGCTTCCGTAGCTGTAACTGTGACTGACGCCGGAGTTCATAAGCTGTCCGCAGTCGCGGCAATAATCGTACCAGTTACAGCCCGACCATGTGGTGTAGGTTGAACCGTGGCTTGTGCCGGAGCTGATATACTGCCCACAGTCTGAGCAGTATTCCGTCCAGTTGCAGCCCGACCAGCTTTTATACGTCGAGGTGTGATAGCAGACGCTTGTCTGGTCATATGCGGAATTGTAATAACCGCAAAGCGAGCAATAACCGTTACTCCCGTAGCTGTGGTTGCCAGTAGCGACGATACCGTCCGTTCTCCCGCAGGTTAAACAATAAACCACCATAACATGCCGATTGTTTGATTCCGGCGCGACTTGGTAATCACTGTAGCCCCATTGACATGATCCGGTACAGGTACATCTGGTAACACCGCAATTTGATGACGAAAATAAAGATATACTTTCATCCGCTGTGCTGCTTTCCGGGTCCATTTCAATGCCGGTCTGAGCGTCATAATCCGCTGTAATTATATCGAGAACATCCACACCACCATAGGTGAGCTTGCAAAGAGAAGCGCAGTCTGCAAAATCTGACGGGGAGATTTGCCAGACATAAACTGAAATTGCAACATCGGAGAGATTGATGCAGCCATCAAACCAATAGCACAAATCAAGAACTTCCATTGTTGTGGCAGAGAAGTCAAAACGTACTGAAGAGATCTGCTCACGTACCTCATGCCACGGCTGTTCCTCGGGAGTATAGAATGGTTCGACATATCCGCTGCCTGTGATGAACAACCGTCCGCTTGGCGGGTCAAGTTCCCATAATACCTCGCTATCCCCGACGTGACCGGAGTAAGCGCTTGTCTCGACGGGCGTTTCGGGCGATTCGGTTGCCTCCGGCATAGGTGTTTCTTCAATGAGCGTTTCATCGGTGTTGCTTACAGGAAGCTCTTCCGATTCCACATCATCTTGAATCGAATATACGTCAACGACTTCTGCTTCATGGTCGTGTGTGCAGTTTTCATCGGTACAGGTATGGGCTTCGTCTGATGCTTCTGCCGCCAGCGCGGTCATGGGGAGCATGGTCACGATCATGACCAGCACCAGCAGCAGAGAGAGCAGCATTTTAGGTTTATATCGTGTCATTCATTTGCCCCCTTAATCCGCGATAGAGATTGTAAATACGACGTTTGCGGCTTGAACGTTGTCCGCGTTGGGCGCGTCGCCAGAGACCTTGGCATAGTAGGTCAGAATCTGATTACCACCCGCTGCGATAACCGGGAAAGCGCCGCCTGGGATAGACATGTTGCCGGCTCCGGTTGTGACACAGCCGTTTATTTTCAGAGCGATAGTCTTGGAGCCGGAGAAGCTGTCATAGCTGCCGACCTTATACGCCCCGTCTGTGACCTTGATATCCGTGACTTGAATTGCGCCGGTTTTGGAGTTGTTCGTAATCTTTGCGTTATCAGCCGTCACAACTGTGCCGTTGATGACATAGACGGGAAGACTGGCGGGAACGGTGACGTTGACCGCGCGGTACTCATTGGCAACAGTGAGCGTTACAGGAACGGTAGCTTCGGTTGAGCCTGCCGCAAAAGCGGTCGTGCCGAGCGAAAGAACAAGCATAACGGCAAGGATAAACGCCGAGAGTTTTTTAGCTTTCAATTTTGATGCCTCCTTCTGCGGTAAAGGCAGCTCCGATTGACGTAGCTGCCATACCGCTTATTTTGTGATAGAGGAATGTGATGTTCGTTTAGGCTGCGGTATCCCACTCGATGATGAAGATCACATTGGCGACGGTAGCGTTAGTCACAGCACCGGACAGCGGAGTGACGATTGCCGCATAGTCGATGACAACGGAATTGGCGGTCGTGTCGCCTGCGCCGGTCATATAGCAGCCGGCAACAGGAGTGGAGATAAGTGCCTGGGTGTTCGCGTTGGAAGCGTCGGTCGCACACTGAGTACCGCCGCCGATACGAATGGCAAAGCCGAGCTTGTTGGAATCGACTTTTTCACGGGCAAGAGTGCTCTTATCTCCAAACGCGGTAAGGCTCCAACCGGAAGCGGCAGTAATCTCGACGGACTTCACACGAACTGCACCGTAAGAGTTGTTGACAATACGGCAGTTGTCAGCAGTGGTGACATCGCCGGTCTGACTCATGGTCATAGGCAGCGCAGTAGGAACGGTAACGCTCATTGCAGTACCGGAGGGGTCGCCGCCGGACGTTCCGTCATCGGTAGATGTCAGGCTGACAGGGGTAGAACCGGAACCGCCCGAGGTATCGATCTCGGCAGCAAACGCGGTAGCGGACATACAGACGCACATACTGAGCGCAAGGGCAAGTGCAAGAAACTTTTTCATAGAGTTCTCCTTTTCGCCTTTCGGCATAATTTATTAGACCGCCTTTCGGCTTGGTCGCATATGAAAAAACCGTCACTCCAGAACAGTGACGGTGATAACGGCTCCGGCGCAGCCAAGATATTCGCCGGTATCGGGGTTCACATTGTAGAACATCGCGGTACATTCGTACTCGCCTTTGGCAAGGTCAACATCGAGCTTTGCTTCCTCGATTTTCTTACCGACAGGAATAGCGCCCGACTTGTAGATGGTCTCGCCGGTATCGCTGCGCACGATTTCCACCACCTGCGGATAACGGTTGATAGTCTCATTGACAATCATCAAATTGCCGGTAGAGGTTCCGTTAGTGAAGATAGGCGAGGTGTTCATGCTGATGTTAATCATACCCTCGTCCACTTTCTTGTTAAGGGAAGCAACGATCTCATTCGTGTCGGCTTCGTCCCAGCCGCCATCTACGGCGTTATCGTCATAAACGATGCCGCTTCCGCTGGGCGTCGGGTCGGGTGTGTCCTCGCCGGAGCAGCTTTTGAAGATAAACAGGGCGGTGGCGATGATGACGAGCACCAGGATCAGGATGAGCGCGAAACGGTATTTGTTCGGCTCTTTTTTCTTTATATGACTGATAGATTTGTTGGTATCTTTCATGTTGTCCTCCATATTTCTGCCGCTGTGCGGCGCGTTGGGTGATGAACATTGCAGTTAGTTAAGGCGGAACGACCAGCCTGTGGAGCAGATATTTTGTCACAGGCTTTAGAGCTCTGCTCCAAGAGAAGTCTTTTCTTTCTTCGCAGTAGGCTTTACCGGGTCGGTGGGGATTGCGAGAATCTTTTGTCCCATCTTGAGAAAGGTCTCGGGACGCTTGAAGATTCCCTTGAACTTATCCTGAAGCTTTTCGGGGAGAGAACCGAAATTGTCGTCGGTCAGCCCACAGACGAAAAACTTACCGGCGATAATATCCATAATCTCGCCTTTATCATCTCGGACAGCGCGATTCAACGGGAGACCGATGTTTTTTCCGTCCTCATTGCAGACCAGCGCGACAGGCTCTTCAAAGAAATACGCGGCTTCTATCGAACCGCCGACAGTATCCTGCATGGACTTCAAATCGCTGCCAATAGTAGTCATTACCGCATACTGACCGGGCTCGACCAGCAGAACATCCATGGTGGTACGTGCATCCTTGTCGATGTTCTTACCCTCGTTGCCGGTGAACTCAACGCCTGTGAAGTCCTCGGCATCCAGAACAATATCGGCGTCTCGCCACATATCTTCCGCCATACGCTCGGCTTCCTCACGGGAGTCTGCCTCCACAGTAATGGTCTTTTGAAGTGTCTCGGTGATATTTACCTCAAATTCTTTCATGCTGTCACCCCTTCAAAGGACATACGCCGAAACACAGTTGTCGCCGTGCTTGAGAGAAACGGTTCTTTCTTCAAGGATTCGTGATACGGTGTGCGCGTCGTCGGCAGAGATGTGAAGCATAATATCGAAGGGCGCATGGAAGACAATAGCAGGCCCGGTCAGATACCGTTCGCCGCTCTCTGTATAAACGGTGTCGGAATCGTATGCCATGAGCAGGTCATGGGTTGGGACAATACCGACTCTGTTGCAGCGTCCGTGGCTCTGCATCCTCTCCAACGCTTCAATAAGCCGCATGGTAACAGCGGTTTCGCCGGGGACGGCGTAGAGTACATATAGATTGCTGTCGTCATAGGCGTCTTCGTCGTCCTCGTCATAGTCCGGGTCGATGTTGAAAAAGTCGAAGTTGATCTCGGTATCGCGGTCGCATTCCAGTTCGACAACACCCACCATAGCGGACGGAGGGCTCTTCTTAGGGGTAGGGGCGGTGATGTGAACATCGCCGTTGATGTTTACGGTCAGGTTTTTCACGATTGATTCTCCTCTCGTAGTCAGCGCACATTGTCGCGCTGTCGCTTTTTCTGCCACTGTTCCAGCAGCTTGATGATGGTCTCCTGCATTTTCTGCGGAGTGTATGATTTGGGGAAATATTTACTGAGCACATCGTTTCGGAGCGTCAGATGGTCAAGCTCGCTTTTCTTTTCCTCGCTCATCACAGCGCACATAGCCTCGGAGGTGCATTTACCGTCCTGACTGAGCTTTTTCAGCCGCTGTGCCTGGGAGAGCGACGGCGTTGCCTGTGCGTAATCCATAGCGTCCAGAAACTGCTTCTGTTCCTCGTGCTTGAGATAGGAAAGCTCGACTGCCGGATTAAATGCGAGCTGCTTTGAATCCACCATTTCCATAAGCGGAGGGATGAGCTCCGTGAGACGGATATACCGATGTACCTGATTTCTACTGTCACCGGCTTGCTGCCCGACAAGATCGAGCGCCTGTAACTTCATCCCAACTTGGGATGAAGTCTGTTCCCGTTGCTTTCCCTGATGCTTTATCGCTTCAAGCTTCATCCTGTAAGCAAAGGCTCTTTCACTTGGCAGAATGTTTTCTCGCTGAAGATTGCTGTCCACCATGAGGATGATTGCTTCATCGTCGGTCATGTTGCGAACAATAACCGGCATAGTCTCTTTTCCGGCAATTTCCGAAGCACGAAGCCGTCTGTGACCGGCGACCATTTCATACCCGCCGTTAGGGTCTGGTCTTGCGATAGCCGGAGTGAGCACACCGAACTGCATAATGCTGTCCACGGTATCCTGCATGAGCTCGTCGTCCACCACCTTGAACGGATGTCCCTCAAACGGGTGAAGCTCCGATAGTGGTATCTGCACTACCTGTTCAGAGGCAGGAGCATCATCTTTTTCTGTTGATTTCTTGGTTGCCAATTTCTCACCTCCAAAAAAACGCCGCTGTCGGTGAAGACTACGGCGTTCAGATTTCGTATTCGATTTAGCGTCCGTACATGTCGTGATTGACCTTCGCCGTCCAGTAGCTGTCCATGGTAAGAGTGGCGTTATAGAGGGTAGTAAGCAGGTAGTTACGGATATTGCGGACTTCCGATGGGTTATTCTCAAGAGCGTCAAACACGTACTCGATGTGAGAACTGTTTATTTTCAAGAATCTGCTCTTTACGACTTCCTTCGGCATGTCTTCACCGTTGATACGAATTGTGTCCTTTGACGAGCAAACAGCATCAAGCATGATCTCAACCATTTCGTCAAGCCGATCTCGATTATTCCTGTCGGCGATGATGTCGTATTCGATGTTCTCTAAAATCATTTCTCTGTAGCTGTCTCTCTCATTCATCACATCCATCCGTCCCGCGCCTCTCGCTGAGGGATTGATAGATGGATATTTGCTCAAATAAGTATTTGGTTCTTGTATACTTGGTTTCTTAGTAATTGATTGCGTTGGATTCTCCGATAACGGAATAACCGTTGTCGGTTTCTCCGTTGTTGGGTTTTCCGATAACGGTAAATCCGATACCGGTTTTGTCGGCTGCGGTACTTCATACACAACGTATTCGTTTGCCGACAGACGACCGTGCGCGTCACGCCCTTGTCTTCTCATGATGTAGCCTTCGGTTTCAAGCTGTACGACCGCGTTTCTGACGGAATCCACGCCGTCGCAGCACAGTTTGGCAAGACCCTTGAGCGTGTAGTCCCAATCGTCCGGCAGCGAGAGCATCAGGGACATGAGCCCTTTTGCCTTCAAAGACAGCGACCGGTTCTTCAAGTGATGGTTTGACATAACCGTGTAATCTCGCGTCTTCTCAACGCGAAAGACCGCCATAAGTTCACCTCCTCCCGGAAATAGAAAAAGCGCGTCCATCCAACCCGAAGCTCGGGCAAAACAGACGCGCTATGTAAATCACTATTCAGTTGTGGGCATAAAGAAACGAGCCGAAGCTCGAAAAACCGTTGTAAATAGGGCGTTTATGCTGTTAGTCCATAATTACCAGCAGGATTCATTACGATGAAGTCAAATTTCTTCAGTTCGTCAAACTCATCTTTGTACTGCGGCGTGGACAGCGTGTTGCCACTCTTGATTTCGCCAGTACCCTTGTTGTGCAAGATGAAGTTCATCTTTGCCAAACCTGCGGTATCAGGATACTTTTCCTGTCCGAAGATAGTCACAATGGAATCACCGTTTTCGTCCACAGGTGCCTCATCAGCAGACCTAATAAGAAGGCTGCCACTGCCTGCGGCCGGGTCATACAATGTCCATTTCTTTGTCGGCATCTCCTTAATATTGCCGATGCCAATCAAACGTGCAATAATACGGGACACCTCACTCGGTGTATAGAACTGTCCCTTGCTCTTACCGGATTCCTGTGCGAATTTCATCATGAAATACTCATAGGCATCACCAATAATATCATCGCCACTTGCACGGTTATTTTTAAAGTCAATCGCAGGATTCTGGAATACGGCAATCAAGCCGGAAACCTTATCTACGAGTTCTTTACCGGAGCCTAATTCTTCCGGGTTATTAAAACTGACATCAGGAAGGGAACCCTGCAGACGGTTGTCCTCCAGGAACTTCTGGATAATCTTATCCACACGCTCGCCTACGTCACTCTTGCCTTTTGCAGCAATCAAATCTTCAAAAGATGCGCCCTTACTAATAGTAAATTCAGCAAAAGGTTGTCCCTTATATCTGTCAGACACATATTTGAAAAACAGCAGAACTAACACGTAATCCTTATAACGTGACGGCTCCACACCGCCCCTCAGCTTATTACAAGCCTCCCAGGGCATTGAATACAATTCAGATTTCTTCACAGCCATAGTCCTCTTTTATCTCCATTCTAATAAGTTATTTTTTTTAACATACGCTATCATTCGATAGCACTCTTTCCACTTTTTACCCACGCATCTAATTCAGAGGATTTAAACTTCCACTTCTTTCCGATTTTATGGGCAGGAATACCTGTGCCTTTTTTATCCAGTCTCTAACTGTAATAGGCTTAACACCTAAATATTCTGCGGCTTCTTCAATGCCTATCCATTTGTCATTCATCATTTCATTCACTATTTTCACCTCGTCAAATGTTGATGGTTACAAAACTCCTTTTTATATTATATCACCATTTTCACCTGTTTTCAATAGGTTATGTGATGATTATTGATGTTTTGTGATATTTCAGGCGAAAAAACCATAATAAAAAATCCCGAGAGCTGGAAACACCTCCAACACTCGGGACGTTTTGCTTTCAAGCTACCTCTGTATTCAGTTGCTTATAAATATTTCTTAAAGGCTTTCTTCATTTTAAGGGCCATATCCATCATCCAATCAAATTGTTCAGACCATGTATCCTTATTATCGAAATCGACCGTTTTATACACCAGGATACGGCTTGCTTTTTTCTCTGGAAGTTCGTTCCACTCAAGTTGCACACCCATCTCCTGTTCAATAGCAGCCTTGTTGGAATAGAACTTATGATACAGTTCCTTGTCATCGGAAATATACCATTCCACAAGAGCGTGATTGTATTTTCTTATTTGCGACATACTGATGTGGCAAGCAGAGGAGCCGACACTGAACGTCATCCAATGGTCAGTGCTTGCCTTTCTCTTATTGAACTGTTTTGAAAATGCATTATTTTGGAAAGCATAATCATTAAAAGCAACCCAATAATCG
>LSQX01224651.1_pt1 | contig 18516 bp, 22 predicted proteins | sample 654561 | NCBI WGS metagenome assembly LSQX01 (sample SAMN04489861, study PRJNA283612) | anaerobic digester metagenome | isolation source: 4 biogas reactors fed with cattle manure at either 37C or 55C with and... | place: Denmark: Kongens Lyngby | collected 2014
GAGGCCTGCATCTTGCGCGCCATCTTGTCGGTCCAGTCGTGCGGAACGTGGCAGTCCGGGCAGGTCGCGCGCACGCCCGAGCGGTTGCTGTAGTGGATCGTGGGCTTCAGCTCCTCGAAGACGTTGGCCTCCATCTCGTGGCAACTGGTGCAGAAGGCCTCGGTGTTGGTGGCCTCCAGCGCGGTGTTGAACCCGCCCCAGAACACGATGCCCGCGATGAAGCCGCCCAGGGTCAGGAAGCCCAGGCTCAGGTGCCGGGCCGGACGGTTGAACCGGCGCCAGAAGCCCGCGGCGGCGGCGCGCATCCGATGCCAGGCCCTCACTGCGCGCGCTCCGAACGCAGCACCTCGTCGATGTCCTTGAAACCGTTGGCGACCAGCGGCCGGGCATCGGTCTGGGTCACGTGGCACTGGACGCAGAAGTAGCGCCGCGGGGACACCTCGGCCAGGAACTGGTCGTCGCGGTCCATGTAGTGGGTCACGCTGACCGGCGGCGCCTGGAACTCCGCGGCGGTGCCGCGCGCGTGGCAGAGCATGCAGCGGTTCGAGTTCAGGTCGACCTGGTAGCCGTCGATGCTGTGCGGGATCGTCGGCGGCTGCATCGGGTAGGCGCGCTCGCGGGTGCGGTCGAAGTTCTCCACCCGCGCCATCGGCAGCGGGGTGATCTCGACGTCGACCGGCACGTGGCGGCGGAGCGCGTCGAGCTCCTGCGCCGGGTTGCCGCGGGCGCTGATCGGGGGCGCGGGCCGCTTGACCTCCGGCTCCGGATCACCGCCGCCGCAGGCCGCGAGCGACAGCGCCAGCGCGAGGCCGGCAAGCAGGCACGTGACGGGCTTCATGGCTTGGCGCATCTCAGGCTCCCACCGCGACGACCTTGGCCGCGCACTTCTTGAAGTCGGTCTGCTTGGAGATCGGATCGGTGGCGTCCAGCGTCACCTTGTTGATCAGCTGCGCGGCGTCGTACCAGGGCACGAAGATCACTCCCCGCGGCATCCGGTTGCGGCCGCGGGTCTCGACCCGGGTGCGCATCGCGCCGCGGATCGAGGAGACCTCGACTTCGTCGCCGCGCTTGAGGCCGCGTGCGCGGGCGTCGTCCGGATGCATGTAGACCACGGCGGACGGCACGGCCTTGTACAGCTCCGGGATGCGCATGGTCATCGAGCCGGAATGCCAGTGCTCGAGCACGCGCCCGGTGACCAGCCACAGGTCGTACTCGTCGTTTGGCGACTCCGCGGGCGGTTCGTAGGGCAGCGCCCAGATCACCGCGCGGCCATCGGGATTGCCGTAGAACTCGAAGCCGGAGCCGGGCTTCACGTATGGATCGGACCCTTCCCGGTAGCGCCACAGGGTCTCCTTGCCGTCCACCACCGGCCAGCGCAGGCCGCGCTCCTGGTGGTAGCGATCGAAGGGCGCGAGGTCATGGGCGTGCCCCCGACCGAACTCGGCGTACTCCTCGAACAGGCCCTTCTGCACGTAGAAGCCGAAGGCCTCGGCCTCGTGGTTGGCGTAGCCCTCCTCGATGTCGGACACCGGGAACGCATCGACCTTGCCATTGCGGTACAGCACGTCGAACAGCGTCCTGCCGCGGAACTCCGGGTTGGCCGCCAGGATCTCCTCGGGCCAGCACTCGTCGGTGGTGAAGCGCTTGGAAAACTCCATCAGCTGCCACAGGTCGGATTTCGCCTCGCCGGGCGCATCCACCAGCTGGTGCCAGAAATGCGTGCGGCGCTCGGCGTTCCCGTAGGCGCCCTCCTTCTCCACCCACATCGCCGCCGGCAGCACCAGGTCGGCCGCCTGGCAGGTCACCGTCGGGTACGCGTCGGACACCACGATGAAGTTGTCCGGGTTGCGGTATCCGGGCCAGCCCTCCTCGAGGATGTTGGCGCCGGCCTGCATGTTGTTGTTGACCTGGACCCAGTAGGCGTTGAGCTTGCCGTCCTTGAGCGCGCGGTTCTGCTCGACCGCGTGGTAGCCGGCCTTGTCCTTGATGATCCCGCGCGGGATCCTCCAGATGTCCTCGGCCATCGCCCGGTGNNACCTCGCGCGCGGTGCCGCAGGCCGAGGGCTGCCCGGTGAGCGAGAACGGGCTGTTGCCCGGCGTGGCGATCTTCCCCGTCAGCAGGTGGATGTTGTAGACCATGTTGTTGGCCCAGGTGCCGCGCGTGTGCTGGTTGAAGCCCATGGTCCAGAAGGACATCACCTTGGTGCCCGGGTCCGCATAGAGTTCGGCCAGCTTCTCCAGCCAGCCGCGCTCCACGCCGGTCATCTCCACCGCCTTCTCCAGCGTGTACGGCGCGACGAAGCGCGCGAACTCGTCGAAGGTGATCGGCGTGCCGCCGTTGGGGTCGTCGGCGTTCCTGGCCGCGACCTGCAGCGGATGCTCGGGGCGCAGGCCGTAGCCGATGTCGTCGTTGCCGCGCTTGAAGGTGGTGTGCCTGTCGACGAACTCGCGGTTGACCCTGCCCGACCGGATGATGTGGTTGGCGATGTAGTTCAGGATCACCAGGTCCGTCTGCGGCTTGAACACCATCGGGATGTCGGCGAGGTCGAAGCTGCGGTGCTCGAAGGTCGACAGCACCGCGACCTTGACGTGCGGATTGGACAGCCGGCGGTCCGTGACCCGGGTCCAGAGGATCGGGTGCATCTCGGCCATGTTCGAGCCCCAGAGCACGAAGGCGTCGGCGGCCTCGATGTCGTCGTAGCAGCCCATCGGCTCGTCCATGCCGAAGGTGCGCATGAAGCCGGTGACCGCCGAGGCCATGCAGTGCCTCGCGTTCGGGTCGATGTGGTTGCTGCGGAAGCCGGCCTTCATCAGCTTGTTGGCCGCGTAGCCCTCCCACACCGTCCACTGGCCGGAGCCGAACATGCCGATGCCGTCGCCGCCCTTGGCCTTCAGCACCGCCTTGAACTTCTCCTCCATCACGTCGAAGGCCTCGTCCCAGCTGACCGGGGTGAAGTCGCCTTCCTTGTCGTAGACGCCGTTCTTCTTGCGCAGCAGCGGCGTGGTCAGGCGGTCCGCGCCGTACATCACCTTGGACAGGAAGTAGCCCTTGACGCAGTTGAGCCCGCGGTTGACCTCGGCCTTCACGTCGCCGTGGGTCGCCACCACGCGGCCGCCGCGCACGGCCACGTTGATGCCGCAGCCGGTCCCGCAGTAGCGGCACGGCGCCTTGCTCCACTTCAGCCCCTGCCCTCCCTCGGACACGGCCTCGGCCACGTGGCCGGGCACCGGCAGGCCGGCGGCGACGGCGGCGCTTGCGATGGCGCTGTTGCGGATGAATTCGCGGCGGGTGGTGCTCATCCGTGGGACTCCTGTGGATCGGACGCGGGGACGTCGCCGTGCGGCTCCTGCCGCTCGACGTGGTGGTAGACGAGGTTGACCGTGATCACTCCCGGCAGCGCCTGCAGCAGGTCGATGCTGTCCATCAGGCCGAGGGTGCCGTCGGTTTCCTGCACGAGCACGCTGCAGGTGTCCTCCTGCAGGGCGAGTTCCAGCCCGGGGGCGGCGGCGACGGCCCCGGCCAGCGCCGGGATCGCCTCGCGGTGGTGGCGGACGACGAGGCTGGCCACGTGCCACTCTCGGGGCGCGTCATGCGACAACGGGCACCTCCGCGGAAGCGCCGGCGATGGTGATCGCGGACGTGGGGCAGGCGCCGACGCAGCCGCCGCAGCCGGTGCAGCGGTCGGCGGCGACCTGCGGCCGCGCGACCGGGAGCGCGGGCGGGAAGCGGATCGCGGATTCGCCGCAGGCATCGCGGCAGCTCCAGCACACGACGCCGGCGCCAGCCAGGCAGGCGTCCCCGATCCACGCCCGGAGCGCCCACGGACGGCCGGTCGGCGCGACGAAGGCGCCCTCGCCGCAGGCCGCGGCGCAGTCGCCGCAGAAGGTGCATTCGCCGCGCGCGGGATCGAACTCCGGGAAGCCACCGCCGCCGCGCACCAGCACCGCGGGCGGGCAGGCTTCGGCGCAGGCGTTGCAGGCCGTGCAGGCCGCGGTGAAGCCGGCCTCGTCGCGCGCCCACGGCGGGCGCAGCAGCGGCGTCGCGCGTGCGCGGCCCGCGAGCAGCGCCCTGCGCGAACGGTCCGGAACGCCAATCCTGGAACGACCCATGCCGGCCCTATGCCGTCGGCGGGCCGGTGAAGAGCATCTGCGAGATCCAGACCGCGAATCCGTAGCCGCCGACGATCATCACCGACAGCAGCGGGAACAGCACCACGGTGATGAAGAGGAAAAGCAGGAGCTCACCCCTCCTGCCTGATTGGACGGTCTCCGCATCCATGGCGGGCTCCGCTGGCCTGGTCTGCGTGAAGATTAGCCGCGATCGCCCTCCGCGGCCACCGGCAGCGATGCGCAGGCGCGCGCCGCCATGGCGAACGAGTGCAGCCGGGCCTGGTGGTCATGGATGTTGGCGGTGAGGATCAGCTCGTCGGGACGGTGCCTGGCGACGAAGTCCGCGATGCCGGCGCGCAGGGTCGCCTCGTCGCCGATCACCGAGCAGGCTAGGGCCGCGTCCACCATCGCGCGCTCCTGCGGCGTGCAGTGGGCGTCGATGTCGTCCACCGGCGGCGGCACCAGTCCGATCTCGCCGCGGCGCAGGCGCACGAAGGTCTGCTGCATGGTCGTGAACAATCGGCGCGCCTCGGCGTCGGAGTCGGCGCCGACCACGTTGAGGGCGAGCATCGCGTACGGCGCGGCGAGCCGGTCCGAGGGACGGAACTCGTGGCGGTACAGCGCCAGCGCCTGCTCCATCATCGCCGGGGCGAAGTGCGAGGCGAAGGCGAAGGGAAGGCCCATCGCCGCGGCCAGGCGGGCGCTGAAGAGGCTCGAACCGAGCAGCCACACCGGCACCTCGAGTCCCGCGCCGGGCACGGCCTGGACCTTCTGCCCCGGCCTCACCGGCGCGAAGTAGGCCAGCAGCTCGCCGACATCGTGGGGGAAGGCGTCGGCGGCGTCGTAGTAGCGGCGCAGCGCGCGCACCGTCGCCTGGTCGGTGCCCGGAGCGCGCCCGAGGCCGAGGTCGATCCGGTCCGGGTACAGCGTGGCCAGGGTGCCGAACTGCTCGGCCACCTGCAGCGGGGAATGGTTGGGAAGCATCACCCCGCCGGCGCCCACGCGGATGGTCGACGTGCCGCCGGCGATGTGCCCGATCAGCACCGCGGTCGCCGCGCTGGCGATCCCCGGCATGTTGTGGTGCTCGGCCAGCCAGAATCGCCGGTAGCCGAGGCGTTCGGCGTGGCGCGCCAGGTCGAGGCTGTTGGCGAAGGCCTGGGCCGTGGTGCTGCCTTCGCAGACCGGGGCGAGGTCGAGCAGGGAACAGGGGATCATGGGAGCTCCGGACAGGGGACGGGTCGATCCAGATATGGGGCCACGTACCGGGCTTGCCAGCCCGCCCACGGCGTGCCGCGGCCCGGTGGTGTCCGATCGTCGCCGGGGCCCGCGTTGCAAGTGCGCAGGGGAGCCACGCCACCCGAGGACACGCGACAATGCTGAGCGCCGAGCCCATCGAACTGCCCGGATCCGGGCATGCCGGCCCCAAGATCGCAGTCGAGAACTACCGCACGCTGGGCCCCACCGGCATCGGCACCGAGCAATACCGGGGACTCGGCGTCTTCGCCTATCCAGGGCTCCACGCCTCCTGCGCCGACCGCCTGCGCGAGCGGGTCCCGCCCGGGGCGGAGGTCCTCGAACTGGGCGCCGGGAGCGGCGCCATGAGCCTCCGGCTCGCCGACCTGGGCTACCGGCCCACGGCCGTGGACATCCTCGAGGAGAACTTCCAGGCCGGCGACCGGGCACGCTTCGTCACCGCCGACCTCAACGGCGACTTCGCCCGCGGCCTCGGCCGGTTCACCGCGGTGATGGCGCTGGAGATCATCGAGCACCTCGAGAACCCGCGGCATTTCCTGCGCCAGGCGCGCGCCTGCATGGAGACCGGGGGACACCTCGTGCTCAGCACGCCCAACCTGTCCAACCCGCTGTCGCGCGTGCAGTTCATGGTCGACGGGACCTACCAGTGGTTCCAGGACCGCAACTACGAAGGCATCGGCCACATCACGCCGCTCTCGCCCTGGCTGCTCGCGCACTGCTTCCAGGACTGCGGACTGGAGCCGGCCTGGATCGGCAGCTTCGGCGACGTCGGCAAGAACCTCGTCGGCTGGCCGCGCATGCGCTGGCTGGTGCGGATGATGCGGCCGCTGTCGCGGATCCCGCGCGACCTCGACGGCGAGATCTACGTCGCCGTGCTGCGCGCGGTCTAGATCTCCACCTGGGCGCCGAGCTCGACCAGCCGGTTCCCGGGAATGCGGAAATAGGCGTTGGCCGGCGCCGCGTTGCGGTGCATCAGCGCGAACAGCTTGTCCCGCCACACCGGCATGCCGGCGTGGCGGCTTGCGACCACGGTTTCGCGGCCGACGAAATAGGTCGTGTCCATGGGATCGACGTCGAGCCCTTCGATGTCGCAGCCGCGCATCAGCGCCAGCGGCACGTCGGGGGTCTCCATGAACCCGAAGCGCAGCGTCACGCGGTAGAAATCGTCGCCGATGCCCTTCAGCTCCAGGCGCCGGTCGCGCGGGGCGAAGGGCACCGCCAGGGTATCGACGGTCAGGAACAGGTTGCGCTCGTGCAACACCTTGTTGTGCTTGAGGTTGTGCATGAATGCGTGCGGCACCACGCCCGGGTCGCTGGTCATGAAGATCGCCGTGCCGGGCACGCGCACCGGCGGCGCCAGCATCAGCCCGGAGATGAAGGTGTCCAGGCGCAGGCCGTCCGCCTGGACCGCATCACGCAGCAGCTGGCGGCCGCGGCGCCAGGTGCGCAGCATGGTGAACAGCACGATGCCCAGCACCAGCGGGAACCACGCGCCCTGCAGCACCTTGGCACCGTTGGCCACCACGAAGGCGATGTCGATCACGAAGAAGCCGACGCAGCAGGGCAGCACCCAGCGCCGCGCCTTGGGCCACAGCGCGCGCGCGACGATCGCCAGCAGCAGCGTGTCGATCAGCATCGTCATCGACACCGAGATGCCGTAGGCCGCGGCCAGCGACGACGAACTGCGGAAGCTCAGCACCAGGGCGATCACGATGGCCGCCATCGCCCAGTTGATCGCCGGGATGTAGATCTGGCCGATGGTCTCGCTGGAGGTGTGCTTGATGCGCATGCGCGGGATGTAGCCGAGCTGCATCGCCTGGCGCGCGACGGAAAAGCCGCCGGTGATCACCGCCTGCGAGGCGATCACGGTGGCCGCGGTGGCCAGCAGGATCATCGGCCAGCGCCCCCACTCGGGCACGCCGATGAAGAACGGGTTGCGGATCGCCTCCGGGTCCTCGAGCACCAGCGCGCCCTGTCCCAGGTAGTTCAGCATCAGCGAGGGCAGCACGAACCAGTACCAGCCCAGCCGGACCGGGCGCGCGCCGAAGTGGCCCATGTCGGTGTAGATCGCCTCGCCGCCGGTCACCGCCAGCACCACCGCGCCGAGGATGAAGACGCCGCCCCAGCTGTGCTCGACGAAGAAGCGCGCCGCCCACCAGGGATTGATCGCCTTCAGCACCTCGGGCTCGTGGGTGATGTTGAGCACGCCCAGCGCCGCCAGCGACAGGAACCAGAGGATGGTGATCGGCCCGAACACGCGCCCGACCTTCTCGGTGCCGTAGCGCTGGCTGGCGAACAGCGCCGCCAGCACCAGTACGGTGATCGGCACGATCCAGTCGTGCAGCTGCGGCGCCACGACTTCCAGGCCCTCCACCGCCGACAGCACCGAGATCGCGGGCGTGATCACGCCGTCGCCGAAGAACAGCGAGGCGCCGAAGACGCCCAGCAGGCCCACCAGGTACACCGACCGCGAACCGGGCCTGAGGCTGCGCTGTGCCAGCGCCATCAGCGCCATGATCCCGCCCTCGCCCTCGTTGTCGGCGCGCATGATGATGGTGACGTACTTGAAGGTCACCACCACGGTCAGCGCCCAGAAGATGAGCGACAGGATGCCGAGCACCGTGTCGTGGTCGGCGGTCAGTCCGTAGTGCGGGTTGAAGGCCTCGCGCAGGGTGTACAGCGGGCTTGTGCCGATGTCGCCGAAGACCACGCCGATGGCGCCGACCACCAGGCCCGCCAGGCCGATCCTGCCGTGTTCCTTGCCCGGACCGGCGCCTTCGCCGGGGCCATGGCCCCGTCCCCGCGCCGCGGCTGCGTGCCTGGTTCGACCTGAGGACATCTGGTTTTCCGTGGAGCGCCGGCTCAGCGAAGCGCGGACTGTAGCGCCTTTCGGATGATGGTTTCGGCACCGTCGCCCTCGGCCTGCGCGCTGCGCGCCATGCGCTGGGCCTCGGCCGGCTTGTAGCCGAGCTGCTGCAGGGCCACCGTCGCCTCGGACAGCGGATCGGCGGGCACGCCCGCGCTCGCGGGCAGCGCCGCGCCGCCCATGATCGCCTCGGCGCGGTCGCGCAGTTCGACCACGATGCGCTCGGCGGTCTTCTTGCCGATGCCGGGGATGCGGGTCAGGGCGGTGACGTCGCCGGCCTGCACCAGGCGCGCGAATTCCTCGACGCTGGCGCCCGACAGGATCGCCAGCGCGATCTTCGCGCCGATGCCGCTGACCCGCTGCACGTCGCGGAACAGGCGCCGCTCGGATTCGCTGGCGAAGCCGTACAGGGACACCGAGTCGTCGCGCTGCGCGTAGTGCGTGAACAGCGCGACCTCCTTCCCGGTCGCCGGCAGCTCGTAGAAGGTGCTCATCGGCGCCTCCAGCTCGTAGCCCACGCCGTTGACGTCCACCACCAGCCACGGCGGCGACTTGTGCGCGAGCACCCCCCTCAAACGACCGATCATCTGCGGCTCCAGGCCATGCTTGAATCGATGCCCAGGCGCCGCGCGCTGGCGCGGACGTGGGCATGGGTGATGGCGATGGCCAGCGCGTCGGCGGCGTCGGCCTGCAGCCGGCCCTTCAGACCCAGCATCGCCCCGACCATGTGCTGCACCTGGGCCTTGCCGGCGGCGCCGGTGCCGACCAGGGCCAGCTTCACCTGGCGGGCGCCGTACTCGTGCACCGGCAGGCCGTGCATGACCACAGCGCAGATGGCGGCGCCGCGCGCCTGGCCCAGCTTGAGCGCGGAGTCCGCGTTCTTCGACATGAACACCTGTTCGATCGCGACCTCGTCGGGGTGGTGCTCCTCGACGATCGCGCGCAGGCCGTCGAGCAGGCGGCGGAGGCGCTGCGGCAGGTCGCCGGGCGCGGCCGCGGCGCCGGCCAGGAGGTCCAGCGGCGCGTGGAAGACGTGCGTGGCGCGGCCCGCGGCGTCGACGTCGATGATGCCGACGCCGGTGCGCTGCGATCCGGGGTCGATGCCGAGGATCCTGGTCACGCCCGCCAGCTTACGCGCACTCAGGCGTAGGCGTCTTCGCCGAGTTCGGCGTTCGAGTACACGGCCTGGACGTCGTCGATGTCCTCCAGCCACTCCAGCAGCTTGACCACCTGCTGCGCGGTCTCGCCCTCGACGGCCACGTCGTTGTCGGCGCGCATGGTGACCTCGGCCTGGTCGGGCACCACGCCGGCCGCGACCATGGCGTCGCGCACGGACTCGAAGTCCTCCGGGGCCGCCAGCACGTCGATCGAGCCGTCCTCGGGATAGACCACCACGTCCTCGGCGCCGGCCTCGATGGCGGCGTTGGTGACCGCCTCCTCGTCCGAGCCGGGCGCGAAGCTGAGCACGCCCAGCTTGCGGAACATGAAGGCCACCGAGCCGTCGGTGCCGAGGTTGCCGCCGAACTTGCCGAAGGCGTGGCGGACGTCGGCCACGGTGCGGACCTTGTTGTCGGTCAGGCAGTCGACGATCACGGCCACGCCGCCGGGTGCGTAGCCCTCGTAGCGGATCTCCTCGTAGTTGACGCCTTCCAGCTCGCCGGTGGCCTTCCTGATCGCGCGCTCGATGACGTCCTTGGTCATGTTCGCGCCCAGCGCCTTGTCGACGGCGCTGCGCAGGCGCGGGTTGGCGGCCGGGTCCCCGCCGCCGGCGCGCGCCGCGACCGAGATCTCGCGGATGATCTTGGTGAAGACCTTGCCCCGCTTCGCGTCCTGCGCGTTCTTGCGGTGCTGGATGTTCGCCCACTTGGAATGACCTGCCATGGAACCGCCTGCAAACCCTTGAAGGAAGAGGGTAATTATAGGCCGCCGCGGGGGAAGCTTCCCCGTGCGAGGTAGCCCGCCACCTGCCGCACGGCCTCGGCGGAGAACAGCAGGCCGCTGTGCGAGGCGTCGATCACCACGTGGTCGGCCAGGCCGGGGACCCGCGTCTCGTCCACCGCCACCGTGCCGTCGTGCGCGCCTTCGAAGCGCGCGACCAGCGCGCCCAGCCCGCGCGGCCGGCGGCCGGCGACCATGCCCACCTCGACCCCGGGCGGAAGCGCGACGCAGCCCCGGCCCAGCAGGACCGAGCTGCGTCCCAGGTAGAGCGCGGGCAGCGCGTGGCGGGACATCCGCTCCGCCACCGCGCTGCCGCACAGCGGCGTGCCCAGGCAGGCGATGCGCGCGACCGGCAGCGAGGGCTCCCCGCGCACCGCCTCGAGCGCGAGCAGCCCGCCGAGGCTGTGGCCGACGACATGGGTCGGCCCACCGCCGCGCAGGCGGCCGCGGATGCGCTCCACCGCCGCCCCGGTGCTGCCGATGATGCTGCGGTAGCCGACCACGCCGGTGTCGAAGCCCAGGGCGCGCAGCTTCGACGCGAACCACCGCATCGCCAGCGGCGGCATCCACAGGCCGTGGACCAGCAGCACGCGGCCCGCCGCCGGCGCGCCTGCGCTCATTCCCCCTGCCCGGGATACGGCGTGGTGCGCCGCAGGATGTATTCCAGGTCGCGCGCCCGGCCCACGGGGAACAGGTACTCGCCGACCCGCTGGAAGCCCCGCCGCGCGTAGAAGCGCTGGGCGCCCTCGTTGCCGGACCAGACGCCGATCCAGAGCGCGCACGGCCCGTTCCGCTGCAGCCAGGCCATCGCCTGGTCGAACATCCGTCCGCCCCAGCCCTCGCCCTGGTGGGCGGCCAGCAGGTACAGGCGCTTGAGCTCGCCGTCGCCCGCACGGACCTCCGGATGCGGCAGCCCGCATGGCCCGGCCGCGGCGTGGCCGACCGCTTCGCCGCCGTCCTCGAGCAGCCACACCGCGTAGTCGGGATGCGACAGGATCACGCGCTGGCGGTCTTCGGCGTAGGCCTCGGCGATGAAGGCGGCAAGGTCCTCCGGCGGATAGAGGTGGCCGAAGGTTTCGGTGAACGTGCGCGCCGAGAGCCGGGACAGGGTCCCGGCGTCGTCGGGCGTGGCGCGGCGGATGGTGGGCGGCATGAGGCGCATCATCTCCTGTGGGAGCGGCCATGGCCGCGACCGGTTTCACGGGACATCCGCGGTCGCGGCTGTAGCCGCTCCTACAGGGACGGCTGCGGCGCGCGGGGACGGACGGCGACGTGGACCTCGGCCAGCTGCGCGTCGTCGATCGGCGAAGGCGCGCCGGTCATCAGGCACTGCGCGGTCGTGGTCTTGGGGAAGGCGATGACGTCGCGGATCGACTCGGTGCCGGCCATCAGCGCGGCGATGCGGTCGATGCCGAAGGCGATGCCGCCGTGCGGCGGCGCGCCGTACTTCAGCGCGTCGAGCAGGAAGCCGAACTTGGCCTGCTGCTCCTCCGCGCCGATGCCCAGCAGCTCGAACACCGCCGCCTGCATTTGCGGACGGTGGATGCGGATCGAACCGCCGCCGATCTCGTTGCCGTTGAGCACCATGTCGTAGCCGCGGCTGGTCGCGGTGCGGGCGTTGGCGCGCAGGTCGTCGATGTCGTCCACCGCCGGCGCGGTGAAGGGATGGTGCAGCGCGACGTAGCGCTGCGCTTCCTCGTCCCACTCGAACATCGGGAAGTCGGTGACCCAGAGGGGCTTCCAGCCGTCCTCGACCAGGTTGAAGTCGCGGCCGGCCTTGAGGCGCACCGCGCCCATGAAGTCGCTCACCGTGTTGTACGGGCCGGCGCCGAAGAACACGATGTCGCCCTTGGACGCGCCGACGTGCTGCAGCAGCGCCGCGAACGCGGCCTCGTCGAAGAACTTCGCCACCGGGGAGTTCACCGCGCCGTCCTCGCCGATCTTCGCGTAGGCAAGCCCCTTGGCGCCGTACTTGGCCGCGTGCGCGGCGTACTCGTCGATCTGCTTGCGGCTGAGCGCCGCGCCGCCGGGGATGCGCAGCGCGCACACGCGCATCCCGTCCACGCCGGCGACGTCGGTGAAGACCTTGAACTGCGAACCGCGCACCTGGTCGTCGACGTCCACCAGCTCCAGCGCGATGCGCAGGTCCGGCTTGTCGGAGCCGTAGCGGCGCATGGCCTCGGCCCAGGTCATGCGCGGGAAGGCGCCGAGCTCGACGCCGACCACCTCGCGGAACACGTCCTGCATCATGGCTTCGACCGTGTCCTGCACGATCGCCTCGTCGACCCAGGCGAACTCCATGTCGAGCTGGGTGAATTCCAACTGGCGGTCGGCGCGCAGGGCCTCGTCGCGGAAGCAGCGCGCGATCTGGTAGTAGCGGTCGAAGCCNNCATCAGGATCTGCTTGAACAGCTGCGGGCTCTGCGGCAGCGCGTAGAACTCGCCCGGATGCATCCGCGCCGGCACCAGGAAGTCGCGCGCGCCCTCGGGCGTCGCCTTGGTGAGGATCGGGGTCTCGATGTCCTGGAAATCGCGCGCGTCCAGCCAGCGGCGCAGGGCCGCGACCAGCTTCGTGCGCGTGCGCATGCGGCGCTGCATCTCCGGGCTGCGCAGGTCGAGGTAGCGGTACTTCAGGCGGATGTCCTCGCCCGGGTTCTCGTGGTGGTGGAAGGGCAGCGGCTCGGCCTTGTTCAGCACCTCGATCGCGCTGGCGACCACTTCCACCCGGCCGGTGGGGATCTTCGCGTTGACGCTTTCGCGGCGGCGCACGGTGCCCGTCACGCGCAGGCAGTCCTCGTATCCCACCCTGGCGGCGGCCGCGACCACCGCGGCGTTGCCCTCGGCGTCCGACGGCTCGGCGACCACCTGGACGATGCCGCGGTGGTCGCGCAGGTCGATGAAGCACAGGCCGCCGAGGTCGCGGGCGACGTCGGCCCAGCCGCATAGGGTGACGGTCTGGCCGACCATGGATTCGTCGATCAGGCCGCAGAAATGGGTACGCATGGTGGCTCCGGACGCGGGAAAACGGGCCGCCGGTTCGGCGGAGCCGGCTAGTCTAATGCGTCGGATCGCCGGACTGGCCGATCGCCGCGGCGGCGGCTCAGCCGGACGCGCCGGACGCGGACGCGGATGCGGCGGCGGCCGGAGCAGGCGCAGCGCCGGTTGCGGGAGCGGCCTCGGGCTTCGCCGGCTTCGATTCCGGCGCCGGGTCGGGCTTCGCGCCCTCGCCGCCTTCGGCCAGGTTGCGCTTGGGGCCGTCCTTCTTGAAGTCGGTCTCGTACCAGCCGCTGCCGGCAAGGCGGAATGCCGGCGCGGTCAGCTTCCTGCCCACGCTCCCGGCGGCGCCGCACTCGGGGCAGGCGTCGGGATCGGGGTCCGACAGCTTCTGCAGGCGGTCGAACTCGTGGTCGCAGGAGGAACAGCGGAACGCGTAGATCGGCATGGCATCGGAAGAAGCAGTGGAAACCGCGGGCAAGATGGGGACGGCGCGCCGCGGATCAAGCCCGTCCCGCACTCCTTCCCCGCGGCGCGGGGAAGGAGCGGCGCGGCCTCAGTCGGTCGCGCCCCAGGGCGCCGGCGGCTCGGCGACCGGCGTCGTCAGGTCGAACTCGACCTGGAACATGCGGCCGCCCGGACGGGAAAGCTCGTACAGGAAGCGGCTGCCGGGTTCGATCTCCATCGCCCAGGTGTTGGTGGTGGAGACGTCGGCGCCGGTGCGGCCGAACAGTTCGATCGACTCCGCGTCGACCGGGAACTCCTGGCGCACGGCGGTGCCGGGGGTCGCGGTGTCGCCGCCGTACATGGTCTGCACGTCGGGGCTGCCGTCCTCGTGGCGGTGGTCGTGCTTCAGGCGCAGGCCGTCGTCGGTGCGGGTGATCACCCAGGTGCGCGAGTGGTCGTCGCCGACGTGGAAGGGCACGCGCAGCTCGCGGGCCGGGTCGTCGCAGCCGCGCACGTGCATCACCAGGGGCTGGCCCTCGAAGGCGTCGGGCCCGGTGGGCGCGGGCTCGTTGGCGACGATGCGGCCGGCAAAGGCCTGCCCGCAGTGGCTCGCGAGGGCCGCCATGAAGGCGTCGGCGGGCTCCGCGGCCGCTGCGGCTGCCGCGACCGGCGCTGCGGCGTCGTCGCCCGGCGTCGCGGCCGGCGCGGTCTGGTCGGAGGGAGCGCAGGCGGCCAGGGCCACGAGCGCCGCGGAAAGGGCAGTGAGTCGGATCGTATTCATCCGGCCACCCTACCGCCGGCGCCCGCCGCGGGCAATCGCGCTCAGCGGCCCCTGGGCTGCCGGTACACCAGCACCGGGATGGTGGAGTGCGTGAGCACCTTCAGGGTCTCGCTGCCGAGCACCAGTCCGCTGAGGCCGCGGCGCCCGTGCGACGCCATCGCGATCAGGTCGCAGCCGGCGTCGTTGGCGGCGTCGATGATCGCTTGCCAGGGATGGTCGCTCTCCGTCATCCGCGTCTGGCAGGGCACGCCCGCCGCAGCAGCCCGCCGCTCGGCGTCGGCCAGGCGCCGCGCGCCCTCTTCGCGGGCCATCTTCGTGTAGTCGTCGAAGCCGGCGGCGAGGGGCTCGCCGGTGACGCCGTAGACCTGGATCGGCGCGGTGACGGTGAAGAAGGTGACGCTGGCGCCGATGGACTTCGCGAACTCGAGTCCCTGCTCGACGGCCGACTGCGACAGCTCCGAGCCGTCGGTGGGGACCAGGATGTGCTTGTACATGGGCAATCCTCCTGTGGTTGGGGCCAGCATGCGTGCCGGCGCGCCGGCGCGCGTTGATCCAGGTCAACGGCTCACGAGGCCGCGTACAGCTCCAGAAGCACCGCTTCCGCCTCGGCCAGCTGCTCCACCAGGGCGGCGCGCCGGCGGGAGGCGTCGGTGGCCCGGGACGCCGCGTCCGGCCCGTCGTGGAACGCCGGATCCGCCAGCGAGGCGTCGATCCCGGCGATCCCGGCCTCGAGCTCCGCGACCCGGGCCTCGGCCCGCGCCAGCCGCTGCGGATTGGCCCTGCCCCGTGCCGGCTTCGGCGTGGCGGGCGGCGGCGGGGCGGCCGCGGCCGGCTTCGAAGGGGCGGCCGGCTTGCCGTCCTGCGGCCGCGAGCGCAGCCACGCGGCGTAGTCGTCGAGGTCGCCGTCGAAGGGCTGGACGCCGCCGCCGGAGACCCGCCAGTAGGTGTCGCTCACCAGGCCGATCAGGTGGCGGTCGTGGGAGACCAGCACGATCGCCCCGGGGAAGTCGCTGAGCGCTTCGGCCAGGGCCTCGCGCATCTCGAGGTCGAGGTGGTTGGTGGGCTCGTCGAGCAGCAGCACATTGGGCTGGCGCCAGGCGATCAGGGCCAGCGCCAGGCGTGCGCGCTCGCCCCCGGAGAAGCCGTCGATGGACTCGAAGGCGCGGTCGCCCGGGAAGCTCCACTTGCCGAGGAAATTGCGGAAGTCCTGGGTCGAGGCCTCGGGCGAGAGCTCGCGCAGGTGGTCGATCGGCGAGGTGCCCGCGACCAGGGCCTCGACCGTGTGCTGCGCGAAATACCCGATCCGCAGGTCCGGGTGGGCGTAGCGCTCCCCCGACAGCAGCGGCAGCTCGCCGACCAGCGACTTCACCAGCGTCGACTTGCCGGCGCCGTTGGGCCCCAGCAGGCCGATGCGGTCGCCGGCCTCCAGCCCGAAGTTGGCGTTGCGGATGACGACTGCGGCTTCTGCTGTGGGAGCCGTTGTGGGAGCTGTTGTGGGAGCGGCTATAGCCGCGATCGGGGCCGCGGCCATCGCGGCTGTAGCCGCTCCCACATCGGCGGCTGTAGCCGCTCCCACAGCCGGTGCAGCCCCCACCGCGGCATAGCCGCAGTCGGCGTGGTTGAGGCGCAGCAGGGCGTGCGGCAGCTTCGCCGGCGCCGGGAAGTCGATCCGCACCTCCCGCTCGGCGCGCACCGCCTCGGTGTCGGCCAGCTTGGCCAGGCGCTTGACCCGCGACTGCGCCTGCGCGGCCTTGGCGGCGCTGGCCTTGAAGCGGTCGATGAAGCTCTGCAGGTGGGCGCGCTCGGCCTGCACCTTCTCGTGCGTGATCTGCTGCTGGCGCAGCTGCTCGGCGCGCTGGCGCTCGAAGGAGGTGTAGTTGCCGACGTACAGCTTCGCCCTGCCCCCGTGCAGGTGCAGCGTGTGCGTGTTGACGTTGTCGAGGAACTCGCGGTCGTGGGAGATCAGCAGCAGCGTGCCCTGGTACTTCAGCAGCCACTGCTCCAGCCACAGCACGGCATCGAGGTCGAGGTGGTTCGTCGGCTCGTCGAGCAGCAGCACGTCGGAAGGCGTCATCAGCGCCCGGGCCAGGTTCAGGCGCACGCGCCAGCCGCCGGAGAAGCTGGACACCGGCCGCTGCTGGGCTTCCCCCGGGAAGCCGAGGCCATGCAGCAGGCGCCCGGCGCGGGCCGCGCCGTCATAGCCGCCGACCTCCTCCAGGCGCTGGTGGGCCTCGGCCACGGCCTCCCAGTCCTCGGCGGCGAAGGCGTTGGCCTCGGCCTGCAGCGCGGCGTGCACGGCGGCGTCGCCGGCCAGCACGAAATCGATCGCCGGATCGGGCAGCGAGGGCATTTCCTGCGCGATCGAGGCGATGCGCAGGCGGGGCGGGAGGTCGAGGTCGCCCCGGTCGGCCTCGACCTCGCCGCGGATCGCGGCGAACAGCGAGGACTTGCCGGTGCCGTTGCGGCCGACCACGCCGACCCGCCAGCCGGCGTGGAGCGACAGGTCGACGCCGGACAGCAGCAGGCGCTCGCCGCGGCGGAGCGCGAAATCGCGGAAGGAAATCATCCGCGCAGTTTACCGGGCTGCACGGCCGGGCCCGCGTGGGTTAACGTCGGAGTCGCGCCGCGGGGGCGCGCAACCGGAGGCACGGGATGGCGATGCAGCTCAGCGTCCAGGTCGCGGCCTGGCTCCACTCCGAGGTGGTGGGCGGCGCGCCGTTCGACCGCATCCAGCCGGTGCTCGCCCGGCAGGGCTTCAACGAGATCCAGGTGCGCCGGCTGTACAACGCGGTCCTGACCGATCCCGACGGCTTCAAGGCGGGCTTCTCGCGCGTCGCCGCCGGCCAGGCCCCGGTCGCCCACAAACTGCCCGACGGCCTGGTGCGCGCACCGGTCGCGCCCGAAGGCGCCGCCGAGCCCCGCCTGCCGCCCTTCCACCCGGTGGCGCCGATCCCGGCCGCCAGCGGGCACGCCATCGCCTGCGACCACGGCGAGGTCCGGGTGGCATTCCGGCTGGAGCGGCCGTACGTGGTGCTGTTCGACAACGTCCTCACCCACGCGGAGTGCGACGCCCTCGTGGCCGAGGCCGGCCCCCGGCTCAAGCGCGCGAGCGTGGTCGACTCCGAGCGCGGCGGCTCGGTCATCGACGAGCGCCGGACCAGCGAACTGGCCTCGATCCAGCGCGGCGCCTCGCCGCTGGTCGCCCGCATCGACGAGCGCATCGCCCGCATCACCGGCGTTCCGATCCCGCGCGGCGAGCCGCTGCAGGTGATGCGCTACGGCGTCGGCGCCGAGTACCAGCCCCACCACGACTACTTCCACCTCGACCAGCCGGGCCAGGCGGTGCTGCTGTCGCTCGGCGGACAGCGGGTCTCGAGCCTGGTCATCTACCTCAACGACGTCGAGGCCGGCGGCGAGACCACCTTCCCGCACATCGGCCTCGCGGTGGCGCCGCGCAAGGGCAGCGCCGTGTACTTCGCGTACACCGACGCCCAGTCGCGCACCGACCCCATGTCCTTCCACGCCGGTGCCCCGGTGCGCGCCGGCGAGAAGTGGATCGCCACGCGCTGGATGCGGGAACGCGACTACCCCTGAACCCGCCCCCGGCCTGGCAGCACGGTCGGCCACACCGGACGCCCCCGGATGCCGCACCACACCGAACTCATCACCATCCTGACCGCGGGGTTCGTGCTGGCCTACGTCCTGGGCCTCGCGGCCCACCGGCTGCGGCTGTCGCCGCTGGTCGGCTACCTCGTCGCCGGCATCATCGCCGGGCCCTTCACGCCCGGGTTCGTCGGCGACCAGGAGCTCGCGCCGCAGCTGGCGGAGATCGGGGTGATCCTGCTGATGTTCGGCGTCGGCCTGCACTTCTCGATCCGCGACCTGATGGCCGTGAAGGCGATCGCGATCCCGGGCGCGATGGTGCAGATCACCGTCGCCACCCTGCTCGGATGGGCGCTGTCGTCGCTTCTCGGATGGCCCACGCTGCACGGCATCGTGTTCGGCTTCGCGCTGGCAACGGCCAGCACGGTGGTGCTGCTGCGGGCGATGGAGCAGCGGCGCCTGCTCGAGACCACGCGCGGCCGGATCGCGGTCGGCTGGCTGATCGTCGAGGACCTGGCCTGCGT
>LSQX01409480.1_pt1 | contig 18514 bp, 14 predicted proteins | sample 654561 | NCBI WGS metagenome assembly LSQX01 (sample SAMN04489861, study PRJNA283612) | anaerobic digester metagenome | isolation source: 4 biogas reactors fed with cattle manure at either 37C or 55C with and... | place: Denmark: Kongens Lyngby | collected 2014
TTGCAGGCTGGCGAAATTCTCAAACATACCCAACCACTCAGCTACACGCCCACCATACCTGTTTACCAAAAAACTGTCATCGAAGAAGCCGCCTTTGATTCCGACCTGGCAGGGATCAGCAATGCTGAAAAATTGGATTATTTCAACCAGGCTGTCGCCGGACTTGAATCTGACCAGATTAAGTTGGGTGGAATTTTTTCCAGCGGCAGGAATGTGATTGCAGCAATGAATACCAATTCGGAGCATGCTTTAGCTTTCGTCTCCTCCGACGCGCAAATCACGATCGTCCTTTCACATAAAACCCTCAAGTGGGACGTAATCGCCGAACAATCCGCCCAGAAGAAAACCGATCTGGACCCGGCGTCCTTGCAGCGGCAGCTTGCCTATTTATTGGGTCATTACCAGAACGCTCCTGCTGAACAACTCCCTTTAGGTCAATATGATATTGTCTTCGGCCCGGCAGCTATTGCCGAATTGGTGAATACCATGAATTGGATTGGCTTCAGCGGCGGCATGATGAAACGCGGTTTTTCCTTCCTTCGGGAAGAAGATTTGGGAGCGCAGGTATTGGGCCGTCAGTTTTCACTGATGGATGACCCGACCCGTATTGAAACTTTTCCATTCTCTGTGGACCTGATGGGGGCTGAGCGCAAACCCTTTCCACTCTTTGAGCAGGGCGTATTTAAAGCTTTCGCCTGGGATCAGGACAGTGCCGATGAATTTGGCGCCCAACCCACCGGCCATGATGTGATGCATAAAAGCCTGGTGGTGTGTGCGGGGGATAAGCCCATCAACTCGCTTGAAGCACTGGTGAACGCCCCGCGGGAAAAAGATGTGCTTTACATCCCCTATATTCATTACATGAACTTTGTCAATCCTTCCCAGGGTCTTATTACCGGCAGCTCGCGCTTTGGCGCTTTATTGCTAAAGCAGGATGGGCGCGTGGTGGTGCCCTACAATGTTCGGCTGACACAAAGCCTGAAGGATATCTTTAGTGAGAAAATCGCCTGGATTTCTGATGGACAAGTGGCGTACAACGTTTCAGCAAGCTATGGTGCTCGTAACCCAACTGCGTTGATTGTGCCGAATTTGGTGTATGTGCAGGGATTGGAGATCTCCCACGCGAACAGTTCGTATTAAAGTGCGCTTTAATACAACCAATTAATAATATCTAAGTTCAGTCCGACGCTGACTCAGAGGAGAATTTTACAGCGTCGGATTGTTTTTTAATTTACTTTAAGCTGAAAAAATGGCGGCGCAATAATAAGGTATAATAGTGTCCTGGCAGGACAGTTTTCTGTGTGCGCCTTGTTGTTCATTAACTCACCAAAATCTATTGTGAACACCGATTTAATGCCTCAACGATCTTCCTTCCACAATAAATCATGCTTTACCAGTGCTTTGGTGCACGGTTTGGAATTAAAAATGCCAAATTTCCGCCTGGAAAGGCATTTTTCGCGTTATATTGCGGAGTACGAGGAGTTTTAGTATGCAAAAACCAGTTCGATTTCGAACTGGTCTTTTAACCAATTTTAGAAATAAGGAGTTATTTATGAACAAACCAATTCGCGTGCTTCAGTGGGGGTTGGGTGCCATGGGCAGTGGTATGGCGCGGCTGATGCTCGAGAAACCTGGATTAGAGATTGTAGCTGCCGTCGACAGTTATCCAGAATATGTGGGCAAAGACCTTGGCCAGGTGCTGGGCGTCGGCAAGGACTTGGGCGTGATTGTCACGGATCAGCCCGAAACTGTCCTCGATAAAGATAAGGCTGATATTGTCATTATCGCCACGACCTCCTGGGTAGCAAAACAAATCTCCGACCTGCGGAAGATCATCAATGCCGGTATTAATCTCATCTCGATTGCCGAGGAAATGTCAGAAGCTGCAGCGCAAAACCCAGAACTGGCTGAAGAGCTGGATCAACTGGCCAAGGCTCAGGGCGTGACAGTGTTGGGAACTGGTGTCAATCCGGGTTATGTGCTGGATTTACTGGTCATTGCCCTGACGGGAGGCTGTCATTCAGTGGAACGCATTGAAGCCTCGCGAGTGAACGACCTCAGCCCCTACGGGCCCACCGTGATGGAAACACAGGGCGTGGGTACCACTCCGGAAGTCTTCCGGCAGGGTGTGGCTGATGGCACCATCGTCGGGCATGTGGGCTTTCCGGAATCGATCTATATGATCAGCGATGCGCTTGGTCTGGGTGTGGATCGCATCGAAGAGCAGCGCGAGCCGATTGTCAGTAAAGTCTTCCGTGAAACGCCCCACGTGCGGGTTGAACCGGGGATGGTGGCCGGCTGTGCGCACACGGGCATCGGTTACCGCGGCGATAAGGAAGTTGTTCGGTTGATCCACCCGCAGCAAATTCACCCCCAATTGGAAGATCAGGATACTGGCGATTATATTCACATTTACGGCGTACCTGAAATCGACATGGCCATCAAGCCGGAGATCGCTGGCGGCATTGCCACCATGGGTATCGCTGTAAATATGATCCCCCATGTGGTGGCTGCCTCACCGGGATTAAAGCGCATGATTGACCTGCCCATACCCGCTGCGTTGATGGGCGAGAGCGCATATCAGCGCCGGGTTTGACCCCAATAAACAGGAGAAAGATCAAGATGGCAAAAATTGTCGCGGGCACGTGGGTTGAGATTGAACAAATCATCCTGACCCCTGCAGAACGTGCCCCCACATTACCTGAAGATACGAAAAAAGTGCCCTACGTGTTGAATGCCGCCGGTTTTTTGCTGGCTGACGCTGAGCTAGGTGCACCTGCCCGAATCCGGACGTTGATTGGGCGGGAGCTGGAAGGCACATTAAAGGCCGTCAACCCGAGCTATACGCACAGCTTTGGCGCCGTGGTTCCCGAACTGCTGACAATCGGGTTGAAGGAGGACGCATGAGCAGCCGAGATATGTCTTACCACGCAGTGATGAGCCGCAAAAACGAGATCATGAAGGCCTCACTGGGGATTGACTATGATGATTATATTCAATCCCCGATCGCGTTCGATTATGAGCGCATGATGTCTGAGACAGGCTATTCCCATGCCGATGTTGAACGTATCCAATCTGAGACCAAAGTAGGCAACACACCCCTGTTCGAGCTGCACAATCTGACCCAGACTGTGCGGCGCATTTCCCCGCCCGGCAAGGGCGCCCGCATCTTGCTTAAAGATGAGGCTGCCAACGCCTCGGGAAGTTTTAAAGCCCGCCGGGCATCCATTAGCGCTTATGAAGCTCAACAAAAAGGTTACCAGGGGATGATCGCGGCCACAAGCGGGAATTATGGCGCTGCGGTTGCCTCTCAAGCCGCACAACGCGGGCTGAAAGCGATTATCATCCAGGAAGTTTTTGATAGCCGCGGTGTGGGTCAGCCAGAGATCATTGAAAAAGGCCGCAAATGCGAAGCCTACGGCGCCGAGGTGCTCAAGCTTTCAGTTGGGCCGGAACTGTTCTACCTCTTATTGCGCACGCTGGAGGAGACCGGGTATTTCAATGCCAGCCTGTACACGCCTTTTGGTGTACGCGGCGTGGAAAGCCTCGGGCTGGAGATTGCCCAGCAGGTGCGTACCGCCTGTGGAAAAGACCCGGATGCTGTGGTGATCACCCATGCGGGCGGCGGTAACCTGACCGGTACGGCGCGCGGTCTTCTGGTGGCGGGTGCGATCAGCACCCGGATTGTGGCCTGTTCCGTGGATTTGAGCGGGTTGCACATGGCTTCGGATCATGACTTTAACCGAAAATCTTTCACCACCGGGCATACCGGCTTTGGCGTGCCCTTTGCTACCTGGCCAGATCGGGTGGATGTGCCCCGTAATGCGGCGCGTTCGCTGCGGTATATGGATGAATACCAACTGGTGACCCAGGGCGAGGTCTTTTATGTGACGGAACTGCTCAGCAAGATTGAAGGGCTGGAGCGCGGCCCGGCGGGTAATACCAGCCTGACAGCCGCCATTACCCTGGCCCGCCAGATGGATCAGGATCAGGTGGTGGTTGTCCAAGAGACGGAATATACCGGCGCGGGCAAACATCAAAACAGTCAGCTTAGCTTTGCTCGGGAAAATGGTATTGAAGTCCGGCTCGGAGACCCGGAAGAGAGCGTGCCGGGTAAATCGATTGTCATTCCAAAGCACCTGGACCAGGTACGCGGCAAAATCCAGGACATGGAGCGCCTGCGGACATCTTACCTGAAAAACGCGGCAAACCAGTACCCTGTTGACCGATGGGATGAAACGGATTTCAACTTCCTGGCCGAGGATTTGAAAGTGAGTCAAGATTGGGTCCGTCAACGCTTGACTGACCTGTAAATTTAAAATATCGACGTAAACGAATAAAAAACCAGCCCGATCAGGGGCTGGATGGTGAGAACGACACTCAATAATAATAATGAAGGGAGAATCATAAATGACTGATGCTCGTATTGCCCGGTTTGAAGAACGCCGGGAAAAATACCGACAAATGTCAGACGAGGCATTGAAAGCGCACTTTTGGGAGTTATGCGATCAGATTGTCGCGCCAATTGCTGAACTGGCCCGGACGCATACATCCCCCTCAATTGAGCGGGCGGTGTTGCTGCGCATGGGTATCGACAGCCTGAGCGCCCACGGGGTGGTAGACCGGATCCTCGAGGCCGGGTTGCTGGGAAAAGGAGCCGGGCATGTGCTGCTGCGTTTGGCTGAAAAGCGGGGTTGTGGTGTCAAAGCTGCTGCTGATGCCATCCTTGAGGACAAAGACGTTCTCAAGGGTTTGTTTGAGGAGGTGACCCAATGAAATCGCTTGATCCGAACAAAAAGATGGATATCGAAGCCATCCTGACGGACCTGGAGAATTATCGTCCCCTTCGTAAGGGCTGGGTTTGGCGCAAAGTTATGGAAGAGGGCGTCGATATGGGCCCGTTCCACTTCCGCAATATGTCGGAACCTTTGAAGAACAGCATCGGCTTGCCCGCATCGAAATATTTTGAGGATATCGATCCGCAGCCTGAATGCGTGGTGACCACTGAAATTGCCTCCGGTCGCTTTGAAGATGACCTGCGGCGGATGCGTATGGCAGCCTGGCACGGTGCAGATCACCTGATGGTGATCCGGACCACCGGTCAGAGCCATATTGATGGCTTGATGGAAGGCACGCCCGAGGGTGTGGGCGGCGTACCGATCACACGCAAGCAATTGCGCGCCAGCCGCAAAGCCTGCGACATGATCGAGGAAGAGGTCGGTCGACCGATTAACTTCCACAGCTATGTCTCGGGTGTGGCTGGGCCTGAAGTGGCGGTGCTATTTGCCGAAGAGGGTGTTAATGGTGCTCATCAGGACCCCCAGTACAATGTGCTCTATCGTAACATCAACATGTACCGCTCCTTTGTGGATGCCGCCGAGGCCAAACACGTTATGACAGCCGGCGAGATCTTCCAGATTGACGGCGCGCATAATGCCAATGCCACAGCCAAGGCCGGCTGGCTGGTGATGCCTGAATTGCTGGTGCAGCATGGCATCAACTGTGCCTATTCGTTGGCTTCCGGGATGCCCAAGGAATTGATTGGGCTTTCAACGGTGCCGCCCAATTCCCCACCTGCACCCAAATTGTGGTACGACTTGCCCTATGCGGTTGCCTTGCGCGATTTCTTCTCCGATTTTAAGATGCGTGCGCAACAAAACACGCGCTACATTGAATCAGACATTGAGGAGGCCATCCGCACGCACACGATCGACACGCTGATTTCAATGCTGACCAGCGCCGACATCCAGAGTACTATCACGCCTGATGAGGGGCGCAATGTGCCCTGGCATTACAACAATATTCGCGGCGTGCAAACCGTCAAACAGACCTGGTCTGCCCTGGATGGGATCAAAGACCTCCTTAGTTTGAAGATGGACGGACCGTTAGGCGAAATGGCTCGCGACATCAAAGAGCGCGCGGTGGGCTTTTTGGAAGAAATCCTTGAAGTTGGTGGATATTTTGCAGCGGTGGAGCAGGGCTTCTTTGTGGATTCTGCCCAGTACCCGGAGCGCAGCGGTGATGGCATTGCTCGTGATGGGCAGGGCGGCGTAGCTGCCGATTCAATTGTGCCGCGTGAACCCGATTATCTGGCCCCGGTTTGTGCCCACTATGGGAACAATCATCTGCCGGAGGGGTTGCAGAAACCCTGCGATTTGATTGATGGATGTACGCTCTGCCACCCGGAAAAGATTGTCTATATCGACGAGCTGGACCCCGAAGATTCGGCGGACCGGCGTTTGCAAGAAACCTACTCCTACCGCAAGGGCAACTTAATTAAACCCGAGGTGGAGTGGGCTGGTGACGGCACGGTTTTAGTCCAGATGATGATACCGGAACAGGAAGACTATGCCCGGGAAGCCGGCTTAGAAATTGCCCGCAAGATGGGGTTAGACGACCCGCAGGTGATTAACCTGATGGTTATGCACCCGGCTGAAGGTTGTTACCTGGAGGTTAAGGGACAGGTGACCTTTGATGTCGAGCGAGACTCCTTGAAGATCCCTGAAAAGATTGAGTTACTGCCCGAAGAAGAATTACGGGCTGTGGTTAAGGACCTCGGCTTAAAAGTGGTAGCAGGTACGGTGGGTGAAGATGAACATAGCGTCGGGTTGCGTGAAATTCTGGATATCAAACACGGCGGCATCGAAACCTATGGTGTTAAATACCATTATTTGGGTACCTCGGTGCCGATCGATAAACTGATTGACGCAGCAATTGAAACCGGTGCGCATGCGATTCTGATCTCGACGATCATCAGCCACGGAGATATTCACCGTATTCAGATGAAGCGGCTGGCTGAACTTTGCCAAGAGAAAGGGATTCGCGACCGGATGATTTTAATCGCAGGCGGCACGCAGGTGACGCCCGAGATGGCCGCTGAAACGGGCCTGGACGCCACCTTTGGGCGTGGCACCAAGGGCATTGATGTGGTGGATGCGATGGTGAAAACCCTCCGACAACGCGGTGCGCTGTAGAGGATTTGTGAACGAAGACATCCTGACGATTGAAATCGGCTCGACGATCACCAAGGCAAATGCCTTCGAACTGTTGCCGGAGATGGTTTTCAGGCACCTGGCACAGGGTTTTGCGACCACAACGGTGGCAGAAGGTGATGTTGGCCTTGGCGTTGAACAGGCGCTGGCAGAGGTTGAGGCCAACCTGGGCCGATCTTTGAACGAACCCAATATTTTTATCAACAGCTCTGCCGCGGGTGGACTGCGTATGACCGTCCACGGACTGACACAGAGTATGACCGCCAGGGCAGCCCACGAGGCTGCCCTGGGTGCCGGCGCCATTGTCAAATTGGTAACAGTCGGTGCGTTGGATGCTTACGACCTGGAAGCCATCCGGGATATCCGGCCCAATATCATCCTGCTGGCAGGCGGGGTGGATTACGGCGAAAAGAAAATCATAGTGCAAAACGCCGAAAGTTTAGCCTCGCTCGGGTTGCAGATTCCTATTATCTACGCGGGCAATGCTGTGATTCGTAAACCCATCCAGGAGATTTTTGAATCAGCAGGGATAGAAACACTGCTGGCTGATAATGTCTTCCCGGAGGTGGACGTTTTAAATATCGAACCGGTGCGATATCTTATCCAGGGGGTGTTTAACCGGCATATCATCCATGGGCCGGGCATGAGCCGCCTAGGCACACTGACCGATCACCAGATTTTGCCCACACCCGGTGCAGTTTTACTTGCTGCCGAGTTGTTTGCAGAAACCCTTGGCGATTGTCTGGTTCTTGATGTGGGTGGCGCTACCACAGACGTACACTCCGTCAGCGAAGGCAGCCGTGAATGGGCTGACCACTTAACCCAACCCGAGCCGCGCTCTAAACGCACAGTGGAAGGCGACCTGGGCGTATATGTCAACGCTGGCAATATCCTGGCGATGGCTGATGATATGAACACAAATATTCACATCGATGCGGTTAAGGCCTTGCCGCAAACCGAGCAGGAGATGGCTTACACGCGCTGGTTGTGCACCCGGGCGGTGGAAACCGCCATCCGGCGCCATGCTGGCGTGGTGATGGACGTATACACCCCGACGGGGAAGCGTCAGGTGGTGCTGGGCAAGGATTTGTCCGCTGTAAAATATGTGATTGGCACCGGCGGTGCGCTGACTCGCATCCCGGGGGGTATTGAGATCATGCGCTCAATCTGTACCGGAGTGGGGAAATACTTGCTGCCGGTTCCGGGCGTGGCTGTACTGATCGACCGGGATTATCTCTTCTCGGCCTTCGGAACGTTGGCTGGCGTCTACCCGGAAGCGGTTAAAAACACATTTCTTGCCTGGGTTGCAGATCAGATATAAACTTTTAAAAAGGAGGATTCTATGAGAAAATACACGCCCCGATTAGAAATATATCCTGATCGGATTGCGGAAAATGTCAAATATATTCTTGGATTGTGTCACGACCATGGCGTCCAGGTGGCTTGTGTTTCCAAGGTGTTGCGCGCTCATCCGGCAATTTTGCAAACTTTTATCGAGCATGGTGCGGACATGCTGGCCGATTCCCGTGCTGAAAACCTGCGTTTGACCGCGGAATACAACCCAAAGCTGCCTCGCCTGATGTTGAGGCTCCCGGCGCTCAGTGAAGTTGAAGATGTGGTTCGCTATGCGGATTACTCTTTGAATTCATCCTTGGAGACATTAGAAGCCCTGTCGGAAGCCGCCGGCAGGCTGGGCATGACCCACAAGGTGATCATCATGGTGGACGTGGGCGACCTGCGCGAGGGTGTTTGGCCCGACCGTGTGGTCCCGCTGGTGGAGAAGGCAGCCCGGCTGCCCCACATTGAAATTGCCGGACTGGGTGCCAACCTGGCCTGTTATGGCGGGGTGATCCCGACACCAGAAAACATGCAGATGTTGATCGAATGCCGGGAAGCTTGCCGCCAGGCAACCGGCCTTCCGCTGGACTTACTCTCCGGCGGCAACAGTGCCAACCTGCCCCTGTTGATAGAAGGCGGCATACCGCCGGAAATCAATCACTTTCGGATTGGGGAGGCAATGATCCTGGGGCGGAATGTACTCGACCGGTCGCCCTTCCCGAATACACGACAGGACGGCTTGCGAGTGGTGGCGGAAGTGATTGAGTTGGAAAGCAAGCCTTCGATCCCAATTGGCCCGCGCGGCCAGGACGCTTTTGGCAACCAGGTGGAATTTGAGGACCGGGGCGTGCGACAACGAGCCATCCTCAACCTGGGGCGTCAGGATGTGGATATTGATGGGCTGACCCCGGAAGATGCGGGCATCATTATCCTGGGTGGCAGCAGTGACCACCTGGTACTGGATGTCACCGAAGCCCATCAGCCGCTTCAATTGGGTGATGAAGTTGCTTTTATGCCGACTTATAGCGCTGTTCTGGCTGCTTCAACGTCTAATTATGTGGAAAAAGTAGTTATAAAAGGGACGTAATTGAGGTTTCGATGTTATACCAGACGCATGCCCGTATTCATATGGATAATATTCGGTTTAACATTAGCGGCATCCGTAAAGTCATTGGGACTGATCGAAAGCTGTTAATTTCTGTAAAAGCCAATGCTTATGGACATGGCGCAGTAGAGATCTCCCGCCTGGCAGAAGAAATGGGGGTAGATTGGCTGGGTTTGGCGACGGTTCCTGGAGGTATGCTTTTACGCAAATCTGGTATTAAATTGCCAATTTTAAAGTTCTCACCGGCTTTTGAAGAAGAAATGCAGGCTGCGATTCAAAACGACCTGACATTAACGGTTTGCGAACTTGATAATATTACTACTTTGCAAAAAGCTTGTGAGGTTGAAGAAAAGCAATTGAATGTGCATCTTAAGATCGATTCCGGAATGGGACGCATTGGTGCTTCCACTTCAGAAGCAGGAAAAATTGCCTTATATATAGAAGAGAAATGCCCAAACCTGATTTTGGAAGGGATTTATACACACTTACCGGTTAGCGATGACCCTGATTTGGAATATACCGACGTACAAATTCAACGCTTTGACGCTGTTGTTGCTGACATCCATCAGATTATTGGTCGAAAAGTAAGCCTGATTCATTGTGCAAATTCTGGCGGTGTGTTGGGGCACCCCTCCAGCTGGTTGGACCTGGTGCGTCCTGGAATTATGGTGTACGGACATTACCCGGATGCACTTACTCCGCGAACGATTCCGATTAAACCAGGTATGAGTTTGTATACGCGCGTCATGTTTATTAAAAAGGTTAATGCTGGAACCAGCATTGGGTATGGACGCACCTGGTTTGCCCCGCAGGATACTTGGATTGGCACCATTCCAGCAGGTTATGCGGATGGGTTTAACCGCCTGTTTTCGAATCGGGGTCGGGTGTTGATCAACGGGCACTCATACCCGGTGGTGGGGCGCGTGTGCATGGACCAAAGCATGGTGGACCTGGGGCCGGAGACCGACGTGAAGGCGGGAGATGAAGTCATTTTGATGGGCAGGAGCGGTGACGAGGAAATTACCTGCGAAGAATGGGCGCAAAAACTGAACACCATTACCTACGAAGTCACCTGCCAGATTGGCCCAAGGGTGACGCGCGTGTACCTGCAATAGCGGATCCAGAAAGCATAGAAGTGCTGACAGATAAATATTAGAGGGTTATGCACTGATGTTTATAGCGGCGTTTTTCCCAGGGCGTGGGCCAGCATACCTGCAGCTGGCGGGACAATAAAGGTGATGGCATACCGCAGCAGGGCGACTTTGGGGTTGATGAGCGCCATTTCCAGGGGCAGGCGGGGGAGTGACCACAAAGACCAGGCTGTAACAAAACCAACCAAAGCACCCAGCCCCGCGCCCGCTTTATAGAGTCCGGCGACGATTGGGAAGACAACATAGGGCGCCCCCGGAACGATTCCCCCGGCCACACAACCGATGAAAATGGCTTTGATTCCAACGGCATCGCCCAGCCAGGATGCGATCAGTTCCTGGGGAATGAGAACCTGCATTAAGCCGGCGATTAAAAAACTGGCGGCAAGCAGGATCAGGTTGTTCCATAGGGTAGCGCCGGCCAGCTTGAGGCCTGCGATGGCCAGGTTTTCGCCTCGAATGAAGGCGTATATTAACAGGCTGACCGCAATTCCTGACAGGATCAGCGTAGATGTGTTCATAGCTATTCTCCTTTTGACATGTTTCATCGGCCTGCCCTTTAATTAAAATTCGATAGTCCGCAGAATAATGCGATACTTTAATTATATACGGATTGTTTTATCTGGCCCATTTATTTTCTTATTGGCAAAAATGTTGAGCTTGACTAAGGCCAAATTTCGGCAATCTTAAAAAATCTTAATAAAACAAATTTTTATCAAAATTAATGACTTGCCATGTTATAATAGTTTTCGAGCATTGCCTCTTGTGAAACAATGTTGAAGGTCAGCTCGTCGTACTGGTTATTTATTCTCAATTTCCTGAGTGATGAGGGTTCCCTATATGCCACAGAGCCAGATGCAAAACATTCTTTCTACAAACAATCAACAAAAAATTTCTTTAAGAGCAAAAGGTAAACGTAAAAGAGCCATTAAAAATTTTATCGAGGCGATGCTTTATCTCAGCCCTGCCCTGATTTTATTTATGGCGTTTGTGTTCATCCCTTTGTTCCGGTCTTTCCAGATTAGCGCGCACATCACGGACCCAATTGGCCGTTTGGCAAAATTTGTGGGGTTGTTGAATTATCAACGGCTTTTTGAAACCCCCAACTTTGCCAACAGTTTAAAGAAGACATTTTTATTTATTCTTTACACGGTGCCGACGTCAATTCTGGTTTCGCTTGGGTTGGCTGTACTGGGCGATCTACGGTTGAAGGGAATCTCTTTTTTCAGGATGGTCTTTTCGGTTACGATTGCGATTTCGGGCGCAACAGCTTCCTTGATGTTTAAATACATCTACCATCCGACCGTGGGCGTTAATTACCTGTTGAGCCTTGTGGGGATTTCCAACATCCCCTGGTTGGTGAGCCAGCAAACCGCATTGATGTCTGTGGCGCTCACCACCGTCTGGCTGCAAATTGGGATGAACACGGTGATCATTCTGGCAGCCATGCAGACGATTCCAGAGGAGCTTTACGAAAGTGCGATGATTGATGGCGCCAGCGGTTGGAGGCGATTCATCCATATCACCCTGCCCTTGCTTTCGTCCACTTTCTTCTTTCTGCTGGTTGTGGATATGCTGGCCGCGTTTCAAACCTTTACCCCGATCCATATTATGACCTCAGGCGGGCCCCTTGAATCGACCAACCTGCTGGTTTATTCAATTTACCGTGAGTTTTACTTCAATGGTAAATTTGGCTTTGCCGCTGCCCAATCCATCATGTTGTTCTTTATTATGCTGGTATTGACCAGTTTCCAATTTGTTTTCGTGGAACGAAAGGTGTATTACGAATGATGTCTTCGAATTTTCGCCGCCGCCCGTTGATAACGATCGGTCAATATTTGATTTTAATAATTGCTGCCCTGATTATTTTATTTCCCATCTGGTCAGCCTTCAACATCAGTATGATGTCTGATACCGAAATGGGGTCTTACCCCCCGCTCCAGTTCCCGTCAGCCATTCGTTTAAATAACATTCGTCGTGCACTGACCCAAGCACCGTTGCCGCGATATTTATTGAACAGCATTGTTCAATCGACACTGGTCATGTTTGGGCAACTGGTGACAGCCTGCCTGGCCGCATATGCTTTTGCCTTCATCGATTTTAAGTGGCGCGATTTTTTCTTCCTATTATTTTTGTCGACCATGATGATCCCGTGGGAGGCGACAATCATCCCCAATTATTTATTTGTCAGAAAATTAGGCTGGACAGATACCTTTCAGGGGTTGGCTGTTCCGTTTATGGCAACGGGCTTTGGCACATTTTTGTTACGTCAATTTTTCCTGAAAATTCCTTATGACCTAAAGGATGCTGCTACCATCGATGGTTGTGGCAGTTTTCGCTTTCTGATCACCATTGTTTTGCCCCTGGCACGTCCAGCTTTAGGGACCTTAGCGGTGTACAGCTTCTTGCAGACTTACAACCAGTATTTGTGGCCTTTGCTGGTTACCAACGACCCGACCATGCGCACGGTCCAAATTGGGATCGCGCTGCTTCAAGATGAAGAGCGCCTGATGATCAACATCATTATGGCGGGTGTGATTTTTATTTTGATCCCAACGCTGTCTTTATTTGTGGTTAGCAACCGACAACTGATTCGTGGGTTAACCGCTGGTGCTGTCAAAGGCTGATTTCCAGCGGATAAAATTTTCACCAAGAAAAGGAGAGATTTCAATGTCAAAAAAACTGTTTCACTTTATGGGCGTGCTGATCATTTTCGCAATGATCCTGTCTGCCTGCCAACCAAAGGCTGAAGTGCCGGTTGAAGAGCCGGTAGTTGAGCCGCCGGTTGTTGAAGAACCTGTTGTGGAGGAAGAACCTATGCCCACCCTCGCACCGCCTCCTGAAGAGGAAGAGGTGGTGATGATTGACTTCTGGCACAGTATGGGTGGCGATCTGGGTGGCATCGCGATTCCCCAGATGGCTAATGATTTCAATGCCTCACAGTCGAAATGCTATGTTGAACCGATATTTCAGGGCTCCTACGACGACGCATTGAACAAATTGCGGGCAAGCTTGCAAACTCAGGATGTGCCGGCGGTTATGCAGCTGTATGATATTGGTACCCGGCTGATGGTTGACTTGCAAATGATTACGCCGGTTCAGGAGTTTATAGATAAAGATAACTATGATGTTTCTGACCTTGAACCGAATGTGCTGGCGTATTACACAGCTGATGGGAAACAAGCTTCCATGCCGTTTAACACATCTACACCGATGCTGTATTACAACAAGGATATGTTTGCCGCGGCAGGGCTGGATCCTGAATCCCCACCGAGAACTTTTGAAGAGGTCTGGGAAGCAGCGCGTGTGTTGACCCAATATGATGACTCCGGTAACGTCGTGGTTTCTGGTATTTCCATGAGCATCTATGGCTGGTTCTTTGAGCAATACCTAGCCGTTTCTGGTGGATACTATGCTAATAACGCTAACGGTCGTGATGCGCTGGCAACTGAAGCGACCTTTAACAGCCCGGAAGGCGTGGCCATCCTGGAATGGTGGAAGGGCATGTGGGATGAAGGCTTGATGGGTAATTATGGCCGGGTTAATGCAGATGTCCGTACCGCGTTCTATGCCGAACAAACAGCCATGTTTGTTGACTCAACGGCTGTGTTGCGGGGCGCCATGGACACGGTAGAAGGAAAGTTTGATATTGGCACAGCTTACCTGCCGCGACCTAATGAAGCAGCCTTCGATACCTCAGGAACGATCATCGGCGGTGGATCCTTATGGATCATCAGCGATAGCTCACCCGAAGAACAAGCTTGTGCCTGGGAATTCATCAAATTTCAGGCCTCACCAGAACAACAAGCTTACTGGCATACGATGTCCGGTTATTTCCCGATTCGCGAAACCGCCTATGATGTACCTCTGGCACAGGAATGGCGAGAGCAATATCCGCAGTTTAAGACGGCTGTTGATCAGCTCCACCTTGCTCCCAATAACCGGATCACACAAGGTGGTTTAATCGGCGTTTTCCCAACCGCACGGCAGACCATTGAGGAAGCAATTGAAGAAGTACTTGAAGGGGTCGCTACACCTCAGGAAGCCCTGGACAAAGCAGCGCTGATCGTGACCGACGCAATTGAGGAATATAACATCTCTATGGGTTTGGTTGATTAATTCCCTAAGGAGCCAGAAGAATCAATAAAATCCAGCAGGGTGTCTCGAAATGGGACACCCTGCAAATTTATATAACCATGACAACCAGACGATATTCTAGCATTTTCTTTATTTTTTATTTCCTGCTTTTCTTAACTTCTTGTTGCGGAGGGAAAGACATGAATTCAGAATTTCGAGAGGTTGAAACGACAGGCGCAATAAACGATGCTCATGTGATGATTATTGCGCATCGTGGAGCCCGTTCTTTAGCACCGGAAAATACGATCCCAGCAGCAGTTAAAGCTTTGGAGGTGCATGCTGATGGGTGGGAATTGGATGTTGCGATGAGTTCGGATGGTGAGCTGGTTGTCCTTCATGATGACACCCTGGAGCGAACATCAAATGTGGCGCAGGTCTTTCCTGAGAAATCTCCCTGGCGGGTTTATGATTTTTCTATTGAGGAGTTACGCCAGCTTGATTTTGGGAGCTGGTTTATCGAAAAAGACCCTTTTGATCAGATCGCTCAGGAGCAAATTTTGCCTGCAGATTGGACTGAATTTCGTGGTGCAGCTATCCCAACATTGGGCGAGGCGCTTGAATTCACAAATTCCAATCACTGGTGGGTGAATATTGAAATAAAGGATGCCAGCGGCACATTTGCTGATGAGGTGATTGTCTCTGAAGTTGGGAGAATCGTTGAAGCGATCGATACGGAAAGCCAGGTGCTGATCTCTTCATTCAAATTTGACTATTTAAAGCAGGTCAAAGAACTCAACCCGAACCTGGCGACCGGCGTTTTGGTCAGCAATTACCAGATGGATCCCTTATCCTTGATGCAAACGCTGGATGCACAGGCATACCATCCAGGCTTAAAGGCCACGCGCGCACATCAGGTGCAATTGCTGCGTGAGAATGGTTACGACGTCAATGTTTGGACGGTAAATGAAATTCCGGATATGGAAGATCTGATAGCAATGGGCGTCACGGGCATCATCACGGATTTTCCACAACGTTTATACCCCATTTTGAACCCCTAAAGCCACCCCGACTCTGTCAGGCTTCATCAGATTTATTCTTCATCTCCGCAATCTTTTCCAGCAGTTTCTGATGCGATTCGCGCGTGATCGGATACCAGATCAGCAGCGGCAGGCTGATGAGCAATACCACGGCAGGCACCGGGCCGAAGAACAGACGGATGCCGAGCAGAGCCCGTTCGGTCTGTTGAGGTTGATTCGCCACGTACCCAAATAAGGATAATGCCCAACCGCTGACCGCAATGCCCAGCGCACCGGTTAGCTTGCCAAGAAATGACCACATGCCATAATAGACACCCTCATGGCGCTCACCTGTGATAACCTGGTCATATTCCACAACATCCGGGAGCATACTCCATGGAAACACCCACTGCGCTGAAAAGCCCAGCCCTGCGACAGCGGCCGTGACGTAGATTAAGGGGGTGGGTTCATTGGGATAGAAGAAGGTGGCGATCACTGCCAGGCTGGCAATGAACAACCCCAGTGCATAGGAAGGACCCTTGTTGATCTTATCCGAGAGATAGCGCCAGGGGAACAGGAAAAGGCCAATACAACCCAGCAGGATCAACATGATCAGGGTGAGCTGTTCTTCCATCTTAATCTGATAGATAGTGTAGTAGGAAAGCAGCGAGGTCAGCAGCGTGAAGCTGAAACTGCTCAGAAACTGGGCACCCATAAGCTGAATAAAAGGTTTATTCTTGAATGTCACCAGGAAGGCTTTCATGGGCGGCATGGATGTGGGTACAAAATCGGACCGTTTGCGTTCTTTGATATTGAGTGCGGTGGTCAAAATTGAAATGATTGCGACAAACCCAAAGGTTGCACCTAATGCGCTCCAGGATTGTTGGGTGGTGATTTGAAAAGTGTCCTGGAAGATATCTGCCACCATTTTGGTGATCCCCGCACCGATGATATACCCAAGGACGGTAAAGACTTCTCTGACCGTCGTCAGTGATGTGCGTTCCCGATAATCTAACGTCAGTTCCGGTGTCAGGGCGTAATAGGAAATACTTACGGCAGAGTGAAAGGTATCAAAAAGCAAGAAAGTGATCAATACCGCTAAAAATGCCTTAACCCCCACCAAATTCTCAGGTAATGAGAACATCAACCAGGTGGAAATGCCAAGAGGAATGGCGGCGAAAAGCATCCAGGGTCGCCGTCGTCCCCAGCGCGTATTGGTTTTATCTGACAGGTAGCCAAACAGGGGATCGTTGATGGCATCCCAGGTCAATTTACCGACCATCATGGCTGTTCCTGCAATCGCCGGGTCGACGTGGGCGACATCCGTATAATAAAATAACAACCAAAACTGGATCGAGGCAACCAGGGTCTGAATTCCAAGGTCTGCAAAACCATAGAGGACTTTTGTTTTGTTGCTCAGTTTCTCTGAAGCCGGGGTGTGGTTCATTGCAAATTTTCCTTTTCCATGAATTTTTGGGCGGCGATGAGGAATTCATCCGCTCGAACAACCTTGATCTTTTGGGTATCAAGCGTTTGGACAAATTCATACACATCTGAAACAGTCGTGCAGTAGGCAAAGAGGTGACATGCGATAAAACGAGGAGTTTTTCCGGGCGCTTCGACCAGTTCACGGATACCATCTAGAACCTGATCCGCATTTAATCCAATCTGGCTGACGTGCGGCCAGGCATAGGATACAAAGGGGCGCTCACCCGCCATAGTCATGGGGGTTCGGTTGAGATGAAAATAACCGGCGATGAACCCCAGGAAGTTGCCCGGTGATTTACCATGATGGCGAATCACCCGGCGGGGTGGGTCACAGGTATAGGAAGTTGTGATGCGAATGTCGGCAGCGTCGCAGAAGCGAGCGCTTTCCGCCATATATTTGGGAAGGTCGGGTACCAGGGGTGGAATTACATAGCCAGCGCCGGATGGTCCTGCCACCAGCATATCCGCATCCGTGAGATTGCGATAATAGTATCCCAGCAGGGCGGGGGCAATTTTAACAAGCAGGGGTTGAACCTCCCAGTTGAAGGGCACTTTACCGTGCTCAGGGCGCCGCCAGTTGCCGACCTCAGCGGTATTCATCAGTGTGAACTGATCCCCGTCGGAAAGGGTGAAGGTCAGGTAGACCTTATCTTCCAGCGGGACCTGTTCACTGCTCAGGTAGTGCTGCTTGAAGGGCACTTTTGACGGCAGCCGGCTGTGGAAGGCGTAGTTATTGGCGAGGAAGGTGGGTGCAAGGCGGAGGCCGTTGGCTGAAATTGCCAGCATGAAAGCAAGTTCGTCATCCCGATCCGTGTGCCAGCCAAAAATGGTGGGGTAGGGATCCCCTGTTATGGATTTCTGAATCTTATTACCCAACCGCGTCTCAGGTGCACCGATTCCCAACAACCAAAGCGCTAATGTGCGCACAAGTGCATCCAGGCGGGTGCCAAATAGAAAGTTCCGCACAGGTAAAGGTCCTGCGACAAGCAATAACAGAAGTTTTTGACCGAATGTGCGTAAGCCGCCCTTTTGAAAGCAAGAAAGATTGAAGGTAAAAAGTTTGTTTTGGACGATATAGTCCGTAAATTCAGCGCGGTTCCAGGCAGGCTCCATATGGGCGACCTGACCCTTTTTGCATTGCTTGAAAAGATGTTCGTATGCCCACTTATAAAGCGAAACCCGATCGGTGAAACGTCCGCGCAGGTCCTCAACGAGCGGCAGTTCCGTTAAAGTTTTAAAATGATCCAATTGGTCAGGATGGATGATCAGCAGATCATTCAATCCCGCCAGCATCAATGCCAGGTTGACAGAATCGATCAAATCGGGATCCCACACAACCAATCCTTTGAG
>LSQX01126497.1_pt1 | contig 18513 bp, 18 predicted proteins | sample 654561 | NCBI WGS metagenome assembly LSQX01 (sample SAMN04489861, study PRJNA283612) | anaerobic digester metagenome | isolation source: 4 biogas reactors fed with cattle manure at either 37C or 55C with and... | place: Denmark: Kongens Lyngby | collected 2014
CTGGAATTTGATTGACAGCTAAGATTCGTTTCCTGTTTTTAGGCCGATACTGGTAAATCCCAATGGCTCCTAGAGTCCCTATCACTGTTGATGCGATGGTCGTGATAATGGCTACTACAAAAGTATTTCGTACAGCTGCTAACACTTCAGCATCTTGGAATAAGCTCTGATACCAAACCAGGGAAAAGCCTTCCCAATTACCTCGAGTTCTTCCCTCATTAAAAGAAAACACCATGAGCACTAAAATTGGTGCATAGAGGAACAGAAATACTAAGAACAAATAAAATCGGCGCCAATATTTAGACATCTTCCACCTCCCCGACCCCTTCAGCCGCTAGGTCAATGGCATCTTTCATAGGTCTCACTGGATCGGTGACATCGCCACCCTCTTCTTTGGTGAAAATTAAGGAAATTACGAGAAAGATCATTAAAATTACCGACAAAGCGGACCCATAATTCCAGTCCCCAGTGACGGTGAATTGTTGCTCAATGACATTACCAATCAGGTTAGTTTTATTGCCTCCCAGTAAGGCTGTAATCTCAAAGGTCGAGATTGCTGGAATAAAGACCATGGAAACTCCAGAAGCAACCCCTGGCAGTGACAGGGGGAAAATTACCCGGCGGAAAGTATCAAAGCCATTGGAGCCAAGGTCTTGAGCCGCTTCAATTAAACCTGTATCCATTTTCTCTAAGGCAGTGTATATGGGTAGGATCATAAAGGGTAAAAAGTTATAAACCATTCCTAAAAGGACGGCCCCTTCTGTATAAAGTAAATCAATTGGAGCCAAGCCGATTCGCCCAAGCAAACTATTAAGAATCCCGTTCTTTGATAATATGGTTACCCAAGCATAGGTTCGTAATAAGAAGTTCATCCACATGGGCATCATAATTAGGAGGATAGCCATGGTTTGGTAGCGAACTTTTAGGGTCGACACAAAGTAAGCAAAGGGATAGCCGATGGCAAAACATAATAAAGTGGTATAAAATGCCAATCGCAATGATCGCCAAAGAGTTCCAATGGTTCGAGCTGACCAAATACGGCTAAAGTTTGCTAAGGTGAATTGGCCATCTTCACCCGTTAAGGCAAAATATAAAACCATAGCCAGGGAAATGACAATGAAAATCACGGCCCATATCAAGTAGGGAGTAGCAACTTTCTTATAGGTCTTCATCGCCTTCCACCTCCCCTTTTCTCATAATATGGATATTATAAGGGATGATGCGAATACCTACTTCCTCCCCGACTTCTTTATGTAAGGTGGTATGAACGAGATATTGCTCTTCCTTTGTTTGAACAATCATCTCATTATGGACACCCATAAATAAACTTGATAATACGGTGCCTTTCAGCATACCTTCTTCAGGAGCTACCAGTTCTAAATCTTCTGGTCGAATGACTACGTCAACGGCTTCATCTTTACGGAATCCATCATCAGAACAAACAAAGCGATGACCCGAAAAAGTGACATCAAAATCATCGTGGATAACCCCTTCTAAAATATTCGATTCTCCAATAAAGTCTGCAACGTAGGCATTGATTGGTTCGTTGTAAATTTCTGTTGGCGTTCCAATTTGTTGGATAATGCCTTCATTCATGATGACAATTCGATCTGACAAACTCAAAGCTTCCTCCTGGTCATGGGTCACGAAAATAAAGGTGATACCTAATTCTTTTTGAACTCGTTTTAGTTCAATTTGCATCCCTTTCCGTAACTTTAAATCCAGAGCACCTAAGGGTTCATCTAAAAGAAAGACGGCAGGTTTTAAAATTAGTGCCCGCGCCATGGCAATTCGCTGTTTTTGACCACCAGACAGAGAATCAACCTTCCTTTTTTCAAAGCCTTTTAAGTTAACTAATTGAAGCATCTCAGAAACTCGCTTACGTACTTCAGCTTCCTTGGTGCCTTTAATCCGCAAACCGAAGGCAACATTTTCATACACATCAAGATGTGGAAATAAGGAGTACTGTTGGAACAACGTATTTACTGGACGCAAGTGAGCAGGTAGATCCGTAATATCTTTGCCATTGAATAGAACCTGTCCCTCATCGGGATGTTCAAAACCACCAAGTATTCGCAATGTGGTTGTCTTACCACAGCCGGAAGGTCCGAGTAAGGTAATAAACTCACCTTCCATAATGTCTAGGTTTAAGTTTTCCAAAACTATTTGATCACCATATGTCTTTTTTATGTTATTTAATTCTATTTGAACTGTCATATTTCACCTCTATTATCTTATTAAAAGTAGGGTGGTGAAAGAATCCACAGCAATTTGCCGCTTTCTTTCCCCTGATTATCGATATAAAATGGCCCATCAGCCTCAAAATAAAAAGAATCTCCTTTGTTCAAAACAAAACTTCTATTTCCTATATGGAGGATTAAGGAGCCCTCTAAAACATAGCCAAAGCTTTGCCCTTCAAAGGGATCATAAGCCTTAGAACGGCCTTTGGGATTGACCTCCAATAATACAGGTTCCATGTCGAGCTTTTGAGCATTACCGATTAGAAAGTGCATGGTATGCCCTAAGCAGTCATCTAACATGGAAATAGCTTCATGGTTTGGGTAGATGATTGGTTCGGAAGCCGTCTCACTAAAAAACTCCGCCAGATTAGTTCCTAAAGCTCGAACAATATGAGTCATCGTGTCCACTGAGGGACTAGTATTGCCTCGTTCCAGCTGGGATATAAAACCCTTGGTTAAATCCGATCGCTCAGCCAGTTCTTCTTGAGTGAGCCCCATTTTTAAACGCAGGTTTTTAACTTTTTCTCCAACGTCCATAAAGACCTCCTATACTTTTTGTTTAATATTTTAAACTCATTCCATGATATAGAAAAAACCTTCTGTTTTCAATAGTATTTGTCAAAAATATTATTGAAAATCTTTTCTAATTTTCCCCTTTTAAAAAAGTCGTTTCTCCTTATGAAATATATGTTGAATGTCACCAGTTTTTACCTTTTAACACTGAATACAGAGGAATTAAGCTGCGTTCTTTTTCATTTTCGTCTGATTAAAAGAGTACAATTAAGATAGTAAAGAAAAGCGAGGTGTTAAATTTGCGAAGACTAAAAATAATATTGTTAATTTTGATTTTTATACCAATTTATTTAGCTTATTTTATTTTTAAGTGGATCACTCATCTCATGCTTCTAAATGACCGCCCTAAAAGATGGTAGTTTCCTTACATGATCTCACTTTCAAAAATTAGATTAACCCTTTTATTTGTCATAATCGACTCTTCTATCCATCCAACTGAGTCTTGGAAACATCAATTTCAAATAAATTTCAGAAATAAAACAGAGCCCATCATTAGTGAGCTCTGTTTTTAAGTTTATCAAAGTATCGGTTATGTTTTATTTGATTTTACACCTTTTTTACAGGTTGTTCTCGTGGTCAACTAATTCATTAATTGGTATCGTGTTGGAATGTTTCCCACTCAGGGTTACCTCTCATGCTGGTATGAATTGGCAAGGTTGTTTTTTCCCCACTTGGCTCGATCACACGGATAAAATTAAAGGGCATAGTTTCAGGGTCCGAATAAAGGATTCGAATCACTTCATAATCAGATGTTGTTTCCCAATGACGTATCACTTCCCCTGGAATAACAATCTCTTCGTCTTCTGTCAGCTTTGATTTTGAAACTTCTACCCGGGAGCCTTTTTCTTTGGTTACCAAGAATAGTTGGGTCCCAGTATTAAACTCCACAATGTCCCACTTGGTAATGGCTTTAATCTCTGAGTAAAGATCTGGCCGGTACACTATAATAACACCATTGTCGGCTTGAGAAAGCTCTACTTGAAATTCAGAGGGAATATTGCTTTTAATGATATTTTCCTGAGCAGGTTTGGTTTCTTCCTTCGTATCAATAGCTGCAGTGTATGTTTCTGTGGTGCTTGGTGTGGTTTCTACTGGTGTGGTTNNTTTCTACTGGTGTGGTTTCTACTGGCTTCGTCTCTTCTGGAGATGTTTTTTCCGGCTCCGGTTTTGATTGTTCTTCAGTTGTTGTTTGCTCTCCTATTGGAACGGAATCTTTGGCATCAGTGGAATCCTCTGTTTGAGATCCGATTGTATCTTTTGTTTGTGTTTCAGTGCTTTCTAAAGTAATGGTCGCTTCTGGTTTAATAATATCATTCGCTGATATAGAACAAGCGGAAACTGTAGTTAATACTAAACCAATCAAGATAAATCTAGATATTAATTTCATTGTAAGTTCTCCTCTCGTAGATACGATTATTATGTCATAAAACTCTCTTGGAAAAATGACAAGAAAGTAACTTGCCATCACCTTACAATTATCTAATAAAAATGCCTATAATTCAAATTCTTTTTAATCCCACATCAATTCAAGCCAAATCAAACTCATATTGCCATTATACCTCTTTTCTCGTATCATGAATCATAGCAATAACCTATAGAGGAGATTATCATGCAGAACACAAAAAAGTTGACCTACGGCGCATTGTTTTTAGCTTTTGGACTTTTAATTCCACAGATTTTTCATCTAGTTGGGGGAACCGGCCCCATCTTTTTACCCATGCATATTCCTGTTCTTTTAGCTGGTTTCTTTTTAGGCGGACCAATGGGTGCTATCATCGGTATTCTGACACCCATTTTAAGTTCCCTGGTCACAAGTATGCCTCAGCCGCCAATCCTTTATTTTATGATTGCTGAACTGGCAGCTTATGGTTTTTTTGCCGGTCTTCTTTTTAAAAATATGAAGCTCAATTCAATCGTATCCTTAATTGGGGCTATGGTCGCAGGAAGACTTGTCTTAGCCATTACTGTATTTGCACTACAACCTTTAATGGGTCTTCAACTGTCTCCCAAGGCCTATCTTGTTGCAGCAGTTACCAATGGTCTGCCTGGTATTCTACTCCAACTCATCTTGATTCCAGTTTTAGTTCGCCTAATCAGTCGAGGTACTCAATTCCCAAATACCACAAACTAAGAAAAAGAAGTTGGAGTAACCGCCAACTTCTTTTTTTGTTCGAGATTTAGTGAGGTTTTCTTTTCCCTTCATCTACTATGGTCTTCTTCTATTTTTAAATTCTGCAGAGCTCTTTCATCACGCTCATCATTATAAATACGCTCATCATTATAGAGCTCTAGTCATTGAAGATCATTTTAATTTAATTTTAAACTTTAATTTTAATTTAAAAACATTGTATTACTGTAAATGATTCTGTATCCAAATAGTGCGAACTTATAATCCCGCTTCAAGAATCCCTCTTAAAGAATCTCTCCTCAAAACCCGCTACTTAAATGAGGTTTTCCTTAACTTGATTGATCGGTTAGGACCTTTTCATAATGCTTAGAAAAAGGGATTTCCTCCTCTTCAATTTCCTTGGAATATTTAGCTCTTCCTTTTGCTATAATAGTGCTAGCAGTATCAAACTGTATAAAAAAGTAAAGTGAGTTGTTTAATATGTGTACCACAATTTTAGTGGATTATGATAATGGCACTGTAATGGGCCGCAATATGGACTGGGATATGGATGTCAATTACCACATTATTTATCTTCCAGCTGGCTTTGAATATGCCAAGGACCTCTACGGGAATCCTCTTAAAAGTAAATATAAAATGTTAGGACTATGTTTTCGTAATATGAACCCCCTAAAAGATGGGGTGAATGAACATGGCCTAATGGGTTCTACCAACATGTTTATTAAAATGAACCTATTTAGTTCAAAGGTTGAAGCTGGGAAAATTAATATATCTTCTTTAGACTACTTTAACTATGCCTTAGGCAACTACCGCAATGTTGCTGAACTTGTAGAGGATCTTCCAAATATTCATATTTCCAAAAAAGATCACTTAGGAAATAAAGTTGTAACACCCGATTTCCATTTTTACTTCGCTGATGCTTCAGGGGACTCCATTTTAGTTGAGCCAATGGATCACAAGCTAACGGCAATCGATAATCCTTATAAAGTGATGACCAACTCCCCACCCATTGACCACCATGCCCGAGCTTTAGAAAAAACCTTCCACCAAGAAGGTCGCAAATTTCAACCTGCCAAAGATTTACCCGGTGGCTATGATCCTGTCTCTCGCTTTGTTAAGGCCTATTACCTAAATGAACATATTGCCGATGCCATTACTAGAGAAGATGCCTTAGAAAACACCTACTCTATATTGGAAGCTTTAAAAATTCCAGAAGCCTTCACAAAAACTAAATATGATTATACCTTTACCCGCTACATCACGGTATACGATGCAGGAACTCGATTATTAACAGTGCGTAGTCACATGAATCCACGAATCTACTCGATTTCCATGGATGATGTAAAGCATCTAGAAGATAAAACCCTTCTTCCCATCCCTCGGCGAATTGTAACGGATCCCCTATACCCATCGTTGAAAGCTCCCCTTTAATCTTTATCAGCCTTCGAATATATATAGAGAAATTGTTTTTCAAGATTATTTCTATATATTTCAGCAAAATACAGAATTTAACGCTATTTAAAAAGATTTTTTACTTTTTTTCTAGTTTTCAAGTTTTTTTTACCCCTTTAAAACTAATTTCAGTTCCTAAACTACAGTCTCGTTGCAAAAACGCAACAACCGCTAAGGGTGTTGCATTTTTGCCAAAGCCTTGATACTAGGCTGCTTGAAACCGTTTCCCTAAGGTTGGTGTTGCAATATCGCAACGGATTCTGCGGGTTCGAATCCCCCCTAAACCCTTTAAACATGCCATTCTCAAGACTTGGCACGCCATTTGCTTAATATAAGGTGAACAGGAAAAACCTGTATAACTATTAACTAAAATTTTTAGGGGGATATTAATTATGAGTAACAAAGTTGATCCAAAATTTGTTGACAAGGGTGCTAATTACGCATTCGACCAGGAATTGCTACAGCAGGCATTTGCTGAAGCTAAGAAGATTTATGAAGAAAGAGGTTTCATGAGAAAGATGGGCTTTGGTAAGGCACCAGCAGTTACCACTGTCGATATGGCAAGAGCTTGGATGAGCGACGGACATCCTTTCACATGTGAAAACAATAATGAAATTTGTGCAAACGCACTTCAAGTTTTAGATGCAGCTAGAGATTCTGGAGTTCCAATCTTCCACACAACCACAGGTTATGTTGGTAAGGAACAGTGGGACCTTCCACGTTGGGATGAAAAGATTCCAATGCATACATTAGAAATTGATTCAGAGTGGATGGAAATTGATCCAAAGCTAAAACCAAGACCAGAAGAGCCAGTTATTCACAAAAAATATGCATCAAACTTCTTTGGAACACATTTAGCTTCTACATTGTACAAGCTTGGTGTTGACACAGTTATTGTTATGGGAGCTACAGCTTGTGCTTGCGTACGTCACACAGTTATGGATTCCACAGGACACGGCTTTAAGACCATCGTTCCAATCGGAACCATCGGTGACCGTGTACCAGGCGTTATCGAGTGGAACCTATTCGACATGGATGCTAAGTTCGCAGACGTTCTTCCATTAGAGGAAGTTGTTGAGTACCTAAAGGGTATTGATAAGAGCGTTTATAACTACGGATCCGCAAGAGATCTATAATCAATTAACTTAAATCACACATCAGGGATACCCATAAAAAGGTATCCCTGAGCTATAACTAAATCTTTTTCCTCAAACATAGAGCGAAAAAGATGACCGCAAAGGAGGCAATATATTGAGTTTACTAATTAAAAATGGAACGATTGTAACTTCAACAAGTGAGTATAAAGCTGACATTCTTGTAGAAGGCGAAAAAATAGTTGATATTGGAAAAGACCTAGATCCAGCTGGTCATGAAGTTGTCGATGCAACCGGAAAATACGTGTTCCCTGGTGGAGTAGATGAACATCTTCACTACAATGCTTTTAATTCATTAGGCTATGAGACTTCCCACGCTGCATTGGCTGGAGGCACCACAACGGTTGGTGACTTTGTCATGCAACCAGAGGGCAAAAGCCTTAAAGAATCCATTGTAGAGTATAAGAGGGATTTTGTAGATGGTGTCGCAACACCTGACTATATTTTCCACGGGATCATTATGGATCCATCGGATAAAACCATTGAAGGTTTAAAAGATGTCCCCTCCGTTGGTGTATCATCCGTTAAAGTTTTTATGGCCTATAAGGGCATGCCCTATTATGTGGATGATGAGTGGTTGTTTAAAGCCTTACAAAACGGAAAAAAATCTGGCGTAACCATCATGGTTCATGCTGAAAATGCAGACATTGTAAACATCCGTACCAAGCAACTAGTCGAAGAAGGAAAAACCGATGTCAAGTATTTCCCAGAATCAAGACCTGTTTTAGCCGAGGCAGAAGCTACATCAAGAGCAGTCCATATGGCTAAAATTGCTGATGCTCCAGTGTTTGTTGTCCATGTGACCAACAAAAAAGCTGCTCAGGTTATTCGAGATGCTTATGGTGAAGGTGTGAGTGCTTATGGTGAAACCTGTACTCATTACTTAATGTTTAATGAGGAAGTGTTCAGTAAGCCTAACTTTGAAGGGGCAAAGTATGTTTGTACTCCCCCTATCAGGCCACAATCTGATGTTGATTACATGTGGGAAGCGATTAATCGTGGCGAGCTCCTTACAGTCGGATCAGACCACTGTGCAATTGTCGGTGGATTTGAAGAAGGCAAGAAAAAGGGCCTCAATGACTTTAGTAAAATCCCTCCAGGATCTCCAGGGGTTCAAGATCGCCTAAACATGATTTGGACTTATGGCGTTGAAACAGGAAAGATTTCACGTCAGAAGTTTGTTGAAGTATGTTGTACAAATCCAGCTAAAGTATGTGGAGTTTATCCGCAAAAAGGTGACTTATTAGTTGGCTCAGATGCAGATATCGTAATCTTTAATCCAGATTACAAAGGCACTGTTAAGCATGAAAATGCTTTAATGGGCTCTGACTACACGACTTATGATGGCTTTGAGCAAAAAGGAATTGCTGAAAAAGTATTCCTCAGAGGAAATTTAATGGCTGAAAATGGTAAGTTTGTTGGCGAAAAAGGAATTGGAAAACAAGCCATGTCTAAACCATTTGCCCTAGCTTACGATAAGTTTAAAGAAAAATAAATTTCAAAACAGTTAAAATAGTCTTTCCCCAAACACTATCTGTTTTTCCAGGCTACCGCCATACTGTCGGTAGCCTTTTTCCGATTCTTTTTTGGGGTTTCCTTTTTCATTTTCTACTCGCATTATATTTTTCCACTTCCTATTTATAGTTATATTCTCCATGATTCTCCCTATTCCATCTATTGGCTCGTGTTATAATATATTTAATAGTAAACGATATAAGGAGGCGATATCAACTTGTCAAAAACAAATGCCGAAGAAAACTTAGCTCCGTTCCCTGAGTTGGTTTACGGTTCCCTAGAGTATTCATCCGACGGGATTTTTATTTGTAGTCCCGAAGGAGTCGCACTATACGTCAATCCTGCCTACGAAGAAATTACTGGGCTAAAACGCTCTGAACTCATCGGTAAAAATCTTAAGACTTTGTTAAATGAAAACGCTTTTAACGAGTCTGCTTCCCTGAAAGCAATCAAGATGAATCAACCGGTTTCTTTAATTCATCATTACTCTTCAGGCCGTACAGCTTTAACCACAGCCACACCGATTCGCCATGATAACGGAGATATTCGAGGCATTATCTGTAACACCCGCAACATCGACGAGTTAATGGATTTAAACCGCGAACTTGAAGATGTCAATTTAATTCGTCAGCAGTATTCACAAGAACTAGAACTACTGCGTCGAGTCCACTATTCCAGTGAAGGTCTTATTCATAAAAGCCGTTCCATGGAAAACACATTGAGAAAAGCTTCCACCGCAGCTAAATTTGATAGCACAGTCATTATCTACGGCGAATCCGGTACGGGTAAAGAGCTCATTGCTAAATTTATTTACCAAAACAGCGAGCGTAATGATAAGCCCTTCATCCGTGTAAACTGCGCTGCCATTCCAAAAGATCTATTTGAATCAGAGCTTTTTGGTTATATGCCAGGCTCATTTACTGGTGCTGCTAAAGGCGGGAAAGCAGGAATGTTTGAATTGGCCAACACAGGAACTATCCTCTTGGATGAAATTGGTGAGCTCACCATGCCCATTCAAAGTAAATTACTCCGGGTTATCCAAGAAAGAGAACTTTATCGAGTGGGTGGAACTGAACCCATTAACTTGGACGTTCGCATCATTGCCAGCACCAATCGAAACTTGCCAGAAGAAATTGAAAAAGGTAATTTTCGGGAAGATCTTTATTTCCGTCTTAATGTGGTGCCTATTTACATCGACCCTTTACGGAAACGGACGGATGACATTCCTGAGCTCATCAACTATTTTTTGAAAAAGCTTAACACGAAATACAAAAAACTCGTAGTACTCTCCCCCCAAGCTCATAGTGTCTTGTGTAAATATTCTTGGCCAGGAAATGTTCGAGAACTAGAGAACATCCTGGAATACATGTTCATCATGAATGAAAATGATGAAATCGGCTTTGGACAGCTTCCAGACAAAATTTTAAATGAACACGTTCTGATGGAAGATAATGACCAACCAGAATTTGGTGCTGATCGTCTCAAATACCTGTTGGGTGTATACGAAAAAAATATTTTAGAAGCCGCTTTAAAAAAGCATCGTTCGCTAAGGCCAGCTGCCAAAGCTTTAGGGATTGATCCCTCCACATTATCCAGGAAGGTGGCTAAATACAGCATTGAATACTAACCTTGTTACTAAAGTAAAAGGAGGTGGTTTGACTTGGAATTAACTCATTCACAAAAACAACAACAACAGCTAGCTTTGAGCCAGGAAATGCTAACCTCGCTTAACGTATTGGAACTAAGTGGCACAGAACTTATGGACTTTGTATTGGAAGAATCCCAGTCAAATCCCGCCATGGATAGTGATGCTGCTCTTGATCAATCAGAAAAACTTTGTGACTCCATGGAGTTTGCTCGAGTTTCTGCACTGGCTCGGTCCCAAGCTCTAGCAGAACAGGATGATGATGAACCTCGTTTCGAAGAATCTGTTCCCATGGAGAACACTTTAAGTGATCATTTAATGTGGCAGCTCCAAGCCCTACATTTAGATTCAAATCTTTGCATGATCGCCCGTTGGATTATCAATAATCTAGATGAAGATGGGTATCTAAGAGAAGGCTCCTATCCCCCTGCCATCTCTGAAACAAGTTTCATGACAGCCCTTGAAATCGTCCAAAGCCTTGATCCACCGGGCGTTGGTGCACGTACCCTGCAAGAAAATATGATACTTCAGTTACGGCGAAAAGAATTATCTAATGAAACTTTGGAAAAAATTATTCAATTTGACTTAGAAGCCTTAGCAGCCTGGAAATTTCCCTATATTAATAAAAAATATGGAACAGAGGAATCTGAACAGTTTTTAAAATTAATTCAAGAACTAAATCCTAGACCCTCTGCCGGTTTCTCCAGTGGAGCACCGGTACACTACGTTATACCTGAGGTTACTTATCAAATCATTAAAAAAGGGTCAAATCGGTTTATTGAGACCCAGTTAAATAATGAAATGGTGCCGAAAATTACCGTTAGTCAACGTTACTTAGACCTCATCAAACATGCTGATCCTGAAACAGAGCCTACCTTGCAACTCTATATTCAGCGACTTAATAGTATTATTGAGTCCATTGAGAAACGAAATGATACCTTAATACGGGTCAGTCAAGCCATTGCCAAAAACCAAGAAAAAATGATTTTAGGTGATACGTCTTCGCCAGAACCTCTAACCATGCAGTCTGTAGCAGATGAGCTTGATTTAAATGTTTCCACAATCTCTCGATGTGTTCGCGGGAAATTCGTCCGCCTTCAAGACCGAATTGTCCCTATGAAAGACTTTTTTGAAACTGGTGTTTCCGGAAATTCTGCTCAAGGAACTGATTTAGGGCAATCTCAGATTATGGAAGTTTTGAAACAGCTAATTGAGAATGAAGATAAAAAGAAACCATTGTCTGATGCTAAGTTGACAGCTCGTTTGAATGAAAAAGGGATCGAAATCAAACGCAGAACTGTGGCCAAGTATCGAGATTTGTTAGGCTTTGAAACAGCCTCCGCTCGAAAACGCAAAGCTGAATTTAAAAGCTAGCTCTAATCTCTATCTTCTTCCCCTCTAAAAGACAGGTGTGTTTTATTGTTGCCACAATACCCCTTGCAGCACACCACTTCACCCCAGCCTCAATATTTTTTATTTATCATGTTATATAACACCCTTCGCCAATCTAAGCGAGTAAAACGCCCCATCCAATCAGGAGAGGGCGTTTACTCGTTTAGGTTTTTTTAAGATGCTTTTAGAGTTGGTTTGCTCAAAAGGTAGTCATTTATTGCTTGAAATAAGTTCTTATATGCTTCCTTTTATCTTCTACCAGTTAATTTCTATTGTATCCAAACCAACTTTCTCTGTCTTCATTCTTCCATAAGAGCCCTGCGAATACGTTCTAGACCTTCTTTGAGCATAGCTTTAGGGCATGCAAAGTTTAAGCGGACAAACCCCTTAGCATCTTGAACAAACATACTTTCATCTTCTAAAATAACACCGGCTTTTTCAGCAAAGAAAAGAATAGTATTATCTAAATCCTCTGGCAGATAAGGACCTAGGTCAACCCACGCCAGATAGGTTGCTTCTGGAATCTTAAAATTAGTTAAGGGTAAATGTTTATCAAAAAATTCTTTGGCAAAACGGAAATTTTCATCCAGGTAAGCCTGAAGCGCTTTTAGCCAATCCTCCCCTTGAGAATAGGCAGCTTGGGCAGCCACGATACCCAAAGCATTTTCTTTAACGAGGGTTCTGTTATTCCACTTGGTCCGTAGCTTTTCATCAGGAATGATTAAATTGGAAACCATCAAAGCCGCCAAATTAAATGTTTTTGACGGAGCCATACAGGTAATCAGGCGAGAGTAATCCTCCATAATTGTGGCTAGTGGAATGTGTCGAAGACCCGAGCGCAAAAGATCTCCATGTATTTCATCAGAAATCACCCACATATTTTCTTTGCGCATGATGTCAGCAAAGATCTTTAGCTCTTCTTTAGACCAAGCACGCCCCGTTGGATTGTGTGGATTACAAAGAATGCATACTGTTGTTTTGGGATCTGCCGCTTTTTCGCGCAAGTCATCAAAATCCATCCTGTAGAAGTTATCCTTGTTTATTAGTGGTGAGTAAACCACTTCACGGCGGTTAAAGTCCCCCGCTGTTTTAAACGGACCATAGGATGGGGTCATTATTAATATCTTTTCATCCGGTTCCATAATCATGGTTGGCAATTGGAGAAGGGCGGGAACAATGCCTGGTGAGAAGACCAAATGTTCCTCTGGAAACTCCCACCCATAACGCTTTTTATTCCAAGCTACAAAGGCGTCATAATAATTAGAATCGAAGACTCCTGTATAGCCAAATATTTTCTGATCGATTCGCTTACGCATAGCCTCTAAAATCACCTCAGGGACTGCAAATTCCATATCCGCCACCCACATTCGGATAATGTCTTCTTCCTTCCAAGGAAGTTCTGCACCCTGTAGTAATTTCTCGCCATAGGCTTCAACATTAATGGAGTTGGTTCCTTTTCGATCAATGATTTCATCAAAATTGTATTGTCTCATTTTTCCTCCTTTTTCCAGTAAACCCTAGAGAGCTAGGATCAGTTTTTTCATCTGAGCTCATATCTTATTTCCGGCTTTTTGAATAGGTTTGGCTTTGCTAACCCTTCGTTTTAATAGGCATTATCTTTAATAGTGTTTGCTTTCTTAAGGCTTCAATTTAGCGGATTTAAGTTTTCTTTTTTTCCTTTGGCAAGGTCTTATTGTTCAAGGCGAAGGATGACTAGTTCCGGATTGTTATTGATGCGAATGGGAATGATACTATTGCCCAGTCCTCGACTAACAATCATCCTGGTATTGTTTTTTTCATGTAAACCCTGTGAAAAGTCCGGGAAAAACCCTTGATCCGGTGCTACCACGCCACCAATCAAAGGGATTCTAGCTTGACCGCCATGAGCATGTCCAGCCAAAACTAAATCAATATCAGCTTGAACATAGGCTGAAAAAGTTTCTGGTCGGTGGGAAAGCAAAATTCTATAGCCATCTTGCTCAGTTGTGATTTCAGAGAGGATATTAGTCATAATCCCCTCTTTTTCATAAGAAAATTGAGCCTTCGGCGTAAAAGCAGGATCCATCAATCCTAATAAGGTTATGGTGTCGCCATTTTGTTCTATGGTGGTTGCTTCATCCTCTAAAACAGTTACACCTATATCGATTAAGCCTTGCTTAAGAGCACTATAATGACCACTCCAAGCCTCGTGGTTGCCTGTGACAAAGAAGACAGGAGCAACCTCCCTAGCTTCTTGAGCGAAGGTTAAGGCTACCTTTAAATCCATATGATTTGAATCAATCAAGTCACCTGTTATCACAATAACATCTGGCGACTCTTTTTTTAGGCGCTTAATTAAAGAATTCCCCCACTCTTTATTATGAAGGTCTGATATTTGAGCAATGGTAAAGCCCTCAAACCCCTGTGGGATTTTTGGGTCTGCCACTACATAGTGAGAGGTTGTTATCCAAACATTCCCCCAAAAAACCCACCCTGCAAAAATTAAAAGAATCAGGGCAAACAAAAAGGCTTTGGTTTTTTTATTATTTGTCAATTTACCTCTCTTTTTATTAACTCCTAGCTTGTCTTTTTCTTCCGCATTTTCTATGCTCATGCTTTTCTCCTTGACCCCATCAGCTGGTTGTCTAATTATTTAGGTGTTAACTAAAGTTTTCTTACTCCAGTCTATTTCTTTGATCTTGAATAAGAGGTTTTAGTAGCTTTATTAGCTTTAATGGTTCTAATAACTTTATGGTATTCCCACATAAAGAATATTGCCAACAATGCCAAGCATAGCTCCAACGGCAATCAACTGAATCATATCAAAGCGTTTCGTTAATCGCAGGCCGAAGCCGATGATAAAGGCTGCTACGGCGACCGGTTGTAAGGCCGATAAAACAATATTTCCATTTACAAACAAGGAGTTTTGAAACATACTAATGGCCGCAATACCTATGAGTCCAACAATTCCTGGGCGAAGCCCCTTGAGCATCTTATCTAAAAATCCGATTTTTCGATCTTGAAAAATAAAGTAGGCTAGTATCATCATGATAATAAATTGGGGCAAGACACTTCCCAAGGTTGCCACCACAGCACCTGGTAGCCCTGCTACTTTTGTCCCCACAAAGGTGGCAGAGTTAATTGCAATGGGTCCTGGTGTCATTTGTGAAATAGAAACTAAGTCTGTCATTTCTTTTACCGTCATCCAGCCTCTTTCTTCTACAACAAAGCGTTGAATCAAGGGCAGTACGGCATAACCACCGCCAAACGCAAAGGCTCCAATTTGAACAAACACCAAAAATAACTTAAGTAATATCATCTATCGCACCTGCCCATCTTTAAAAATGCTAAAGGTAATCAAACCAATAATAGCTAGGCTTAAAATAACTAAAACAGTGTGAATTTTAAATACAAAACTGGCTATAAAAGCAGCCACCATAAGGACTATTGAAAATATTGGATTGGATTTCATGGCTGACTTACCCATATCATAAACTGTTAATAGTAGCACCGCACTAATTACGCCTCCCATGCCCAATAAAGCGGACTTAACCCAAAAGTTAGTGGAAAAGGCATCATAAAAATAAAATATAATGGAAATTAAAATCAAGGGAGGCAAGACTGAAGCAAGTAAAGCTGTGACCGCTCCCTTCCAACCTCGTAGTTTATACCCAGTGAGTAGAGATGTACTAATTGCCATGGCTCCTGGACCTGACTGAGCTAAAGCTACCAAACTCAACATTTCTTCTTCATCAATCAGTTTTTTCTTTTTAACAAACTCGTCCCGAATCACTGGCACAATGGTATAACCGCCACCAAAGGTGACCGCATTGATCTTGAAAAACGTTAAAAAAATTGTAGTGAGGGAAATTTCCGCTTCCATAGAGCCTCCTTTAGTAGATTGCCAGGTTACTGTCTGTTCGAGATTCAGTACCTGCGACATAAACGCCATGTTCTAATTTTAATATAATTTGCCCACGTCCAAAATGAGTGCGATCATCTACCACTTTAATAATGTGACCTCGTTCCTCTAGTTCTTGGATTATTTTAGGGTCAAAGTTTGCTTCCACCATAAAGGTTTTATCCTTAACCCACTGCCAGCGTGGAGCATCCAGCGCCATCTGAGGATTCAAGTCAAAGTCCAGTAGATTTGAAATGACTTGGAAATGTCCTTGCGGTTGCATATATGCTCCCATAACGCCAAAGACACCAGCGCACTGTCCATCTTTTAAAAGCATTCCAGGAATAATGGTGTGGTAGGTCTTTTTATTAGGTGCTAGCACATTAATATGATTTTCATCCAATTTAAAATCCGCTCCCCGATTATGTAGGGCGATTCCGGTATCTTTGACAACAATACCACTGCCAAAGCCCATATAGGTAGATTGAATCATAGATACCATATTACCCTCTTTATCAGCACAGCTCAAATAAACAGTTCCACCACTATAAGGATCATCATCGCTGTGAATTTGAGCACTTTTCGTTATTTGCTTGTAGCGACGTTTGCCATAAGCCTCTTCAATAAGAGATTGAGGATTCATGGACATTAAGTCTGGATCGGTTATGTAATGCAATCCATCAGCAAAGGCCATTTTCATGGCTTCAAACATCTCATGATAGTAATCCACATCCGCCTTTTTCACTGACCGATTTTTAAAAATATTCAAAGCCATTAAGGCTACTAACCCCTGTCCACTAGGTGGTAACTCTGCCACTTCATAGCCACGATAGGATGTTTTAATTGGCTCGACCCATGAACTTTCAAATTGGGCTAAATCACTCTTCCTTAAAAACCCTCCATGAGCAAGAGCATCTGCTTCTATTCGGTCTGCTAGAACACCTTTATAAAAAGCCTCGCCATTGGTTTCTCCAATCAACCGTAGAGTCTTCGCATGGTTTGGTAACTTTATCATTTGAAAGGGTTCCGGTGGAAGACCATCAACAGTAAAGGTCTTAAACCACTCATCATATTCTGGCTGATCTTTGAAAAGCTCTTTATATTTTTCAAAAGCTTTTTTCCAAAGTTTAGCTGTTAAAGCTGCTACTGGAAAACCATTTTCTGCATATTCAATAGCCGGCTCCAAACATTCTAATAAAGTTAATTTTCCAAATCGCTGAGACAAAGCAGCCCACCCTTTGGGAGCACCTGGCACCGTCACAGGAGTCCAACCGTGAACTGGCATGGTTTCATGTTCTTTTTTAACAACCTCAAGAGATATTCCCGCTGGTGATGGTCCATTGGAGGTTAAGCCATATAACTCATTATTCATCCATACTATAGCAAAATTATCACCACCAATGCCATTGGCGCATGGTTCAACAACGGTTAAGCAAGCTGCTGTTGCAATTGCCGCATCAACAGCATTTCCACCTTTTTTCAAAATATCTAAACCTACTTGGGCTGCTAAAGCATTCCCAGTGGCTACAATGCCATTAGAAGCAGCTAAAGTTAGTCGCTCTGATGAATAGGGTTGGTAATTGGGGTCAAATTTCATAAGAATTCTCCTCGTCTCTTTTACAGATTTATTAACAATTTTCCTTGAACGGTTTTAACGTTTAGCTTTAACTTTCAGTTTTAACTTTCGGCCTTTCTTTCGCTAAATCAGCAACCGTTTTCTTGTCTTTTTGCTAAGTTCAAAAATCTTGATCTTGTCTTCTCACCAAGCTCATAGCATTTTATGTTTCAGAGTTTTTATAAATCAGTCTTTTTTAAAACCAAAAGTTTTTCTATAACTCCTATTTTCAATTATTTTACACGTTCTCTTCTATTATAAGTCATGTCTCTGCATGTTTGTACACTAGCTCACTACCTGTAATAAAATCTTTTCATAGGATGCCACTCTTCCAACTTTGTTTTATCTGATTTTCCGAATATACTTTTTGCACATCAAAGAGTTCAATTCTTGAAACTACGCTGATTCATTTTAACCTCGTTTCAATTCCAGATTAAAATCACACCATACTTAATTGTTATATTTCTTACAGAAGATGTCATTTTCTTCTATTTCATTACTGTTTGATTATTAATTTGCTATATATTTAAGTTGTGTTGAAAACTTAACAAATAAGACTTATAATTTATATACTAAAGAGTCTGACAACTAGGAACTATATTTAGTAACACCTTAAAGGAGTCCATATGATTTATTTAGATAATGCCGCTACCACCCGTCACAAACCAAAAGAGGTCATAGATGCCATGGTCAACGCACTCCAAACCATGGGTAATGCAGGTCGGGGTCAGCATGAAGACTCTCTTGCTGCTGATCGAATCATTTTTGAAACTCGATTAAAACTTAGCAAGTTTTTCGGGGCCAGCAATCCAAGACAGGTTGCTTTTTCAAAAAACGCCACAGAAGCATTAAATATCGCCATCACCGGTCTTGCTAATTCTGGCGACCACATTATCACTACAGCCATGGAACATAATTC
>LSQX01207585.1_pt1 | contig 18513 bp, 14 predicted proteins | sample 654561 | NCBI WGS metagenome assembly LSQX01 (sample SAMN04489861, study PRJNA283612) | anaerobic digester metagenome | isolation source: 4 biogas reactors fed with cattle manure at either 37C or 55C with and... | place: Denmark: Kongens Lyngby | collected 2014
CTGCGCAGCATGCTGCCGCTGCGCCCCCCAGTGATTCGCCAGGTGCTTAAATTGAGTTTTCCGGCCGGGGCCGAAGAGTTGACCCATAGCGGCAGCAGGCTGCTCACGAGCACCTGGATCACCGCCCTGGGGCCAATTGCCTTTGCCGCCAATGCGGCAGCGGTGGCGGCTGAATCGTTTTCTTTCATGCCGGGGATGGCTTTTGCCATCGCGGCAACGACGCTCGTCGGGCAGCGCCTGGGCGCCGGCTTCCCCCGCCAGGCCCGTGACAGCGGTTACTGGGCCTGTGCCCTGGCGACGGCCTTGATGAGCTTGGCAGGCATACTCTTTCTCTTCTTCCCGTATGCGATCATGAGTCTCTTCAATCCGCCTGAAAAGGAGGTGCTGCAACTGGGAGTCCTCTGCCTGCAGATTGCGGCGGTGGAGCAGCCCTTTGTGGCGATCACCATGGCGCTTTCGGGCGCCTTGAAGGGTACGGGGGACACCAAGAGCCCCTTCCAGATCGGCCTGATCAGCAACCTCTTTGTCAGGCTGCCGCTCATCTATGCCATTGTCTATCTCTTTCACCTCGAGATCACTTACACCTGGTGGGCCACGGCGCTGCAGTACGCGGTTAGCGCCCTGCTGCTCCTGGCGCGCTACCGCCGGGTGAAGTGGCATGAGATGAAAGCGCTGCCGGCCTCTCCCGGCGGCTGCGTGGTGGAGTCCAGAAGACTGGATGCGGAAGCATGATGCCTGGCAAACTGGAAATTGGCAATAGCAGCCCCGGCGGGAACAGGCTGTTTTCTTGCGGTTTATGAATAGCTAAATTAAATTGACATTTTAGCTAAAGCGGGTGTATAATTATAGCTATAACAAGGGAGGTGTTCTTGCCATGCGTGTCAACACCACCGATCTGCAGAATGCTTTTGGCAAATATCTTGCCCTGGTGGAGAAAGAGGATATTATTGTCGTTAAAAACGGAAAAAGCGTTGCCAAACTGGTCCGCTATCGCGAACCAGATTTTCATATTCTCCACGAGGAAGCAAAAGGCTACAAATCTACCCGGAAAATTAGCTACGAAGAGTACATGGAGCTGGTTAATTCATCCGATCAGAGATATGAACTGATTGATGGCGAAGTCTACCTGCTGGCGTCACCCGGTTTTTATCACCAGGTTATCGTAAACGAGATCGCGGGCCACTTCTATAATTATTTCAAGGATAAACCCTGCCGGTCATTAACCGCGCCGCTGGATGTGCGCCTGTTCGGCCATGCCACCAAGTTTGAAGAAGATCCGAATGTGGTGCAGCCGGATGTTATGGTTATCTGCGACCTGGAGAAGATCAGCGAGGACAACAAATACGAGGGTGTACCGGTGCTGATTGTTGAAGTACTGTCGCCATCAACCAGAGGAAAGGATATGGCGGCTAAGTTGCACCTCTACATGAGAAGCGGTGTTTTGGAATACTGGATTGTAGATCCGGCGCATAAAACCATTATCCAATACTCATTTTCAGAGGATAGGGATATTAAAGAGATGCACACCTTGACCGCTGCCGATACAATCAGCTCGGTTGTTTATGAAGGCCTTAAGATACCATTAAAAGATATTTTCGGTTAGCTTTCTGCCTGACCCCGGCAAACACTCGCTGAAATATATTACGGGTTGAAACGGCTTTCTTCCGTCTGCAGCGTTTTCAAGGCAGGACCTTCGATGATCTCCCCGTCGATGGTGAAGCGCGAGCCGTGGCAGGGGCAGTCCCAGGAGAGCTCCGCTGCATTCCAGGCCAGGTCGCAGCCCATGTGCGTGCAGACAATATTGACTGCATGAATCTTGCCCTCGTCATCCCTGTAAAGGCCAATCTTTTTACCGTCCTGCATCACCACCTTCGCCTCCCCCGGGGCGACGGTGTCATCTTTGTCAGCAGCTTTCAGCTTGTCGCCGACCAGGTGCTTGGCCACATCGATATTCACGGTGACGGCGTTTTTCAGCATGGGATCGGTCTTAAAGCGGGAAGGGTCGTAAACGGGGGCCAAGGGGCTGTCGCCGTGGACGATTAAATCTTTAAGCAGGATCGCCCCGGCGGTGCTGTTGGTCATTCCCCACTTGCGGAAGCCGGTGGCCACGTAGATGTTGGGGGTTCTTGCGGTGAGCTGCCCGATATACGGCAGATCGTCCAGGGTGGTATAATCCTGCGTGGACCAGCGGTAGGGCATGTCGGTGACCGTAAAATGGTCGCGGGCGAATTCGACCAGCTTTTGGTAGTGGAGATTGGTGTTAGGCCCCTGCCCCGTTTTATGGTGCTCTCCGCCGACGATGACCAGGGTGCCGTCTTCCAGGGGGGTGGAGCGGATGGAACGGCCCGGGGCTTCGGCGGTGATGTACATCCCCCCAGGGTAATCGTCTTTGATTTTTATCCCCAGGGCGTACGATTTCTCCGGGTACATCCTGGCGAAATAGTAGCCGTTGCCGCCGTAAGCCGGAAAATGGGTGGCGATGATCATAACGCCGGCCTTCACCTTGAAGCCTTCTTTTGTGATCACCGTGCAGGTGGAGCCTTCGTGAAAGTCGATAGCCCGGGTCCGTTCAAAGATATAGCTGCCGTCTCCCGGGATCTCCCTGGCCAGGGCCAGGAGATACTTTAGCGGGTGAAACTGGGCCTGGTGGTCAAAGCGTTCGGCCGCTTTAATCTTAAACGGCAGGGGCAGTTCGGACACGTAAGCGGCATTGATGCCGAGGCTGGCCGCTGCTTCGACCTCGTCTTCAATTTGCTTGATATATTGCTCCTCCTGGGTATAGACATAAGCCGGCTGCCGGGAAAAGTCGCAGTCGATCTGCTTCTCCTGGACCAGCTTCTCGATAAAGTCGATGGCGCCCTCGTTGGCAGCCGCATACTGGCCTGCTTTTTCTTTGCCCATGTGTTTAATCAGCTTGCTGTAGATCAGGTCGTGCTGGGAGGTGATCTTGGCGGTGGTATGGCCGGTCGCCCCCTGCCCGATGCGGCCGGCTTCGAGCACAGCCACGCGCAGCTTTTCCTGCTTTAAAAGGTAGGCGGCGGTGATGCCGGCGATCCCGCCCCCCACAATGGCCACGTCGATCTGCAAATGGCGGTCCAAAACGGGGTAGTCTGTGCTGGCTGTTGAAGCGGTCCAGTATGGCTGCGGCCGATCCTTAAAACCATAATCTGCAAATGCTGAATTGTCCATGTGAACCTCCGCTTGAGAATGGCTTTTTCTATAGTGTGTCCACCGCGGAGGCTCTTATTAATCAAAGGGCGTTGGTTTAAGCGTGCGACTTAAGCACGCAGCACCCGTCCCGCCGGCCGGACCGGGAGCATCCGGCCATCGCGCACCACTTCCGTCCCGTTGACGAAGACATGCCTGATCCCCGACGGCCTTGCTTCGAGCTGCTGGAAGGAGGTGTTGTCCTTGATCGCAGCGTAGTCGAAAACGGTCAGATCGGCCCAGCAACCGGGGGTGATGCTGCCGCGCTCCTTCAGCCCGAAGCGGCGCGCCGAGCGGCCGGTCATTTTGGCGATGGCCTCTTCTAGAGAGAGCAGCCCCAGTTCCTTGTGGTAGCGCTGAATGACGCGGGGGAAGGTGCCGAAGCCGGCCGGGTTCTGCCTCCCCCGCCTGGTCAGAATGGTGTCCGTTTCCACCAGGTTCAGGGGATGGGCCAGCACTTTCCGGTAGGCGCTCTCGTCGCTCTCGTTGCCGCTGTACTTGTGCAGCAGGCAGAGCGTTTTGCCGCGGCTGAGCTCGCTGATCTTCAAGTAGGCCTCCAGGACCGGGCAGCCCATTGCCCGGGCAATATCGCCGAAAAACATCCCGTTATACTGCTCCGCCTCCGGGTGGCCGCCCCACAGCACCTGGATATCTTCCAGGCCGAAACCGAGCAGCCTGGTAATCAGCTCCACCTCCAGCTTCAGCCGGAAGCGGGCCCTGGTGCTGCGGAAGTTGCGCTCAATATCTTGCAGGAACCAGGTCGGGTAGACCACGAAGATGGTGGTGTTGCCGCAGAGGTAGGGGAAGCTGTCAAAGGCGATGTCGGCGCCGCGCGCCACCGCCTGGTCGATCATCTCCAGGGCGCGGTCCACGGTGGGCCACGTTTTTTTACCGACGAAGATCAGGTGGGAGATTTGCATCTTCACCCCGGTCCGTTCGGCCAGGTCGAGCATCTCGCGCAGCGCTTTCAAGTTGTGGGGCTCACGGTCAAACAGCTTGAGGGGGTAGGCGCCCGATAGTCGGGAGAGGGCCTTGAGATGCACCGTGAGCAGCCGGCCGTAGCGTTGGGCGCAGCGGGCCATCCCTTCCAGTTCGCGCATCCCGGAAAAGATGCCGGGGGCGTAGCCGAGGCCGAGCGAGATGCCGCAGGCTCCTTCTTCCAGGGCTGCGGCAGCCAGCTTGGCAAGCGCAGAGATCCCGTCCGCACCGGGGTAGGCGTAGTTGTTTCCAAAGAGTGAGACGCGCATGGTGCCGTGGCCCGCGAGCATGGTCACGTTCAAGGCTACGCCGTCTTCCTCGAGCTGCTCCAGGAACGAATGCATCCCATCCCATTTAAATTCAAGGGGGCGGTCAGAGAGGAATTCGGACATCTCTTCAATCTGCTTCAAATGGGATGACGCCGGCTGAAGGGGCGCCGGCGAGTAGCCGCAGTTGCCGCCGATCACCGTGGTAATGCCCTGTTCGAGAAGGGGGGCCAGGATGACGGGGTGGTCCGGAAGCGGGAGAATCCAATCGGCATGGGAGTGGACATCGATGAAGCCGGGGCAGACGGTGAGGCCGGCCGCGTCGAGCACCGTGCTGCTGCCGGCTGCCGCAGCATCCGCCTCTTCGGCGCTACGGATCACAGCCGCGATCTTCCCGTCCTGTACGGCCACGGCTCCGGGAAAGGCCGGGGCGCCGGTGCCGTCCACAATGGTTCCATCTTTAATAAGCAGGTCGTAGGCCATCGATTCATTCCTCCGTAGGGGCACCGCCCCCGCTGCGGTCTACAGGGGCCCGTGCCCGGTAATGGTTAATCATGAAAACTCAATGAAAACCCAATAATGGCCAGGCATGAAAGATCAAGTTTTATTATAGAACAACTGCCAGTCCAAGTCACGGCAATTTTCCTTGATCTGGAAGAAGGCTGCTTTAGACGCCCTTGCACGCAGCTCCTATTTGTCATCCTGAGGGCGAAGCCCGAAGGAACTCTTAATGGCAGCATCCCGGTTTGGTGATCCTTCGCTTACTGAGAGCAGGAGCGAAGGCCTACATTTAATCCCCTCTCCCCCCTCTGGGGGGAGAGGGGCAGGGTGAGGGGGGCATGTCAATGCTGCAGCTGAGCCGTGACAAATGGCTTTTCTCCTTGGCGAGGTAAAGGAATTGCTGGAAAATAAGTAGAATTAACCGCTCAGGACGCAATACTTAGGAAAGGAGCTGGTGATCATTAAAGCGGCTGCAGGCAACTCCTTACCCGGAGACCCGGACTGGTGGAAGAAGGCTGTTTTTTACCAGATCTACCCGCGCAGCTTCATGGACAGCAACGGCGACGGTTTCGGCGATTTGCAGGGAATTATTGACCGGCTGGATTATTTGAACGACGGCACCCCCGCTTCCCTCGGCATTGACGCCATCTGGTTCAGCCCTTTTTTTCCCAGCCCTGATCGCGATTTCGGATATGACGTGGCCGACTATTGCGCCATTGACCCCCGTTACGGCACCATGGCTGATTTTGACCGGCTGGTGGAAGAGGCGCACAGGCGCAAGATCCGGATCCTGCTGGACCTGGTGATGAACCACACCTCCAGTGAGCACCCCTGGTTCCAGGAGTCCCGCTCTTCGCGGAACAACCCGAAGCGCGACTGGTATATCTGGCGCGACGGGCGCGGCCCCGGGAAGAGGCCGCCCAACAACTGGCGGAACAATTTTTTTGGACCGGCCTGGACATGGGATGAGAAGACGGGGCAATACTACCTGCACTCTTTTTTAAAGGAGCAGCCCGATCTAAACTGGTACAACCAGGAGGTGCGGGAGGCGGTCTTTGCAGTGGTCCGCTTCTGGCTGGACCGGGGCGTGGACGGCTTCCGGCTGGATGTAGCCCATCTCTACTGCAAGGATCCGGAGCTGCGCAATAACCCCCCCTACTGGCGGCGGCGCAAGCCGGCGGAGAGTCTCCCGGCGGGGGACCGGACGCTGATCATGAATCTCTTTTATTACCTGGGTGCGCCCGAGTTCCAGGTGAAAATATACAATGAACATCACCCGGAGACGCACCGCGTTCTAAAAGAGCTCCGCCGGGTCCTTGACGAATATCCCGCTAAAACCAGCGTCGGCGAGATTCTGGGCGAAGACGCCGGCGTGCTGGCCTCTTATTACGGAACGGGCAGCGATGAGCTGCACATGAATTTTTATTTCGACCTGATGCACTGCCGCTGGAGCGCCGGCGCCTTCCGGCGCTGCATCGAGCGGTGGGAGAGGCTGCTGCCGCCGGAAGCCTGGCCGGCCTATGCCCTGAGCAACCATGACGTTGTCCGTGCCATCAGCCGCTACGACCAGGGCGGGGAGGGAGAGCGGCGGGCCCGGCTTTTGGCCTTGATGCTGCTAACCCTGCGCGGCAGCCCCTTCATCTACTACGGGGAAGAGATCGGGATGAAGGAGGCCAGGCTGCCGAAGCGGCTGCTTAAGGATCCGGTCGGGCGGAAGTGGTACCCCTTGCATCGCGGCCGGGACGGCGCCCGCACCCCGATGCAGTGGTCGGACAGCCCGGCGGCCGGTTTTTCAAGCGGAACCCCCTGGTTGCCGGTCGGCCCGGAGATAGGGAAGAGAAATGTTGCCGCCCAGGATTCGGACCCGGCTTCGCTGCTCAATTTTTACCGGCGCCTGATCTGGCTGTGCAAGGATTTACCGGTGCTGCAGCAGGGCGCATACCGCTCGCTTGTTGCCGGAGTGCCGGCCGACTGCTACTGCTACCTGCGCGAGCTCGCGGGGAGCAAAGCCGCCGTGGCCTTGAATTTTTCCCGGGCGCCGCGGACGGTGGATCTTTCGCCGGAAGGCCGCTCCTGGCGCCTCGCCTTATCCACCGACTACCGCCGCACCGGCGAAAGCGGGATCAGCACCCTCAAGCTGGGCCCCGGCGAAGGCTGCCTTCTTTTGGAGGTCGGAGGTTAGAAGCCGGAGGCCGGAAGAATAGAAGTTATAATTGCCCGGTTTGATGAATAAGGAATATGAGAGCGGGAACCCGGCTGCCGGCGGGTTCCATCACCTCATTCGGAAAGGACCGGGCAATGCGGAATTATAGCTTCAACAAGCCTCACAGGCCGGCGAAAGCTTATTCTCTCCGCGGTGACGGCGGTGCGGGCAGGCATATTAGCCGGAGCGCTGCAGGAACATCCCGTAACGGGCCACGCCAGAATGCGTATACCTTTTTTCACGTCTTTGTGCGGGGCAACGGATTGCCGGCCGTTTCGCCGCTGCTCTTCGCGCTGATCATCCTGACCTTCTTTTTACCCTTTGTCACCGTCTCCTGCGGCCAGTATGAGCTGGAAACTGTCCGGCTCGTGGACTTTCAACGGGCGGAACTGGTGGAAGAAGGAGAATTTGGCGGCCGAACGGTCGCCCTGCTCCTGGTGATCCTGGCCCCGCTCGGCCTGCTCCTGGGCTTGTGGAAGGGTGGCCATGGGCGCCCCTGGGCTGCCCTTGTGGCCGCCGCCGGGCTGGTGCTGCTCATTGCCCTTCAGGCTGTCATCAACCGTTCCCTGGCGGCACAAAACGCCGCCATGGAGCTGGACGGGGTGATCAACGCCACTTTCCGTTCCGGTTTTTATCTCTCATTTTTTCTTTACCTGGCCGCCCTTGGAGTTAACCTATACCTGCTGCGCTACCGGACCCCTCCCCGGATACCCCCCTTGCGCAGAAGGCGCAAGCCCCTGCTTTTCTTTTATCGAAAGGCTTGATTAAAAACCGTATATACAATTTTACTAGCGGTGTAAAAGGACAAGTTTTGTGTGCTGAACATTATCCCAAAGGTTGATAGCGTGGAGGCTCGGGCAGCCAGTTTTTGAGCTTGCCGTAGTAGGTAAAAAGCTTGTCATAAATATCTATTTCGCTTAAGAGGAATTTCTGAAACAAGTCTCTAATTTTTTCAGTTCCGCTTTGTATGTAGGCAATTTGAAAGGTGGGCAAAAAATCCCGGATTCCGATATATAGTCTTTCAAATATGAATTTGTCTGTAAAGATTTCCGGTTGAAAAGCTGTATTTACATCAACGGCAGGTCTTTCGGGTAACGGGACTCCATAGTCAAGCATTGTTTTTTCCAGGGTTGTGATTTCCTTTTTAATAATCTTGATTCCAAAGTCTAAGATTAATTTGAAATCATTGTCCTTGGCGTAGTTAAGGAAAACCTGGCTTGTTGCAAGGACGCTGTATCTTTCGGATAAGATTGCCCAGAGTTGCCAGGCTTCACCCGCAGAGATCAAAGATTGTTTTTCTTTGGTGGATTTTCCAATTTCCTTAATTTGCTGGATCTGTTTTGGGATCTTCATGTTATAGCCTCTTTATAATCCTTTGTTTTTTTATTGTCCATGTTCTTACTATTTAGCTTCCCATTATTTTGTGAATATATGCTGTGTTGAAACGGGGCAGGCATCAAGACGTTTACGACCAACAAAGAGCAGGTGTTGGAAAAAGCCATATTTCTAAGAAGGTTTTCAGCATCCTGCCGCGAAAAATAGAATTACGCGGAAATGCAAGTGATATGCGGCAAAACAAAGGAGTCTGGCTGGCGGATGCGCTATAAAAGATTATTGCTCCAGGATATCGGCGGGCTGAAAAACGAAGAGAATAGAGAGGTGCGGCGCGGCCTCCTCTATCGCTCCGGGGAACTGCACCGCTTGAGGCCGCGCGATCTGGCGCTCCTGCACAGTCTTGGGATCAGGCAGATCATCGACCTGCGGGAGGAGGAAATGCTCCGCAAGCGGCCGGACCAGTTTACCGCACCCAGCATGATAAACCTGCCGGTGCGCCTGGGCTCCTTTGGGGACTTGAAGTTGCGGGAGGCGCTCCGCCGCGAGGTGGACTGGTCCCGTTTCGATTTCCACTCGCTTTATACGTTGATCCTGGATGAAAACAAGGATTACATTCGCCGTTTCCTGGAGCTGCTCGTGGCGGGGCCGCACCCGGTGCTGCTGCACTGCACCGCCGGCAAGGATCGCACCGGGGTATTTATCACCGTGCTGCTCCTGGCACTGCGGCTTTCACGGGAGCAGGTGGTGCGCTGGTATTTAAGCATTGAAAGGCATTTGAAGCGCAACACCCCTTTACCGGCAAAATTCTTGGTTTGGTACAGCAAAACACCGCGTGAAGTGATCTACCTGAATAAACCGGGCCTGCTCAAAGCGCTCGATCACCTGGAGCAGCGCTACCAGGGCGTTGAAGGCTACCTGGAAGAGGCCGGCTTCACCGCACTGCACGAGCTCCGCCGGATATTTCTCCGGTAAGGGCGCAGTTGATCAGCGCTTCAGGCCTTCTGGCCTGGCTTCTGCGCTGATACCCCCTCACCACGAACACCATACACATCTCCACGCAAGCTGCAATCTTTAGCCTGAATAAACCCTTTTAATACAGTCCCGGAACAATGACCGGCACCATATTGTCCATCTGGTGGAGCGCTATATAGCTGGGGTAGGGCTGCCTTCTCTTAAAATGCGGTAGCCGGATTCAAGCCCCCCTCACCCTGACCCTCTCCCCCCAGCAATTAATAGAAATTTTCTGCACCACAGGTATACTTTACCATCATCCTGTTCAGGATAACCCTTTAGGCATAAAAATGCCTTTCGGAAAAGGATTGCTGCTGGCGGGCGGAGCAGGGTTGGGAAACTGCGCCCCCTGTTTGAATTGTAAATAAATGTAGGATGAAAAGGGATTTTGGCGATCGGTGTAGAAATGGAATGCTTGTCTCAACAAGATTTCTGCAGCAATAAGGGAGCGGTCAAATTGGGCAGGCATGCAACACGCAGTAATGATTATGGATACCGGCGCCAGCGGAGGAAAGTACGCAAGGGGACGCTCATCTGGATCGTCGTGCTGCTGGCGCTCTTAATAACCGGCTATCACTACCGGGCGCATATTTACGCCTTCGTTGACCACTTCATTGCGGGACCGCCGGATGGGGGGACGGCCCTGCCGCCAACCGATCCGGAGCCGGAGGAAGAAGAGCCGGCGGAGCAGGAACCGGAGCCGGAAGATCCGGCGGGAGAAGAAGCAGGTGGCGAAGAGCCGGGAGAGGAAACTGAACCGGGCCCGCTGCCGGAAGGGGAGCTGCCGCAGGCCGCCGACGCCGATTACCTGCTGGTCCTGGTGACCAAGCAGATGACCCTGGGACGGTATACTCCCTCCGACCTGGTTGCGGTTCCGCTAGAGCTGGCCGCACCGGGACGGGAAAATTGGGGCTTCCAACTGCGCCGGGAAGCATGCGATCAACTGGTCCTGATGGCCGCAGACGCCCGGGCGGAAGGCGTTGCTCTCTTCGTCAACTCAGCCTACCGCAGCTACGATACCCAGGAACGCCTCTTTTGGGAGTATGCCGCCATTCACGGGGAGGCGGAGGCCAACACCTTCAGCGCCCGCCCCGGGCAGTCGGAGCACCAGCTGGGCACGGCCATCGATTTCGGTGGTACCCCTTATGACTTTACCGATTCTTTCGGCGAGACCCCTGCCGGGATCTGGCTGGCGCAAAACGCTCATCGCTACGGTTTTGCCATGAGCTATCCGCCCGGCACCCAGGCCATCACGGGCTATATTTACGAACCGTGGCATTTCCGCTATATCGGGGTGGAGGCGGCGGCGGAATGGAAAGAATCGGGGCTCGTGCTCTGCCAGTTCCTCGCCCAGAAACCGCAGGACTGGCTGGAATAGGATTTAGGATGGGCAGCAGACGTCAGGACTGGACAGTAGGAACAGGCATGGACAATGGACTTCACGCTTTGGTATAGATATATTCGACAATCCCTAAAAAGATGGCCTGGGCCAGCTTCCCCTGGTTGCACGGCTCGGTAAATATCTCGCGGTCGATGGGGCTGGTCATGAAGCCCATCTCCAGGATAATGCCCGGGATGTTGGCTTCGTTGATCAAGAGGTAGCTGCCCTCCTTTGGGCTGGAGTGGACGGTCTGTCCGGGCTTTGGGTCCGAGGCCATCAGGGGGTTAACCTGCTTCTGGATCGTTTCGGCCAGGATCTTGTTTTCAGGCCTGCCGGGGGAGTAAAAGGCGATGGCGCCCCTGACCGTGGGATCGCTGAATGAGTTTAAGTGCAGGCTGAGGAAGAGGTCCGCACCGGACTCGTTGATGACCTTGAGCCTGCCGTGCATATCCCGCTGGTAGCGGGAGGCAGGATCGCCGGGGATGTATTTGCTGGTATCCTCGTCCCGTTCGCGGGTCATGATCACGGTGGCGCCGGCCTGGTTCAGGAGGCGGCGCAGCTCCAGCCCCACCGCCAGGACGATATCCTTCTCCAGGATGCGCTCTTCGTAGTGCGAACCCGAATCAATGCCGCCGTGGCCGGGGTCAAGGACGATGACGCTGCCTTTCAGCGGGCGTCCGTAGTAGAGGGAAACCGGCCGGGCGGAGGGATAAAAGAGGCTGCCGATCCATAAGAGCACGGCGCAGGCCAGCACGGCGCCCCCGGCAGCAGGCGGCACGACCATGAGCCGGATCTGCCTTTTGTTTACAGCCATTCTAGTTTGGATTCCCCCTTAAGCCCGCCACCCCTTGGGCGAAAGACTTTGCTCCGCTTTGCCCCCTTGATCCATTCATTTATATGCGCGCGGACCCGGTGATATTTGCGGGGTGGGGTTATAAAAAATATATTGCATTATTAGGATATAGTGATATAATTAAGCCTAAGGAGGGATAATCTTGGAAAACCGGAAAGAAGAACTGGCCCTTTTGCAGGAGAAGGCCTCCCTGTTGAAGGCCCTATCCAATCCGATCCGCCTCTGCATCGTGCGGGAGCTGCTGAAGCGCGGCCGTTGCAATGTCTCTTCCATGCAGCACTGCCTTGAACTATCCCAGTCCACGGTCTCACAGCATCTTGCCCGCCTGCGTGACCTGGGGATCATCGAAGGGGAGCGCCAGGGGGTGGAGGTCTTTTACCGGGTCGTGAACCCCGAAGCAGAAGCGATCATCAAACTTCTGTTTTAAATATTTGGCTAAGACATTGAATTATTATAATAAATCAAATCTAGCAAGGGGGAGGTTATAAGATGGGCAAAAAGGTGGTTATTGTGGGAGGAGTGGCCGGTGGTGCATCCACGGCGGCTCGCCTGCGCCGGCTCGACGAAACGGCGCAAATAATCCTGCTGGAGCGGGGCGATCATATTTCCTATGCCAATTGCGGCTTGCCCTACTATATTGGAGAGGCGATCAAGGAGCGCGACGCCTTGTTCGTGATGACGCCGGAAAAATTTCGCGCCTGGTTCAACGTGGAGGTGCGGGTGCGCCACGAGGTCACGGCCATCGATCGGGCGTCCCAGAAGGTGCTGGTTGTAGATCACCGTACAGGGGAAGAATATAGCGAGCAGTACGATTACCTGGTGCTTTCGCCCGGTGCGGAACCGCTTCGCCCGCCGCTGCCGGGGATCGATCACGGGGCCATCTTTACCCTGCGCTCTGTGGCCGATACCGACCGGATCTACGCTTATATCCGGGATCGCCGGCCGCAAACGGCGGTGGTGATCGGGGGCGGCTTTATCGGCCTGGAGATGGCCGAAAACCTGCACGGCCGCGGCCTGGCTGTAACGGTCGTGGAGATGGCCCCCCAGCTGCTGCCGCCTGCCGATCCGGAAATAGCGGCCCTGGTGCAAAACTACCTGCGCGCCATGGGGGTGGCGCTGCGCCTCGGCGACGGGGTGAAACAGTTCCACGCCGCGGAGAACGGTGCCGTTGACGTGGAGCTGCAGAGCGGGGCCCGCCTGCCGGCGGATTTGGTTTTACTGGCGATCGGCGTCCGGCCGGAGGTAAAGCTGGCCCGCGAGGCGGGGCTGGAGGTGGGCCGGGGCATTAAGGTAAACGAGTACCTGCAAAGCTCGGACCCGTGCATTTATGCCCTCGGCGATGCCATCGAGCTGCCGCACCTGGTTACCGGCGAGCCGGCGGTGATTCCCCTGGCCGGACCGGCCAACAAGCAGGGGCGGATCGTGGCCAATAATATTGCCGGGCGCAAGGACAGCTATCGCGGTACCCAGGGCACGGCCGTGCTGAAAATATTCGCGATGACGGTGTCGTTGACCGGGGCGAACGAGCGCATGCTGCAGCAGGCGGGGATCGACTACCGCACCTGCATCGTGCATCCGCAGTCTCATGCCGGCTATTACCCCGGCAGCAGCCAGATGACCCTGAAGCTCCTCTTCAACGAGGAGGGGAAAATTCTCGGGGCCCAGGCCGCCGGCTTCAGCGGAGTTGACAAGCGGATCGACGTTATCGCCGCCGCCATGCGCGCCGGCTGCAGCGTTTATGACCTGCAGGAGCTGGAGCTGGCTTACGCCCCACCCTTTTCTACGGCCAAGGACCCGGTCAACATCGCCGGTTTTGTGGCCGCGAATACGTTAAACGGCGACCTGGTCACAGTGGAGAGCGCGGAGCTGCTGCAGGGACTGCCCCCCGCCGTGCAGCTCCTCGATGTGCGGGAGGCGGAGGAATATGCCCTGGGGTATATTGACGGCGCCGTCAATATGCCGCTGGGAGAGCTGCGGCAGCGCTGCGGCGAACTCGATCCGGAAAGGGAGGTCATCGTTTACTGCAGTGTCGGCCTGCGCTCCTACCTGGCGGCCCGGATCCTGATGCAGAATGGGTTCAAGCGGGTGCGCACCCTCAACGGCGGCTACAAGGTTTACCGGACCCTGGCCGGCAGCGCCGGTGAACACGGCGCCGGGGCGGCGGGAGCGGCTCCCGGCCAGGCGGCGGAAGAGGCAGCGGCCGGGCAGGAGACAGTTCCGGCGGAAGGGGCGATCAAGCTCGATCTTAGCGGCCTGCAATGCCCCGGACCGATCATGCAGCTCTTCCGCAAGATGAGCGAACTGCCGGAAGGGGCGCTCGTGGCGGTCAGCGCCACTGATCCCGGCTTTGCCGCCGATATCGAATCCTGGTGCAACCGCACCGGCAACCGGCTCCTCAGCAGGGGCTACGAGGGCAAGGTTTTTACGGCGCTAATCTGCAAGGGGCAGCAGGCCGCTACAGCCGCCGCCCCGGCAGCGGGCAGGGCTCCCGCCAGTGCTTCCGCCAGCGGCGATGATAAAACCATCATCGTCTTTAGCGGCGACCTGGATCGCGCCATGGCGGCGCTGATCATCGCCAACGGCGCCGCCGCCATGGGGCGCCGGGTGATGCTCTTCTTCACCTTCTGGGGCTTGAACATCCTGCGCAAGAGCGAGGGGGCGGCGGTTCGCAAACCGTTCATGGAGCGTATGTTCGGCCTGATGATGCCGCGGGGCAGCAAGAAACTGGGGCTTTCCCGGCTGCACATGCTCGGCATCGGACCGAAGCTGATCCGGCGGGAGATGCAGAGGAAGAATATTAGCTCGCTCGAAGAGCTGCTGGCTGCAGCCCGCGCGGCCGGGGTCAGGCTGGTCGCCTGCCAGATGTCCATGGATGTGATGGGCATCAAGAAGGATGAACTGATCGAGGGGGTCGAGGTGGGCGGAGTCGCCACTTACCTCGATGCCGCGGAAGGCGCCAATGTGAACCTGTTTATTTAAAGCAGGCGTCTGTGAAGTTTTATTTCAGGACTTGCCTAAGTTAAAGGGGCTTGTCCTGGGAAGGCCAAGACTGGTAAACTAAGCAGGTAGTTGTTTGAAAAAATAGTTTTATGGAAAGGGGAAACGATAATGTTTAAGGTGACAGCCACGGCCCAGGATAAATTCAAGGAAATTCTCGCCCAGGAGGCGAAGGAAGACGCCTATATCCGCCTCTATATCAGCGGTGTCGGCTGAGGCGGTCCCCGCTTCGGCCTGGCTCTGGAAGAGTCAGTTCAAGACGGCAAAGACCTGGTGCGGGAAATGGATCAACTGAAGTTCGTTTATGAAAAGGCGATCTCGAAGTATCTGGAAGACAAGGTGATCGACTATATCACCGGTGCCCAGGAGGGCTTTCTGATCACCGGCGAAGGCCCCTCCGACTGCGGCAGTTGCACAAGCTGCTAGCGGCTAACAGTAAAGAGCCGGATGCTAGCGCGCCGGCTCTTTACCTTTCATGCCTTTATTCAAGTTTTTCAGGACTTTTCAAGAATGCATCAGCCGTTCTTCCCTTACCGTTCCTTCCCACGGCTGCCCTCTTCCTCCGGGGACGGTTTTGATCCGAGATCATGCTCCCTGATCCGCCGGATCATTTCCCGCAGGTAGATGGTAAAGACGATGACCGGGCCGATAACGAGGATTGCCCCTGCTGCGTAAACGCCCAGATTCCATCCGCTCAATTAAACCGCCTCCCCCGTTGCCTTTTCACGCTTTTCCCGGCCAAAGATGAGGCCGGCGATATAGGCGAGCAATACAAAGGGCGGGATCAGGAAAATGCCGTATTCCTGCCACAGTTCATAGCTGCGCCCAAAGAGGTTGACTTCCATTACCAGGGTCTCCCATTCTTCCGAATAAGAACCGAGGACGGATATGGCAATGTAATAGCCGATGGTCCCGCAAAAGCCGACCAGGGTGGCGAGAGTGCCGCTTAGCCTGGTTTTTTTCAACTTTTTGAGGAAGACCGCGGCGTAGAGGGGGATGATGATCGTGTTGATAATCATGCTGGCCTGGAAGACCCACACGCCCATGATGCGGTCAAAATAGAAGGAGAGGGCCACGGAGATGGCCGCCGCAATGAGCACCGCTTTTTTCGTATAAGCGACCATCTTCTGGTCCGGCATATCGGGCTTAAAGAGGGGGCGGTAAATATCGTAAACCAGGTTGCCCGAGGAGACGAGGAAGTAGGAATCGGCCGTGGACATGGCCGCGGCCAGGACGCCGGCCAGGAAAAAACCGATCAAGCCGGTGGGCAGATACTTGATCACCACGGCCAGCAAGGCCTGGTTGGCATGGGTTTCCCCGATCATGTCCAGTCCGGCAGCGGCAACAGCGGCCATGCCGAGCATGCAGCAGGCAAACTCGTATGCGGTCCAGATGGGAGTGCTGATCAGCAGGGCGGTGCGCACATCTCTTGGAGAGCGCGAGGCGAAAATCCGCTGCATAAAGGCTGGCTCGCAGAGCACTGCCAGGGAGGTGAGGGCGTAGGCAATAATTACCCCTAGCGTCAGGTAGCCTCCCGAGGGGGAGAAGTAATACCAGGGGTCTTCGCCCAGGTAGGCCTCCAAACCCGCATGCACCCCGGCATAGCCGCCCAGGTCTTCCCAGCAGATGAGCAGGGCGATGCCCAGGCTCACAGCCATGATAAAAAACTGGATCATGTCGGTGGTGGCCACCGCCCATAGCCCCCCGGTATAGGTATAGACCACCACGATCACCGCTGCCAGAAGCACCGCCTGCCAGTAGGGAATTTTAAGGAGGAGGGCAAAAATAAAGCCCATGCCCATAATTTCCATGGCATTGGTCGAGTAGAAAAACGAGGCCAAGGCGGATACGATCCTGGCGGTTTGGCCATAGTTTTCCGCCATGATATCGGATAAGGTATTGCTGTTCAGTTCCCGGAATTTTGGCGCGATCAAGGCCATGAGAATATACATGGCCGTGTAGGGGAGAGCATACGCAAAAAAGCCGGTTACCCCTTCAAAGAAGCCGATCTCAGAGGTGCCAAAAAGGGTGTCCAGGCCAAAAAAAGTTGAGACCAGGGTCCCAATTAACAGCGGCATTGTGATTCCTTTGGAAGCGAGGAAGTAGTCTTCGAAGTTATGATTTTTCTTTCGGAAAAAGAGTCCGATATAGATCATTCCCGCCAGGTAGGCAATCACGATTACCCAGTCCAGCCATGACAATGAAATGTCCATATCCATCTTCGGTTATAATCACCACGCGTTCTCGTATTTTTCATGTGTTAAAACCAGATCAAGCTGCATCTGGCGTGGCTTGGCAATGAGGAGTGAAGGCCAACGTTGATGCAATGTTGATGCCTGCGGCTGTGGCGCTGCCCGGCAGCCGCTATTTGCCCTTTTCCGGCTTGTCCAGTCCAAAGGCACTATGCAGGGTGCGCACAGCCAGCTCGCCGTATTTGCTGTCGATCACACAGGAGATCCGGATCTCCGAAGTGCTGATCATTTGAATATTGATGTTTTCATCGGCCAGGGCTTTGAACATGCGCGCCGCCACTCCGGGATGGTTTTTCATGCCGATGCCCACGGCGGAAACCTTGACAATGCAGTCATCGGTACGCACATCGGCGGCCTTGATTTCCCGGGCGACCTGCTGCACCAGCGGGAGCGCCTTATCAAGGTCAGCCTTGGGCAGGGTAAAGGTAAAGTCGGTTTGCCCCGCGCTGCCGACGTTTTGGATAATCATATCCACGTTAATGCCGGCATCGGCCAGGGGTGACAGAATCCGGTAGGCGATGCCAGGCCTGTCCGGCACGCCGATAATTGACATTTTGGCTTCGCTCCGGTCGATGGTAATCCCGTTTACGACTGCGCTTTCCATATCTTTTTCCTCCTTAACAATCCAGGTGGACCTGGTGCCGCCAAAAGAAGAGCGCACCAGCAGTGGAACTTCATATTTTTGGGCCAGCTCTACCGATCTGATTTGCAGCACCTTGGCCCCCAGGCCGGCAAGTTCGAGCATTTCCTCGTAGGTTATTTTATCCAGGTGCCTGGCTCGTGGACAGATGTCCGGATCCGCCGTGTAGACCCCGTCCACGTCCGTGTAGATTTCGCACAGGTCCGCCTTGAGCGCCACGGCGAGGGCTACGGCCGAGGTGTCGGAACCGCCGCGGCCGAGGGTGGTGATCTCGCCGGCCGCGTTTATCCCCTGGAAGCCGGTTACCACCGGGACAATGCCGGCCTCGAGGGTTTCAAGCAAAAGTTTTGTTTCCACTTGCAAAATGCGGGCCTTGGTATGGCTGTCGTCGGTTCGCAGCGGCAGTTGCAGGGCGTTAAAAGAACGGGCCGGGCAGCCGATGCTTTCCAAAGCGATGGCCATCAGGGCGGCACTGACCTGTTCTCCGGTGGCCAACAGGGCGTCATACTCCCGTTCGGGCGGCGCCAGTGAGAGCGCTTTAGCCAGGCCGATGAGGCGGTCTGTTTCACCGCTCATCGCCGAAACGACCACGGCTACCATGTTGCCCCCGTTCCGGGTTGCGGCGATCATATTGGCTACCCGGATAATATGCTCCGGTGTGGCCAGGGAACTGCCCCCGAATTTTTGAACAATTAGTGCCATTTTGCTCCCACCTCTTGTTCCCCTTGGATTTACACTAATGCTTATTCTCTCATAGAATCGGCAACGGTTCAATCATTTTTTATCTCTGGGGCTGCAAACCTGCAATTTTGTCATCCTGCAAGCGGTCTGAGTTAATGTCACCTTTTTGGGAGAAGTCAACCATGTCCCCGCAGCGGGGCGCCATCAG
>LSQX01270551.1_pt4 | contig 18509 bp, 19 predicted proteins | sample 654561 | NCBI WGS metagenome assembly LSQX01 (sample SAMN04489861, study PRJNA283612) | anaerobic digester metagenome | isolation source: 4 biogas reactors fed with cattle manure at either 37C or 55C with and... | place: Denmark: Kongens Lyngby | collected 2014
CCCCCGGGAAAGAGGCAGTCCTGGGCCGTAATCAACTTGTCTTGGATCTATGCAATCCTCAGGTGCGGGACTATATTGTCTCGTCGGTAGGGGAGATCTTGGATGAAGTGGATATTTCCTATGTAAAATGGGATATGAACCGTCATATTGCCGATGCGTATTCACCCCAACTGAGCAACCAGGGCGAGTTTCACCACCGTTATATCCTAGGGCTCTACGATATCTTGGCCAGAATTTTCAGGCCGCGACCTCACATTTTGCTGGAAAGCTGCTCTTCTGGGGGCAATCGTTTTGATTTGGGGATGCTCTGCTATTCGCCGCAGATCTGGGTTTCCGACAATACGGACCCCATCGAACGGTTGAAGATCCAAGGCGGTCTGTCCCACCTGTACCCCTTGTCCACCCAAGGCTGCCATGTGTCCGAGGCGCCTCACCAACAGACGCTGCGCAACACTCCCCTTTCCACTCGTTTTAATGTATCCGCCTTCGGGTGTTTAGGCTACGAACTGGACTTGAAATACCTCACGCCAATGGAGAAAAAGGAGATTCGGGGACAAATTGAATTCTACAAAGCCCAGCGCTCCCTCTTTCAGTATGGCCGCTTCTTTCGCCACCGGGCCATCAAGCCGAACAAAGTCCATTGGCAGGTCCTGTCTCGAGACGGTCGCAGGGGGATTGCGGGCTTCTTTCAAACCTTGTCCAGCGCTAGTGAAGGATACGATCGATTGCCCCTGACCGCTCTCGATCCCCATGCCCGCTACAGTCTGAGCACGAGGCCCCAGCGCCTATTCCTTCAGCGTTTTGGAGGCTTGCTCAAACATATTATGCCCTGGACACTCCATCCCGAAGGGTTTATCCTGCGTAATGCCAACAGATTCTACGCCCTTACCGATTGCGTGGAAAGCTACGAAGCCTATGGCGATGCGTTGATGGTTGGAGTCAAACTCAACAACCAATTCGTAGGCAGTCACTACAATCCCCAGATCCGGCTCTTGGGGGATTATGGCTCCAGTCTCTATCTGTTCGAAACGATCAGCTAGGAGGAATCTCATGGAAACGACAACGAAACGCAACATCTACGCTTTTGGTTTGGGAACGGTTGGGCGGGACATGGTGTACACCATGGTCAGCATGTATCTGATTTTCTACCTTACGGACATCTTAGGGACACCCAGCGCCATCCTGTGGTGGATCAACGGAATCATCATGCTCTCTCGCATTTTTGACGCCCTAAACGATCCGGTTATGGGTGTGATTGTGGATAACACCAAGACGAAGTACGGCAAGTTCAAGCCCTGGATTTCCTTTGGGGCCCTCGCTTCGGGCATGATCACGGTGCTCCTGTTCACAGACTTCGGTCTCACGGGAACCGCCTTTGTGGTGGTCTTCGGCTTACTGTATCTGTTGTGGGGCATGGCCTTCACCACCAATGATATCTCTTACTGGTCTATGCTGCCTGCTCTGAGTATGGATCAAAAAGAGCGGGAGAAGATTGGGTCGTTTGCTAAGATCTGTGCTAACATCGGGCTGTTTACGGTTGTGGCTGGCCTTGTTCCTTTAACCACTGCCCTGGGTAATCGCCTGGGGAGTATGACCCGTGGTTATACAGTGTTTACCATGGCCTTGGTGGCCATCATGTGGGTTGGCCAGGCCATTACTGTCTTCGGGGTAAAGGAGAAGAGGGATGCCTTTAAACAGGAAACCCCAACTACGCTGAAGGGCATGTTGCGGGCCATTGTGGATAACGATCAGCTGCTGTTTACCGCCATCAGCATGTCGCTTTTTATGATCGGCTATGTTACCACCACAAGTTTTGGTCTTTATTTCTTCAAATATGCCTATGGAGATGAGGGCATGTACTCCATCTTTGCTGTCATCCTGGGGGTGTCGCAAATCGGCGCTCTGGCGGTCTTTCCCCTCTTTAGTAAAGCCTTTAGCCGCAAGTCCCTTTATAGCGCGGCGACGGCTTTGGTGGTGCTAGGTTACCTCATCTTCTTCTTTTCGCCCATGAATATGCTCTTTATCGGCACGGCAGGTATCTTGATGTTCTTAGGACAGGCTTTTATCCAGATTCTGATGTTAATGTTCTTGGCCGACACCGTGGAGTATGGCCAATGGAAACTTGGTAAACGCAATGAGAGTGTTACCTTTTCGCTGCAGCCTTTCATTAACAAAATGGGGGGAGCCATCGCCAGCGGGATAGTGGGAGCTACGGTCATCGTCTCCGGCATCAATGATGCACTGACCCCTGCGGACGTAACGGCACAGGGACTGTGGCTGATGAAATCGGCCATGCTGATACTGCCCTTGGTCTTTATTGTGGCAGGGTATCTGATTTACCGCTACAAGTATAGGATTGATCCGGCCATGTACCGGCAAATGCTGGAGGATCTGCAGCAGCGAGGAGATTTGAGACTGGGCTGATTTTCCCCGAATTTGGGGGAGGGACTGCAGGCGAGCTAGCGAAGTGAACGAGTGGATTGTCGCGGACCTAGATGTGGAAGGGAGCTGTGGATTCTTGTGAGTAAGACCAACGCCATGGATCTGGTGGAGAAACTCTATGGCACAACACGCCGGGAAGGCTTGGACAAATACAGTGTAGAACATCCCAGGGACGTGGTTGACTTTTGCTTTCTGGATTTGCAGGAGGACAATATCCGGATTCTTCGGCTCCTCAATGTGGCTATCCTCCACGATGTGGTGGAGGATTACGCCAAAGATGGGTATACGCTGGAACGGGTGAAGTCCATGGTGGGATTGGGAGCGAAAGAGGTCAGGCTTTTGGATCTGATCACGCGGAAGGAAGGCGAGGAAGATGACTACCTGCACAATCTTTTTGCGGAAGAAGACGGAGCCATTTTAAAGCTGGCCGATCGCATCGCCAATCTAAGAGACCTCTGCGAATGGGTCCAAAAAGAGCAGGGATTTTCGGCGAGAGCAGGCGAGATCTTCCGTAAGTACCATGGCGAGACCGAAGTGATGCTCGAGTTGACCCGAACCAACTTCCCTGAACAGATTCACGATCAGAAACACCCGATTTGTCGCCAGGTGACGATACTGCAGGAGAACTTTGCCGAGCTAAAAAGGCTCCATGCCCTTTATCATTCTAACGGTGCAGCACCCTCCTAGCACTCGATCTCCAGCTCCACCGGGCAGTGATCACTTCCCAATACTTGATCATGAATGCGCGCCTCCGTCAGTTTTCCCTCCAGGGCTTCTGACACCAAAAAGTAATCGATCCTCCACCCAATATTCCGTGCTCTGGCGTTGGAAAAATACGACCACCAGGTGTAAGCATCTGTTTTATCGGGATAAAAGTGGCGGTAGGTATCAATAAAGCCGGACTCCAACAGCTCGGAGAACTTGGCCCTTTCTTCATCGGTGAAACCCGCGTTTTTTCTGTTGGTGGCTGGGTTTTTCAGGTCAATTTCCGTGTGGGCCACATTTAGATCGCCGCAGATGATCACAGGCTTTTGGCCGCTCAGATCGGATACGAATTGGCGGAAGGCGTCATCCCATTTCATGCGGTAGTCTAGGCGAGCTAGGCCCCTTTGGGAATTGGGGGTATAGACGTTGCTTAGGAAAAATGAGTCGAACTCCAGTGTGATCAGGCGCCCTTCTTGGTCATGTTCTTCCATATCTAATCCGTACAGGACCGCCCGGGGTTTATGTTTCGTAAAGATGGCAGTTCCAGAGTAACCTTTCTTTTGGGCACTATTCCAATACTGTTCATAGCCCGCCAGCTCCAGCTCAAGCTGACCTTCCTGCATTTTTGTCTCTTGTACAGCGAAGATGTCAGCATCGATATCCTGGAAAAAATCCATGTATCCCTTGTTCATTACAGCTCTTAGTCCGTTGACATTCCACGAAATTAGCTTCATTGCAAACCTCCTTCTTTCGTCAAGTTCTCTACCAGGACCCGCCATTCCTGCTGGGGGAGATCTGGCTGGGGAGGCCAAAAAGGGGGAATCCACATTTGGAGGCCAGGATGAAAGCGTATCAGGTTAGGATTGAGTTGGACCAGTCAAGTCCGCTGGTTTGGCGGAAAGTGATTTTGCCGGAAGGCGCAACTTTTGCCCGGCTTCATCAGGTGATACAGAATAGCCTCAGTTTTTCTGACTGCCATTTGTACATGTTTTCTCTCCCAGGGCATCAATTGAGAGTAACCAATGATAATCAGGCTCACCAGGTCTACCAGGAATACAGGGAGAATCAAGAGCAGATAGAACAAACCCTCACAGCTCTGGGGACATCCTTTGCCCGGCTTCAGCTGGAGCAAATGCGTACCGTGGTGCGCAGCCCAGAGCAGACTGCAGTTGACGAGTACCTGCTAGAAGAGGGCCTACTGCACTATGTCTATGACCTACGCCATAGATGGGAGATTACAGTCACATTGGAGCAAATTGTGGAGAATTATGCTTTAGCCTATCCCACCCTGCTCGCAGGAGAAGAGGCTGCTCCCCACGATAGTATGAGGGGCCTAGCTGGGTTTCGGGAGTTTCTGGATGCCTATCGAGATCCCGAACACCCAGACCACGCCCTTGCCTGTACTTGGGCGAAGCAACAGGCTTTTAGATATGATCACAGCGAAATTCAGAGACGACTCCGGGCGTTGGCGGAGTGATGGAAAGGTATGGGGTGAGAAAACATGCGGATCGTAGTGACGGGCGGGGCAGGTTATATTGGCAGTCATACTTGTGTCGAGCTTCTAAACGGCGGACACGAGGTCATCATTGTAGATAATTTGGTCAATAGTCACAGGGAGGTTATCGAACGAATAGCCCAGATCACCGGGGAGAGGCCTCTCTTTTATGAAGCGGATGCCACCAGTGATCTGGCCGTGGATCTCATATTTTCCACGCATCAACCCGAGGGTGTTATCCATTTTGCGGGACTAAAGGCGGTAGGGGAGTCGGTGCAAGTGCCTTTGGCCTATTACCGCAACAATCTCCTCAGCACCATGGTGGTCCTGGACAATTGTCTCAAACATGGAGTCGATCGCTTTGTGTTCAGTTCTTCCGCCACAGTGTATGGCGAGAATCAGGTGCCTTTTGTCGAAACCATGGAATTAGGGCACCGAACCAATCCCTATGGAGAAACCAAGGCGATCTGCGAGAGGATGCTTACTGATGTGGCAGAGGTCAACCCACAGCTCGCCGTGACCTTGCTGCGTTACTTCAATCCCGTAGGCGCCCATGAAAGCGGTCTAATTGGCGAAGCGCCGCAAGGAGTGCCCAATAATCTGATGCCCTATCTTACCCAGGTGGCTAAAGGGGTTTTAGGAGAACTCCAGGTCTTCGGAAACGACTATCCCACTCCCGATGGTACTGGGGTTAGGGACTACATTCACGTTGTTGACTTGGCAGAAGGACATGTGCTGGCCTTAGAGCGGGCTGAGCCAGGGGTGTCCATCTACAATCTGGGCACGGGCAAGGGGACATCCGTTCTCGAGCTGGTGGAAGCCTTTGAAAAGGCCAATAACCTGAAGATCCCCTATACCATCACAGCTAGGCGAGCAGGCGATATTGCTGAATGTTATGCAGATGTACGTAAAGCCCGTGAACAGCTTGGCTGGACTGCGAAAAGGGACTTAACGGAAATGGCTCGGGACGCTTGGCGTTTTGAGCAGCAGACCGGAAAGAACAATTCCTAAACGAATTTACCTTGCTCCCAACAGCTTTTTGGTGTATCCTAGGGGCAGATCAAACGAAAGGGAGGTGGGCCAAGTGATTAAAGTTTTCAATATCCGTGCGCTTCAAACCATGGGCGTTGGTCTGCCTGATCTTGGGGATTGAGATTCCCTTCTTGATCTTGCTTTGTCATGAAAAGGCCAACGCCCAGTATCAAAAAAGGGGGACGTTGGCCTTATGTATATTAAAGCCGAAGATGTGCTGCCAGAAACCCTGCTTGAAGCTATTCAAGAGTATGTGCAGGGGGTGGAGCTCTATATTCCCAAGCGACCCGAAGAGAGGCTAAGGTGGGGTGAGCTCAGCGGGACGAGGCATCAGATTCAAAAGCGCAATTTGGAGATCGTGCGTCGGCGAGCCAAAGGGGAAAGCATATATTCCTTAATGGAACGCTATCACCTAAGCTACGACAGTATTCGAAAGATTGTCGGTGCCGCAGGAAAGAATGCGTCCGAAGTGACTTCGGGATAGAAGCCATCAGTGTAAATGCTATAATGATCATCAGTGGGACCCACACTTTCTAACGAAGGGGGGATGATCATTTTGATTGTCAGGAGGTATGGCAAACTCTAGCAAAGCTAGGTTGCCAGAGGATAAAGGTCTGGTCGCTCCGAAACGGCCAGACCTGTTTTTTATGCAGGATTACCCTGAAATAGTGCGAATAAGAGAAGGAGCAAGCCAAGTCATCGTGGGAGAGGTGAGTCAGCCTATGAAGAACCGTGCTTGGTGGAGCAATGTGCGCTCGGCATTGGCCGTGGAAAGCGAGAACTATAACGACGCTGTAACCGCAACTCTACAGCGTATTTTTTGGACGGCCCCCATTCTCGCAGCGGGCAATCTCTTAGCCTCCTTGGCTTTTTGGCTGCAGGAGGAACCAGTGGACGCCACTGAGATTTTGTGGCGCAGCCTGATTGTCAAAGTGAACCTTCTTGTGAGCATGGTCAGCCTGATCATCTTTTTTGTGAGCTGGCTCATGAAGCGCCAATCCAGCATCAGAGTGCAAAGGGTTTTCATTTATGTTGTCATTGCCTTTGTGCTGTCCTCCGGGCTATGTATCACCCTCATCGATCATCTGGTGATGCCCGGTATCACGCCTCTTGTGATCAGCGTGACCATCGTGGGTACATTTTATTATCTCACTCCTAAGCAGGCGATTCTTGTGTTCCTTTTGTCCTTTGCTGCCTTTCGGACTGCCTTTTCTGTGCTGGAGATGTCCTCAGCAAATCTGCAGAGTTCCGCCTTAGTTAACGGACTGGTGGTCAACGCCATGGGTCTGGCCTTATCCTGGGTCAATTGGCAGCACTTCCAGCGAACCAAACGTCAGGAACGAACCATCGAGGAGCAGCAGGCGTCACTGAGAAAAATGGCCTATCATGATTACCTGACCCAGCTTCCCAATCGGCATTTCCTTGATGAGCTGATGCAGAAGGAAGTGGATCTGGTGAGGCGTACAGGGGCCAATTGCTGCATCATCATCTGTGACATTGATCATTTTAAGAATGTCAATGATACCTACGGACACCTAGCCGGCGACGATCTTCTCAGGGCCTTTGGCCAGCTTCTCCAGGAGAATATTCGCAGCGGCAGTACCCTCGTTCGCCTGGGGGGAGAGGAATTTGTGATTCTCGCCCCAAACACCTCTCTGAAGCAAGGCGCTATTGCGGCGGAAAGGTTAAGGGATCTCGTGGAGAAGCATACGTTTTATCTCGAGCAGAACGCCGTGAAAATTACGGCGAGCTTTGGGGTTGCTACTCTGACGGGTACAGAGGAAGCACGTGATTACTACCACAGGGCTGATCGGGCACTGTACACCGCCAAAAATCGCGGAAGAAATCAGGTCGGAGTGGCCAGTTGAATGTTGTGCATAGGAAGCGGTGTTCCTTGGAACGCCGCCTTTTTTGTCTTTGTCCATCTGCATCCCTTAAGAAATGCTTGATCAAGGAGGTAGTAAGGTGCATAAACGTCAGATTCCCACCCCCAGTTTGGTGGTTAATCTAGAGATCCTAAGGAGTAATATCCAGCAGATGGCCTCTTGGGCTACGACAGCAGGAGTTGACCTTCGTCCTCACATTAAGACCCACAAGAATATCCGCATCGCCAAAATGCAGATGGAAGCAGGTGCCGTCGGTGTCACCTGCGCTACGGTGAGTGAGGCCGAGGTGATGGCTACTGGAGGAATTGAGGACATTTTCATTGCCTATCCGCTCTTTGGCGATTACCAGTTAACCAGGGCAAGCGAACTTAACAAGCGGTGCCGCTTAAAAGTGGCCTTTGACAGTGCACAGGCCGCCCAGCGATGGAGTGAGTGGGGTGCTCGGGAGAAGACAGAATTTGACCTCGTGATGATCATTAACACTGGTGGCAATCGTGATGGTGTTCGGCCTGAAGAGGCGTTGGCCTTGGCCAAAGCAGTCCATCAACTCCCGAATATCCGATTGATTGGAGTGATGACCCATGAAGGCCATCTGCATCAATGCACTGATCTCGAGTCCATGCTTGCTTCGGCCAAGATCGCGGCTGAAAGGCTGTTATGGGCTGCAGGGAGTCTCCGCCAAGGAGGTTTCGCCATCTCCACGGTGAGCAGTGGTTCGACACCGGCCTGTCACGGAAAAACCCTCGTGACCGGAGTCACCGAATGGCGTCCAGGAACCTATGTCTTCAATGATTTCAGTGAGATGAAATTCGTGATTGACCAGGACCATGTGGCCTTAAGAGTGCTGGCAACTGTGGTGAGCAATCCTGCTCCCGGTCGATTTATTGTCGACGCTGGCAGCAAAGTGCTCTCAGAAGGAAGCCTGCTGGGCTTGGGACACGGGTTTATTCCATGTATGCCCGGGGCTCGAGTGGTCAGGGTGAATGAGGAACACGGCATCATTGAGGCCAAAGAGGATGCCTTTGTCCTCGGCCAGCGGATTGAGATTATCCCTGTTCATGTGTGCACAGTGGTGAATCTTAGCAATGGATATTATTTAGAAAAGCTCGATGGCAGTCTGGAGTATTTGGATGTGGATGCCAGAGGACTTGTTTGGTAGAGGCAGCATGTCCAAAGGATCAGGGAGGGAGCAGAGTGTCGTTTGAAGTCGTGGTGAAAGACGCGTTTTTGAAGGATTTTATGGCTGTACCCCAGAGCACCCAAAATGGTATAACTAGGTGTATAGGTCGCCTGGAACAGGATCCCTTCCGGGCTCCCAATGTAAAACGAGTGTTCAAGCAGCAATACGAAAATGTCTACCGGGTTCGGCTGGGGGATTACCGCCTGATCTATGCAGTGGGAAACCGCGTGATCAGCTTACTCGCAGTTGGAAGACGGGGTGATATCTACCGCCGCTATCTGGGGGATAGCGAGGTTTTGATGACCGCCCAGGAAGCCAAAGCAGCGCGCCCCAAGGTCCTGCAAACGACCCCTTTTGATCAGCATCGGAGCTGGTATCCCAGTGGTACTGAAGAGAGTTGGGCGCCCGAGGATCGGCCCGAAATCGACGACCAGCACAGGGCTCAGGACGGACCCTTTGCCGAGCTCTTGGATCACTGGAGGATTCCCCACGATCAACGCCGATTAATTTTGCGGTGCAGCAGCCTTCAGGAAATTCTCGAACTTGACCTTCCCGAAGAGACGATCAAGGTTGTACAGCATTGGTACAACCCTCCCACACTGCAGCAGTTGGATGAACAGCCGGACTTTAGTCTAGAAAATGTCACGGATCTGGAACGATTCAGAGATGGTACTCTCACCCGGTTTCTACTCAAGCTTTCACCTGAGCAGGAGAGGGTGGCTGCCCGTTCTTTGCAGGGTCCCGCCCTCGTGAAGGGGGGACCGGGTACAGGCAAATCCCTGGTTGCCTTGTATCGGGTCAAGAATCTTTTGGATCCCAAACAGTATAAGCTTTTTGAACCCTTGCCCCGCATCCTCTTCCTAACCTATGGAAAATCCTTGATGAATGCCTCAAAACAGCTCTTGAGTGAGTTAATCCCCGACCGCCTCGATCAGGTTGTTGTGACCAACCTTGACCCCTTGGTTCGGCAGATTGTTCTTAGCACCGAGACCGATTTTACACCCCTGCATGATCTGGCTTCGTATGTGCAGGAAGCCAAGGATAATGTCTTGACGGCGCACGAGGAAAAGGCCTCCACGGCCTGGTTTACCCTGGCGGATTTGCGGGCGAATTATCTCGTAGAAGAGATTGAGTGGGTGGTGGAAGGCCGGCGCATTCGAAGTCTGGAGCAGTACCTCCAGACCGAACGGATTGGCAGAATAGTGCCCTTTGGGCAAGCGCTGCGCACCTTGGTGTGGGAAGTGTATCAAGAAACTCTCCGCCTTAGCGCCGAGAAGGGACGCTCCTGGGAGTATTACCGGGGACTGGCCTTGGACGCGCTGCAGGAGCAGAGGGTGAAGATTGCCCAATATGACGTGGTCATTGTGGACGAAGCCCAGGACCTGAGTCCGGTCAGCCTTGCTCTTTGCGCCGAGTTGTGTAAGTCGCCCCGTGGTCTTTTCTTTACGGCCGATGCGAATCAAAGCATTTACAACCGAGGCTTTTCCTGGAGCAAGGTCCACGAGTTTCTTGATTTTCGGGGCCGTTCAACCATCCTGCACCATAACTATCGCAGCACAAAACAGATCGCAGCCGCTTGCAGGGGGTTTTTGGGTGCCTCGGAGCTTGATGCTGAGACACTCGTCACTTCCTCTGTTCATCAAGGACCGAAACCGCAGGTATTTGTAACGCGGAGCTGCCAGGAACAGTACGAGAAGATCGCAGAATTCCTGGAGAATTCGGCTCACGGATTGCGTTTGCCGGTATGGACGGGTACCGTTTTGACCCTTTCTAACAAGCAGGCCAGCGATGTGGCGGCAGCCTTGAGTAACTTGGGATTGAGGGCCAAGCACGTCAAAGGGGACGAGTTGCACCTGAAGGAGAAGGTTGTCAAGGTGATGACCTTGCATACGTCCAAGGGGCTGGAATTCCCCACTGTGGTCATCGCCCATGTGGAGAAAGACTCCTTTCCTGGGCTAAAAGCAGACTTGACGGATCAAGGCGAAATTCGGGAATTTGAGGAATGTAGGCGTAAGCTTCTGTTCGTGGGCGCTAGTCGGGCCATGCGTCGTTTGGCCTTGTTCGCCAACGGCCAGGATCTCTCACCTTTCGTGCATGCTTTGAGCCGAGTTGATTGGGACTTTAACACCATTTCATATGACATTGTCTGACCTTGAAAACCGAAGAAAGGCAGAGTTTTTTGCCGAAATCTGCACAAAATAGTGGTAGAGAAGGCAGCACTGACCTTATTTGACTTTGACGTTCCCTGACGTTTGTGGCAAAATGTGACTAAGAATAACAAAGCTAGGAGGTACGCAGAATGTATAGACTTATGCCATTTCGCAGACAGGGTAGGGGAGACTTCATGGTGCCGCAGGCTTTTCAGAATCTCTTCAACTGGCCGGATTTTTCCTGGCAAAGCTTCAGTGTGGATGTGAAGGAGACGCCAGAAGGATATACTCTTCAGGCCGATCTTCCCGGCGTCGAAAAGGAAAACATTAAACTCTCGGTGCATGATGGGTACTTGACCGTGGCGGTTCGTCAAGATCAGATTACATCGGAAGACCGGGATAACTACATCTGTCGTGAGAGAAGGCAAATGTCCAGCCAGCGAAGTTTCTACGTGGGCAATGTGAATCCCGAGGATGTCCAGGCCAGCTATGAAAGGGGCGTCCTGGAGGTCAGATTCCCCAAAGCAGCCAACGGACCGAGCCATCGGGAAATCGAAATTCACTAGCACGAAAAAAGGGCGAGGGTGAGCACATCACCCTCGTTTTTTCTTTGGAAAAAGGGGTTTCCCTTTTGGACCAGAATATGGTAATTAACACCATCTGAAGGAGGAATCCGCGGTGACCCGGGAAGTTCAGATTCGCTTAGCTGTTTTTAGCTGGCTCCAGGAGCAGTCTGTGCTGTATGATGATGTTCTGCCGTGGGCTGTACTACAGAATAACTTCACCTTTGAGGGTCAGAAAATAGCTCTCGTAGGTCAACAGGGCATCTGGAAGCCCAAGGCGTTCAAGTCCATTCCCCTGTCCATTAGGACGTCATCAAAGGGGCACTACGACGATGGATTAACGGCAGACGGTCTCTTACGCTACAAGTATCGGGGGACCGATCCCAACCACTTTGAGAACGCAGGGCTGCGGCAAGCCTGGATGGAGAGGGTGCCCCTTGTATATTTCTATGGTCTATTACCAGGCAAGTACTTGGCTGCGTGGCCCGTTTTCGTTATCGGGGAGGACCGCCGCAACCTGGCCTTCACGATTGCCGTGGATGATGTGGAGCATGCCCAGCCTGGTCTGCTGCTAGGCGAAGACGGACAGGAGTGTCGCCGCCGCTACGTTACCGCCAGCTTCAGGGTTCGTCTGCATCAAAAGACCTTTCGGGCCAGGGTGCTCCAGGCTTATGGTCATCAATGCGCCTTTTGTCAACTGCGCCATGCGGAACTTCTCGATGCAGCCCATATAACGCCTGATCGTGATCCCCAGGGAGAACCGGTTGTGAGCAACGGCCTCTCCCTTTGTAAGATTCACCATGCCGCCTATGACCGCCATTTCATCGGAGTGACGCCAGAGTATCGAATCATTGTACGAGAGGATTTGCTTAGGGAACATGATGGACCCATGCTGCGCCATGGTATTCAGGGGATCCACCGGAGCAAGCTGGCCTTGCCAAAAAAACAAATTGAACAGCCCGATCGGGATCGTCTCGCTTTGCGTTTCGAACAGTTTCTCAAGGCCATCTAGGCCGATGTCCGCCCGGGCGGCGGTTTTGCGGCCCAGAAAAAGGGTACCAGACCGTCCTCGGCGAAAAAAGAAAGGAGACGAAATGGGAGAGGGGCGTAGCTATGTCAATCAGGAAGGACAGGATCATCGATAACTTTCACGGAACAGCGGTGGCTGATCCTTATCGATGGCTGGAAGACAGTGAGGATTCTGAGGTAAAAGAATGGATTGCGCGACAGCAAGGGGTGAGAGCAGATTTTTTTGCCGGTGAGGATCCCCGCCCTGAACTGGAAGAGCGCTTAATAGATCTGTGGGATTACCCAAGGGTTTCTCATCCAGTCCAAGTAGGCCCCTGGTATTTTTACCAAAAGAATAGCGGCTTGCAGCCTCAACCGGTGCTGTATAGACAAGAGGGGTTGTCAGGAGAGCCTGAGGTTGTGCTGGATCCCAATTTGTGGAGCGAAGACGGAACGGTCGCCCTGAGTAATTATAGCCTGGATGATGGGGCAAAATACCTGGCGTATACCGTTTCGGTCAGCGGCAGTGACCGTCAAGACATCCATATTCGAGACTTAGATCGGCGGGAGAACCTGGACGAAGTGATCCAGTGGTGCCGGTTTACCAATATGGCTTGGCTGGGGGAACAGGGCTTTTACTATAGCCGTTACCCCAAACCAGGTACTGTAGCACCTGAGGATGAAGTGAATTATAACCAAGTCTATTGGCATACACTCGGTACGCCGCAGGACGAAGACACCTTGGTTTACGACGATCCACAGGCCAAAGAACTGAGCTTCTCACCTTTTCTCACAGCTGACGAAGACTATTTGCTCCTTCATGTGCGCCATGGTACCGACCCGCGCAATGGCCTTTATGTCCAGAAACCCGGGGAAGTTAAGGTCTTTGTCCACCTGTTTGAGCCTGGTGAAGCCAGCTACACCTTTTTGGGTAATGACGGTAGCCGGTTTTATCTGCTCACCGATTTGGCTGCTCCCAAGGGACGGATTGTTGCCGTGGAACTAGACAGGCCCTCCAGGGAGAATTGGGTCGAGGTGTTGCCCGAAGGGGAGGATGTGATCGCAGAGGCGCGCTATCTGCACAGCGAATTTGTGGTTTCGTTCATGCACAATGTCCAGTCTGTCCTGCGTATCTATGGATCAGATGGTGAGTTCAGGAAAGAGATCCCCTTACCAACGATGGGTTCTGTGCAAGGCCTCTCTGGAAAACAGCATCAAAGCGAGCTTTTCATAGGGTTTACATCCTTTTTGTACCCCGACGTGAACTTGCACTACGACTTGGAGACGGGTGCGCTAGAGTTCTTTGGTCGGCAGGAGCTGAAGTTCAACCCTGAAGAGTTCCAGACATCGCAGGTGTTTTACCCATCCAAAGACGGCACTGAAGTGTCCATGTACCTGGTGCACCGCCGCGGACTGAAATTGGATGGAAACAACCCGTGCTTACTCTATGGCTATGGCGGCTTTAACATTTCCATTACTCCGTCCTTCTCCCCGTCGAGGATCTTGTGGCTAGAACTAGGAGGCATCTATGCGGTGGCAAACCTGCGGGGAGGCAGTGAGTACGGAGAAAAGTGGCATCTCGCAGGCATGTTAGAAAAGAAGCAAAATGTCTTCGATGACTTCATCTCTGCAGCGGAGTGGCTGATCGAGAACAACTACACCAGGCCGCAAAGACTGGCAATTGAAGGGCGCAGCAATGGTGGTTTGCTGGTATCGGCCTGTATGACGCAGAGACCTGATCTCTATGGAGCGGTGCTCTGTATTGTCCCCGTCACCGATATGTTGCGCTTCCACCGGTTCACGGTGGGCCGCTATTGGATTCCGGAGTATGGGGACCCGGATAAGGCGGACCATTTTCCTTTTTTGTATCGCTACTCACCTCTACACAATGTGCATCCTGCGGACTATCCAGCCACCTTCGTGATCACCGCCCATGGTGATGATCGGGTTGTGCCCGGCCACGCCTTCAAGTTCGCCGCAGCTCTGCAAGAAGCCCAAAGGGGAAGTGCCCCCATCTTGCTTAGGGTGGACACGAAGTCTGGACATGGACATGGCAAATCGATCATCAAGATTATCCAGGAGAACACGGACATCTATGGTTTTTTAACGAAAATATTTAACATTTAGCTCCCGACGCTAACTTTAGGTTAACTCTAACGGTTCCAGAAGGAAAACAGTGCCAACATACGAAAATAGTGCCGTGGCATTAGGGGAAATGATGCATAGATCAATACGATTGTGGAGGTTAGACGTATGAATTTTGGTGTATTGACTGGTGGAGGAGATTCGTCAGGTATCAATGATTTTCTATATTTCCTAGCACATCGTTTGGAAAATGAAGGTCATACGTTGACAGGGTTTCGCAGCAGTTGGCTTGGTATGGTGAACAACGACGCGGTGGCGTTGAATAGAGATATGCTCGCACCGCATCGTCACACACCTGGAACCATGCTCGGAAGCGAACGCAAGAACCCCATCAAGGACCAACAAATGGATTTGGTTTTGGCCAGCCTAGAAGACCGCAAGATCGATGCCATGATCTGCATGGGCGGAGATGATACCCTGGGAGTAGCAGCTCACCTCGCTGAACTAGGTTTTAACGTGGTTGGAGCTCCCCAAACCATCGACAATGATCTGCGCTTTACAGATTACACATTAGGTTATGAGACTGCAGTGCGGCAGTCATCGAGCTATATTAACAGTGTGATCAACAGCAATGTGGGCCATGATAAGGACATGATTGTTGAAGTGATGGGTCGCGATGCCGGCTGGCTGGCTTTGGCCACCGCGATTAACACGCCGGCCTGTGCCTGTATGTGCCCAGAGGGGCCTATGGATCTGGAAGAGATGATCGCCAAGATGACTGAATTCAAGAAGCGCACTGGGAGAGCAGGCTTAGCCATTGTGTCGGAAGGAATTGAGCTGAAGGGCGTAGATCGCGGTGAACTGCGTAAGGATGCTTTCGGCAATGTGTACACTGCAGGAGTGAGCCACATTGTAGGTGAGAAGTTCGAACAAGCTACAGGTCGCAAACCTCGGGTGCAAGTCATGGGTTATCTTCTCCGGGGCGGCGTTCCTTCGCCCGCGGATGTACAGTTGGCTGCGGATTTTGCCAATGAAGCGGTTGATTTGGCTTTAGCCGGAAAGACGGGCTATATGGTTACAAAGCTGGAAGGCCGCATGCAAGCCGTACCTTTGAAGGAAGTTGCAGGAGGCAAAAAGTATCTTGATCCTGCCTATCTTGAAATGCAACTCGCTAGGCTCTTAGCCTAACTCTGGTGTTTGTGATGCCTTACACCTTTCTATGCTATCCCAGGTGCAGTACCTGTCGTAAGGCCCAGGATTTCCTGGACGAGCACGGTATTTCCTATACGTACCGGGACATTAAGGAACAGAACCCCAGTGCTGAGGAGCTAGCCCAGTGGATAGCCCGGGGAGGGCATCCACTCAAGAAATACTTCAACACCAGTGGGCAGAAATATCGTGCCCTAGGGTTGAAGGACCGCCTGCCCACGCTGGATCCAGAAGAACAGATTGAGCTTTTGGCCAGTGATGGTATGTTGATCAAACGCCCCTTGTTGATAGGGGATGACAGAGTCTTTGTGGGTTTTAAGCCGGATGAATGGCGGAAACTCCTTGGTTAACTGTGACAGAAACCCCCTTTATGGGGGTTTTGCATTAGCCCGGCGGAAGCTGCTGATGGAGCCAGCGGGCAAGATCAGCCATGACCTCCTCTTTGTTGGTCTCGTTCAGCAGTTCATGTCGGGCCCCTGGGTACAGCTTCATTTCGATATTGAGAACGCCTTGCTTTTTGAGTTGACCCACAAATTCTGCGATGCCTCGACCATGACCGCCCACGGGATCATGATCGCCGCTAACAACCAAGATAGGAGTTGCTTTGGGAATTTGGTTGATCAGGGCTGGGTCATGGATTAGCTCCAATCCAGTAAAAAGGTCAAAGAAAAAACCTGAACTGCAGATCATGCCACAGTGGGGATCTGCTAAGTACTTTTTCACCTCTTCTTGGTCCCGGGAGAGCCAGTCGAACTTGGTCTTGGCATCTTGAATACCTCGATTATACGAACCAAAGGACATCTTGTCCAATAGTCTGCTGGGCTTGGCAGGATCTGAACGCATTTGCCAACGGGCAATAAGCTTCCCCAGCTTGAGGGCAAACCCCGGGTTGCCGCCTGAACCCATCAATATGGCTCCCGCAATCGTGGCTCCATATCGTTGCAGGTAACGTCTGGTGAGAAAGGAACCCATGCTATGCCCCATCAGAAAAATGGGCAGCTGGGGATACTGCTCTTGAATCCAAGAGCGTACGACATACAGATCATCCACGACCTGATCAAAGCCGTTCGTCTTGGCGAAGTAGCCCATCTGTCCCGACTTTTCTCCAGTTCGCCCATGACCCCTGTGATCACTGGCTACCACAATGAAACCTTGTCCATTGAGGTAGCGGGCAAAAGGTTCGTAACGTGCACTGTGTTCGGCCATGCCATGGGCGATCTGGAGTACCCCCTGGGGGCGTTTGGCCTCCGCCCAATGGCGCACAAAGAGATCGGTGGTATCTTTTGTAGATAGGAAAAAGGTCTTTGTTTCCATAGCTGTCCTCCCCAAGTCTTCTTACCGGAGAGTTCAAGGTGTTCCACTTGAATCCTCCATTTTAGCCTAATATGGTAGGTGATGTGATATGGGCGAAACCCTTTATGTTAGCTATGGCCAGCACGGGTTGGAGATGGTGAAAGAGCTGCTCCACAAGGTTGATGTAGCCAAGAAAATCCCGAGTGGAGCCCGCATTGGCTTAAAACCGAACTTAGTGGTGGCCAGGCCCTCCCAAGAGGGAGCAACCACCGCACCAGAAGTGGTGGAGGGGGCCATTCAGTACCTCCAGGAACATGGGTTTTCGGACCTCGTGATCCTGGAAGGATCCTGGATTGGGGCAAGTACCCAGCACGCGTTTCAAGTGTGCGGATATGCGGATCTGGCCCAGCGATACGGGATTGATTTGGTGGATTTGCAGCAAGACGGCTTCCACACCCGCCATGTGGAAGGCCTAGATCTAAAGGTCTGTAACACGATGAATACCATCGACTACCTGATCAACTTCCCGGTCTTGAAAGGACATTGTCAGACAAAAATCACCTGTGCCCTCAAGAATCTCAAGGGCTGCATTCCCAACGGGGAAAAACGCCGCTTTCACAGTCTCGGTCTTCATCGGCCCATTGCCTATCTGAGCAAGGCGGTGCCCATCGATTTGGTTGTTGTGGACGGTCTCCTGGGTGATTTGGACTTTGAGGAAGGCGGTAATCCTGTGCAGATGGACCGCATCATTCTGGGCACCGATCCAGTCTTGGTGGACTCCTACGTCGCCCACCTGCTGGGCTGGGAACCCGCGGATATCCCCTATATTGAACTGGCAGCCAGGCTTGAGGTGGGACGGATTTTCGGACCATCCAGTGAGGTTGTGGTCCTTAATGCCCAGCATACCACGGACCGCATCAAACCCACCAGGCAAGTGCAAGAGTTAGCCCGCCATATCACCGAAGATCAAGCTTGTTCAGCTTGTTATGGGAGTTTGATCCATGCCTTAGGGCGCCTGAGGGAGGGTGGGTTTCTGGACAGGATCCCGCACAAATTCGTTATTGGACAAGGCTTCCAAGGGCAGGGGGGCATGGAGTTTGGCGTAGGGAGTTGTACCAGGGGTTTTGACCGTTATGTCCAGGGATGTCCCCCCACCGCCAGGGAGATCTTGGATTTTCTCCTTGATCAGCTGGGATGACAAGAAAAAGGACCTCCGCTGCTCAGTAAGGGAGGTCCAGGATAAGAAACATTAGACGAGATCGCAAGCCTCCGCCGGCATCCAATGAGGATCTTTGCCATCCCATTTCACATTACAGCCAATGGGGTTGGTAAGGGGGGTGGTGATTGGCTTGCCTGCCACCAGTTCGGTCAAGGCGTTCTCCAAGTCATAGGTCGTAATTTTCTGCGGTTCTCGGGGATTGTCCACCCCTCGACCTGTGTAGACCAACTTGCGGTCTCTAT
>LSQX01185168.1_pt2 | contig 18503 bp, 11 predicted proteins | sample 654561 | NCBI WGS metagenome assembly LSQX01 (sample SAMN04489861, study PRJNA283612) | anaerobic digester metagenome | isolation source: 4 biogas reactors fed with cattle manure at either 37C or 55C with and... | place: Denmark: Kongens Lyngby | collected 2014
AAAGCCTTGGCCCCTTTTTCTTCCAGGAACCGGCGCAGGGCAATCTCCTCACGGGCTGCCCTGAGTACCTGGGGACGGTCTTTTCCGCCTTCTTTACAATTTTCCGCAACCAGGTATTGGGATTCGTATTCGGCCACAAGTGCAGCCACTTCTTTGTCTGTAACCTTTGATTGTACGGCTACCAGTTCGGCTATGGGACAGTAATCCACATGATAGCCCAGTCGCATTTCAGCTTCCACTTTATCTCCGTCCGTAACGGCTACATTGTTCATCTGGTCCCCAAAGCGAATGATCCTCATGTCATGTGCATCGGCCCAGGCTGCGGCAACACGCATCCAGACAGCGATCTGTGCCTGTGCCTTCTCATCCTGCCAGTGGCCTGCTACCACTTTCCGGTTTTTACGCATTCGGGTTACCATATGTCCGAATTCCCGGTCTCCGTGAGCACTTTGGTTCAGGTTCATAAAGTCCATATCAATTTTATCCCAGGGGATCTCTTTGTTGAACTGTGTATGGAAATGCAGCAACGGCTTGTTAAGTGCCTGCAACCCGTGGATCCACATCTTGGCCGGGGAGAAAGTATGCATCCAGGTGATCACCCCAATGCATTTTTCGTTATTGTTTGCCTCCCTGAAGGTTGCCGTCACCTCTTTTTCAGAGTTCACGGTTCCTTTATAAACGACTTTTACGGGAAGGTTTCCTGAATCGTTCAGACCCTGTACCATTTGGTTGGAATGAGCATCCACGGCTACGACCGCATCTCCTCCGTACAGAAGCTGTGCTCCTGTTACAAACCATACTTCAAAATTTTCGAATGCCATAATTAATATATTAGATTTAGTAATTACAAAGGAAGAAAAACGGCGATGTTAGGAATGTGTCATTAAAGTCAATTTCATACAAAAATAGACCACAAATATACCGAAAAAAGATATTTTGATCATATTTGAACAACAATTGAATATCTAAATTAATAAAAAAATGTTCAAACTATTAACGATTCCTTTGCTTTCTTTGTTGATACACGCATATCCCATTGACCCGGTGCCTTTTACGTCAGTCAAGGTAACCGACGCTTTCTGGGGTCAGCGCCTCAAGGCCAGCCGGGAGGTCACCGTACCTCTCGCTTTCAGTAAATGTGAAGAAACGGGTCGTTATGATAATTTCGTAAAAGCCGCACATCCCAGTGATGAATATGATATAAAAGGATTCTCCTTTGACGACACCGATGTGTACAAAACCATTGAAGGGGCCAGTTATTTACTGCAAACTTATCCGGACCAAAAGCTGGAAGCATACATAGACAGTGTACTGGTGCTTGTGGCTGCCGCCCAGGAACCCGACGGGTACCTGTACACGGCCCGTACCATGAATCCGGGACATCCGCACGAGTGGGCCGGGAATGCCAGATGGGAAAAGGTGGAAGAGCTTAGCCATGAGTTTTACAACCTGGGACACATGGTGGAAGGAGCCATTGCCCATTACCAGGCCACCGGAAAAAGATCGTTTCTGGACATCGCCATCCGCTATGCAGACTGTGTCTGCCGCGAGATAGGGGAAGGCCCCGGACAGGTGGTTGCCGTACCAGGTCATCAGATTGCCGAGATGGCCCTGGCTAAACTGTACCTGGTTACAGGTGATGAGAAATACCTTGAGCAGGCTAAGTTTTTTCTGGATAAACGCGGACACACTTCCCGCAAAGATGCCTACAGCCAGGCACACCTGCCTGTCATTGAGCAGGACGAGGCCGTGGGACATGCGGTACGCGCCACTTATATGTATTCCGGCATGGCCGATGTGGCCGCCCTTACCGAAGACCGTTCCTATATGGAGGCCATTGAACGGATCTGGGAAAATATAGTCACGAAAAAATACTACATCACCGGTGGAATTGGGGCGACAAGGCAGGGGGAAGCATTTGGCGCAAATTATGAATTGCCTAATATGTCGGCCTATTGCGAAACCTGTGCGGCCATTGGCAATGTATATCTGAATTACCGGCTGTTTCTGATGCACGGCCAGTCCAAGTATTTTGATGTGCTGGAACGAACTCTTTATAACGGACTTATTTCAGGTGTTTCCCTGGATGGCGGCAGTTTTTTCTATCCCAACCCGCTGGAATCTTCAGGTCAGCACCAACGCCAGCCCTGGTTCGGATGTGCCTGCTGCCCGTCCAATATCAGCCGGTTCATTCCCTCCCTCCCCGGGTATGTTTATGCTGTAAAGGACAACAGTCTGTTTGTGAATCTTTTTATGTCCAACACGGTTACTGTCAGGGTTGGCGGCAACGAAATGATCCTCAGTCAGGAAACGGATTATCCCTGGAACGGAGACGTAACGATAACGGTTGATAAAGCTACCGGCAAAAAGGTAACCTTGAAGATACGTGTACCCGGCTGGGTGCAGAACCGTCCCGTTCCTGGAGATCTGTATGCCTACCGTGACGGCAAGACACCCTCATACAGTATTCAGGTGAACGGAAAAGACGTACCGCGCACGCTTAGTGACGGGTACTATTGCATTGAAAGGAAATGGAAGAAAGGAGATCGTGTTGAGGTGCATTTCCAGATGGAGCCCAGGACCGTGACTGCCAACGAAAACGTATTAGCCGACAGAGACCGTGTGGCCGTTGAAAGAGGTCCGTTGGTCTACTGTGCCGAATGGCCCGATAATGATTTTGAATTGCAACATGTCATGATGAGCACCACTCCGGAATTCAAAACGGTTTCTGTTCCGGGAAAACTGTACGGCATTATCCAGCTGGAAACCCGGGCCCGGTTACAACCTTGTGAAGAGGAAGGCCATACGGTCTCCAAAGATGTTGCCCTTACCCTGATCCCCTATTATGCATGGGCACACAGGGGAACAGGATCCATGATGGTATGGCTCCCCCTGATGAGTAAGAACTGAACGATCATTTAACTATATATATCCTATGAACAAAAAACTTATGACCGGATGCGTTTCGCTGGTGTGCATGTTCCTTTTCTGCGCATGTGCACAGGTACCATCATCATCGGTTTCGGGATTGGATCCCGATAACTTCAAAGCAGAAAAAGACGGACAGGAGACCGGGTTGTTCATTTTAAAGAACGGTCAGGGCATGGAAGTATGTGTGACCAATTTCGGGGGGCGTGTTGTTTCCGTTATGGTTCCCGATAAGGCAGACTCGCTTCGTGACGTAGTGCTGGGTTTTGACAATGTATCCGATTATATGCAGATTCCCTCGGATTTCGGGGCTTCCATCGGAAGGTTTGCCAACAGGATAGCCCAGGGACGTTTTACGCTGGACGGGACGGTTTATGAACTTCCAAAAAACAATTTCGGACACTGCCTGCACGGCGGTCCCAACGGATGGCAATACAAAATATACGAAGTCGAAAAAGTTACGGACAATTCCATTACCCTTGTGCGGCATTCACCGGACGGAGACGAATCCTTCCCGGGAAACGTAACAGCCAAAGTTACATACAGCGTCACCACGGACAATGCCCTGGAAATAGCCTATGAGGCAACGACCGACAAGCCTACGGTTATTAACATGACAAACCATTCCTACTTCAATCTGAGCGGAGACCCCGCCAGCAGTATCCTTGACCACGTTCTGTATGTGAATGCCACATACTTCACTCCCGTAGGAAGGACTCTTATCCCTACCGGCGAAATGGTTCCTGTTGCCGGAACCCCTATGGATTTTACCAACCCCAAGGCTATTGGGAAAGATATTGACGACACCGGTTACGAACAGATCCTTTTCGGGAACGGTTTCGATCATAACTGGGTGCTCGAAACAAAGGGAGATATGTCCACCGTGGCTGCGACCCTGTTCTCGCCCCAAAGCGGGATCGTCATGGATGTATACACAGACGAACCCGGTATCCAGGTCTATTCAGGCAATTTCCTGAACGGTACCGTTCAGGGTAAAAACGGCATTACCTACCAGAGACGGTCTGCCATATGTCTTGAAACACAGCATTATCCCGATTCTCCCAATCGGCCTGAATGGCCATCAGTTATCCTGCGTCCCGGGGAAACCTATAAGAGCCATTGCACATACAAATTCAGAACAGTAACCTTTTTACGATAATTCATATGCAACAACTTGACTGGATCGTGATTGGCATTTTTGCCGTTGCTTTGGTAGGAATTGTCTTGTGGGTGGTGAAAAAGAAAGCGAATGATTCCAAAGATTATTTTCTGGGTGGCCGTGATGTTACCTGGCTTGCCATAGGGGCCTCCATTTTTGCATCCAATATTGGATCTGAACATCTTATAGGACTGGCCGGTGCCGGCGCATCGAGTGGTATGGCCATGGCACACTGGGAGATACAGGGCTGGATCATCCTGTTGCTGGGATGGGTTTTCGTCCCGTTTTATTCCCGGAGCATGGTCCTGACCATGCCGGAGTTTTTGGAACGCCGTTATAACAAGGAATCCCGCACCATATTATCGGTTATTTCCCTGGTCAGTTACGTACTTACTAAAGTGGCCGTGACGGTATATGCAGGAGGGCTTGTTTTCCAGCAGGTGTTCGGCATTGATCAGTTGTGGGGTATTGATTTCTTCTGGATCTCAGCCATAGGGCTGGTCCTGATCACGGCCCTGTATACGGTGCTGGGCGGTATGAAATCCGTGTTGTACACATCCGTGCTTCAGACCCCGATCCTGCTAATTGGATCACTTGTCATTGTGGTCCTCGGGTTAAGGGCTGTCGGTGGCTGGGAAGAGGTGCTCGCGATCTGCGGAGCGACTCCCGTTAACGAATACGGAGATACGATGGTAAATCTTATACGGAACAACAACGACCCCGATTTTCCCTGGCTGGGAGCCCTGCTGGGGTCGGCCATCATCGGGTTCTGGTATTGGTGTACCGATCAGTACATTGTACAGCGTGTCCTGTCCGGGCGTAACCAGAAGGAATCCCGCAGGGGAGCCATTTTCGGGGCATACCTTAAATTGTTGCCCGTGTTCCTGTTCCTTATTCCCGGGATGATCGCTTATGCCATGTCTCAGAAAGGCGTAACCATAAACGGACAACTATTTGTCCTCAACACGGCAGATACCGCTTTCCCGCAACTGGTGGCCACTTTGTTACCTGCCGGAATAAAAGGTATGGTTGTATGCGGGATTTTGGCAGCACTCATGAGTTCACTGGCATCGCTGTTCAATTCGTCGGCAATGCTGTTTACCATAGATTTTTATAAACGTTTCAAACCCGAAACCCCGGAGAAAAAACTGGTCCGCATTGGACAGATAGCAACTGTAGTGATTGTGGTCCTGGGGATTTTATGGATACCGGTCATGCGCAGCATCGGCGATGTCCTCTATTCTTACCTGCAGGACGTTCAATCGGTTCTGGCTCCCGGTATTGCCGCCGCATTCCTGATGGGGATCATATGGAAACGTACCAGTGCCAAAGGCGGTATGTGGGGATTGATCACGGGTTTTGTGATAGGACTAACGCGCCTGGGAGCTAAAGTGTTTTATACCAGTGTCGATACGGCCAATCAATCAGGTCTTTTCTACAGTGTTTTCTACGAGACCAACTGGCTGTTCTTCTGCGGCTGGATGTTCCTTTTCTGTATTCTGGTGATCGTGCTTGTGAGTCTTTTTACCAGAGCACCCCAGCCGGCCCTGATCCAGGGGTTGGTCTTCGGAACTGCCACAGATAAGGAAAAAGCCGAAACAAGAGCCAGCTGGAATACCTGGGATATTATTAACACGTTGATTATTCTGGGAATAACTGCTGCTTTCTATTGGTATTTTTGGTAATTTAGCACCATGTTAGCATCATTAAAAGAACAAGTATTCAAAGCCAATCTCATGTTGGTGGAACATGGTCTGGTGATCTTTACCTGGGGAAACGTTTCAGCCATAGACCGTGAAAGCGGTCTGGTAGTCATCAAACCTTCAGGAGTAAGTTACCGGGCCATGACCGCCGCCCAAATGGTAGTTGTCAACCTGGAGGGAGAGGTCGTGGAGGGGGATCTGAGGCCATCCTCGGATACCCCCACGCACCTTGCCCTGTACCGCGCTTTCAAAGGAATCGGAGGCATAGTCCATACCCATTCGGTGTATGCTACTTCCTGGGCGCAGGCCGGTGTTGACCTTCCCAATATCGGTACGACCCACTCGGATTATTTTCACAAGGCCATACCCTGTACCGCCGGTATGAGGGAAGAGCAGATCAAAGGCAATTATGAGTGGGAAACCGGGAATGTGATCGTTGAATGTTTCAGGGATATGGATCCAGTGCATACGCCCGCGGTGCTTGTAAAGAATCACGGTCCGTTTACCTGGGGACCAGATCCGTTCAAAGCGGTGGAGAACGCCGTTGTTCTGGAACAGGTAGCCAAAATGGCGGCCGTGGCATATGCCATCAATCCGTCTTTGGAGATGGATCCGTTGCTTATTGAAAAGCATTTTGAACGTAAACACGGACCGGGAGCTTATTATGGGCAAAAATAACTTTCTGACAAACATGAGAAAGGGTGTTCCCGCTTTGTTTACTTTTTTAATATTCCTGTGTTCAGTACCTGTTATGCAGGCCCAGAGTCCCTGTAGTGACAATGGGGACGGTACATTTACCAATCCTGTGATTCCCGCCGATTTTCCCGATCCCGATGTCATACTGGTAGGTGACACGTACTACATGGTTTCGACCACCATGTTCGTGTTCCCGGGGGTTACCGTGCTCAAATCTCACGACCTTGTAAACTGGGAATATTGCAGTAATGCCGTACCGCGGTTTGATTACGGTCCCTGTTACAATCTGGACGGCTGTAACCGCTACAGGCACGGACAATGGGCGACCAGTTTCAGGTATCATGACGGGACCTTTTATTTACTGTTTATTACGCTGGATGAAGGAGGATTTCTTTGTTCGGCAACAAAGGCCGAAGGCCCCTGGGAAATCAGGAAATTGCCTCAGGGGTTTTACGATCCGGGCCTTTTTTTCGATGATGACGGACAGATCTATGTGGCTCACGGCTATGGGGATATAAGCATTACCCCGCTGGATGAGCACTTTTCCCCTGCAGGCCCCGATTCCCTGGTTTACACCGGCACCATACGCCACGGGCTTGAAGGCACACACGTATATAAGATAGACGGTTATTATTACCTGTATTGTACATACGGGGGCCGGGACGGGATCCAGGTGGCATTACGCTCCCGGAACATTTACGGACCATACGAAGAGAGAATTGTATTACGCGACACTGTCCCCGGAGTTACTTTTGGAGTTCACCAGGGAGCGCTCATCCAGACGCAGACCGGAGCATGGTGGACTATGCTTTTTGTGGACAGCGGTCCGTTGGGGCGATTCCCCTCTTTACAACCGGTCAGCTGGGTGGATGGATGGCCGGTGGCCGGTATTGACGGCAAAGGCGTGATCACTTCTAAGAAGCCCGATGTAGGTAACGTTTTCCCGGTAACACAATTTCCCACATCAGATGACTTTAATCAGGCTGCCTTAGGTATGCAATGGGGATGGAACCACAACCCCCATCCCGATAAATGGTCCCTGACCCATCGTCCCGGTTACCTTCGTTTGCATACCGTGAAGGTGGTTCAGGATCTGAGGGAAGCTCCCAATACACTTACCCAAAGACCTTTCGCACACTACGACAAAGCCATTCCGACCATTGGAACGACAAAAATGGAAGCGGCAGGTATGAATGATGGAGATATAGCCGGTATGACGGTATTTCAGGACCCGTATGCCTATATTGCCGTTAAGCAGGAAAATGGTATCAGGCAACTGATTATGGTCAATAACGGGGAAGTGATCGCTTCTGTTCCGTTAAGATCAACAACTGTATACCTGAAAGCCATTTTGTCAAACGCTACGGAAAGTGCATGCTTTCAGTACAGTTACGACAACAAGGTGTTTCATCCGATCGGGAATGACCTGAAAATGAAATTTAGCCTGACCGTCTTTACTGGGAACAAATTCGGGTTGTTTAATTATGCTACCGGGGAACCGGGCGGTTATGCGGATTTTGACTGGTTTACCATGGATTAACAACTTTATGCCAGCAATTTACTATGGTACGTGGAGTAATATTAGCCGCCTTTCTTGTTTTCATCACCCATACCCGGGCAGACGCTCAACAGGGATCTGATCTGAAACTGTGGTATGACAAACCGGCAACGCGATGGGTGGAAGCATTGCCTGTCGGGAACGGTCGTCTGGGGGCTATGGTGTATGGCGATCCTTGCTGCGAAACATGGCAGCTGAATGAAAATACGGTCTGGGCCGGGCAACCGAACCGCAATGACAATCCCGACGCCAGAGAAGCTTTGCCTGAGGTCAGAAGGTTGATCTTCAGTCAGCAATTCAGCGAAGCACAGGCTTTAATAGATCAAAAATTCATCACCAAAACGTCTCACGGGATGCCTTACCAGGCAGTGGGCAACCTGCGTCTCTTTTTCCCGGGCCACGAAAATTTCTCTGATTATTACCGCGAACTTGATCTGGAAGATGCCACGGTTTCCTCCAGTTATAAGGTCAATGAGGTAACCTGTCAAACCCGGGTGTTCGCTTCTTTCCCGGATCAGGTGATCGTGGGCCGGATCACCGCAGACAAGGCCGCTGCTTTGCATTTTTCCGTTACCATGGAGTCATTTCCCGGGACTGAGCTGTCCGCAGAGGGAGCAGACCAGCTTGTCTTATGCGGAACAACAAGTGATTTTGAAGGAGTTAAAGGAGCTGTGAAGTATTGTGCAAGGATCAGGATCGTGACAAAAGGAGGTTCAGTGACCGCGAGTGACTCCGTTTTGACAGTAAAGGGTGCCGATACGGCAACCGTATATGTATCAATGGCCACGAATTTTGTCAAGTACAATGACCTGGGAGGAAATGCACATGAAAAATCGGCCGCATACCTGGATCGGGCTTTGCAGAAAAGCTACGATGGTATCCTAAAAGATCATCGTGAAGACTACCGGAAATATTTCGACCGGGTACACCTGGATCTGGGCACTACCCGGGCTGCCAACAGGCCGACGGATGAACGTCTGGAAAAATTTGCGACGGAAGACGATCCGCAGCTGGTCGCCTTGTATTTCCAGTTCGGGCGATATTTATTGATCTCTTCTTCCCGGCCCGGAGGTCAGCCGGCCAATTTGCAGGGAATCTGGAACGACCGGCTTTTTCCCCCGTGGGACAGCAAGTATACGGTGAACATCAACACGGAAATGAATTACTGGCCGGCGCAGATCACCAACCTTGCCCATTTGGACGAGCCGCTGATCCGTATGACTGATGAACTCTCACATACCGGAAAGCAAACGGCCCGGGATATGTACGGGGCCCGGGGCTGGGTGCTTCACCACAATACCGACATCTGGAGGATCAACGGTCCGGTTGACGGCGCCTTCTGGGGCATGTGGCCCATGGGAGGGGCGTGGCTTTCCCAGCATTTGTTCGATAAATACCTGTATAACGGGGATGAGGAATACCTGGAAAAGATCTATCCTGTGATACAAGAGGCCTCCCGTTTTTTTCTGGATTTTCTGACCGAAGAACCGCAACACAACTGGCTGGTGGTAGCCCCGTCGGTTTCCCCGGAGAATGCTCCCGCCGTACATCCTGAGTATTCCGTTACGGCGGGAGCCACCATGGACAACCAGCTGGTAGCAGATCTTTTTGTAAAAACCATGGAAGCCGCCCGGATCCTGAAAATCGACAAAGGTCTGTCTGACAGCATTTTTACGGCCCTGGACCGGTTGCCACCCATGCAGATCGGTTCATGGGGACAATTGCAGGAATGGATGGAAGATTGGGACAATCCCGATGATAAACACCGTCACGTGTCTCATTTATACGGGTTGTATCCTTCCGGCCAGATATCTCCTTTCAGAACGCCTGAACTGGCTCGTGCAGCCAAAACATCTTTGATGGCCAGGGGCGACGAATCCACGGGCTGGTCCATGGGCTGGAAGGTGAATTTGTGGGCCAGGTTACTGGACGGAGATCATGCCTACAAACTTATAACGGATCAGCTGACGCCTGCCTTATCATCCGATGGAAGACCCCGCGGAGGCACCTATCCAAACCTTTTTGATGCCCATCCTCCGTTCCAGATAGACGGCAACTTCGGCTGTACGGCGGGTATTGCCGAGATGCTGCTCCAAAGCCATGACGGAGCCGTACATTTGTTACCCGCACTGCCCGCGGTCTGGAAAAGCGGCTCGGTCAGGGGCCTGATGGCCCGCGGTGGATTTGAAATCGACATTTCATGGGAGGACGGGATCCTGAACTCGGCAACCATCAGATCCTCTCTGGGAGGAGTTTGCCGCTTGCGGTCCTGCGTCCCGCTGACAGGAAAAGGTGTAGAAAAGGCATACGGCACAAATCCCAACCAGTTCTTTTTTGTGGTGCAGGTGAAGTCCCCCCTGGTCCGTTCAGAGCATTTTTCATCAGTTACGGCCTTCAGGCAGGTGTATGAATACGATATTTCTACCCAAAAGGGAGATGTTGTCCGCATATCGGGGCCCGGTCTGAAGGTATCCGACTGACCGTCATCTTCAATAAAATCTGTAAACCATGACTAAACCATCATTCAGAAGATTAATCATGTTTGTGGCAGGCGGAATTCTTGCCTTGTGTTCCGGCTGCAGCAATTCAGATCACGTCCATGTTAAGATCCTTGAAGTTCCCTTTACAAAAATACATTTTGACGACATTTTCTGGGCTCCCAGAATTGAGACAAACAGGACTGTTTCCATTCCCTCCGCTTTGCGTCAGTGTGAAATAAACGGACGTTTTGACAACTTTGCCATTGCCGGCGGATTAACAGAAGGGGAGCATCGCGGTGATTTTTCTTTTGACGACACCGATCCGTATAAAGTCATTGAGGGGGCATCCTATTCACTGGCTGCCAGATACGATCCCCAGCTGGATCATTACCTTGACAGCGTAATCAATATAATTGCCGCCGCGCAGGAACCAGACGGTTATCTTACCACTTGTGTTACCAATAAAGTAGAGAAGTTGTCGGGTTGGTGGGGTTCTTCACGATGGGAGAAGATCAACAGCCATGAATTGTATAACAGCGGACACATGTACGAGTCTGCCGTAGCTCATTATCTGGCAACAGGAAAAAGAAACTTTCTGGATGTAGCCATCAAAAACGCTGACCTTATCTGTGAAGTTTTCGGTCCCGAAGAAGGTCAGAAGCACGTCCCTTCGGGACACCCGATTGTAGAAATGGCTCTCGCCAAATTGTATAAAGTAACGGGAGAGGAAAAGTACCTTGATCTGGCCAGATATTTCATTGAAGAAACAGGCCGCGGAACCGACGGACACAGACTCAACGCCTACAGCCAGGATCATATGCCCATCCTTGATCAGGAAGAGATCGTAGGGCATGCCGTTCGTGCCGGATACCTTTACTCCGGAGTGGCTGACGTGGCATCGCTTACAAACGACCGGGAATATTTCAATGCATTGTGTCGCATCTGGGACAATATGGCAAGTAAGAAACTATACATAACCGGTGGAATAGGATCCCGTTCACAGGGAGAAGGGTTCGGGCCCGACTATGAATTGCACAACCATAATGCCTATTGCGAAACATGCGCTGCCATTGCGAACGTGTATTGGAACTACCGTATGTTCCTCGCTACCGGAGATGCCAAATATATGGATGTACTGGAACGGGCTTTGTACAACGGAGTCATTTCCGGTGTTTCTCTTGGAGGAGACGCATTCTTCTATGACAACCCGCTGGAATCCATGGGCCAGCACCTGCGTCAACCCTGGTTCGGATGTGCCTGCTGCCCGGGGAATATCACCCGCTTTATGGCCTCAGTCCCCGGTTACATGTATGCCGTACAGGGAAAGGATGTGTATGTGAACCTGTACGTCCAGGGGAGGGCACACGTAGAGACTTCAGCCGGTGAGATTACCCTGGAGCAGGTGACAAAACATCCCTGGGAAGGCCATGTGAAATTGGCCGTTTATCCTGTTGAAGAGGCAAGGTTTGCAATAAAACTGCGCATTCCGGGATGGGCTCAGGATGCTCCCGTTCCCACCGGCCTCTATTCGTTTGTAAACGGGAAAGGAGCATATGCCATTACAGTGAACGGGAAGAAGGTTACACGGAAACCCCGGAAAGGTTATGTAACCATAGAGAGGACCTGGTCAGAAGGCGACATGGTGGAGATTGAGTTTCCAATGGAAGTTCGTCAGATAAAAGCCCATGAAGCAGTAGTGGATGACAGGGGAAAACTGGCTATTCAGCGCGGTCCCGTTGTGTATTGCCTGGAAAGTAAAGACCAGAACGACAGCAGTGTATTCAATAAATATATACCAGAAAACACTTCGTTTACAACGCATTACAACAGCGAACTTCTAAATGGCATCACAGTGCTTACCGGAACTGCTATCCAGGTAGAAAGAGACGGCAGGGAAGTCAAAGTGCCTTTTACAGCTGTTCCTTATTCAACCTGGAATAACCGGGGTGCCGGTGAAATGGCCGTCTGGATCCCTCAGGCGGCTGAATACGCCCGTCCCGTCCCGGCACCCACCATAGCATCCCGTGCCCGTCCGGCCGCCGTCAGAAGCAGGCAAAACCGGGACGACCCTGCCGGCCGGACAGGAGCCCTGGAAGAACTTTCAGCCCCGGAGTTCGGTATTAACGACCAGTGGGATCCGCTGAACTCGGCAGACCGTTCCAAACCGTATCTCTACTGGTGGTTGCGGTACGGAAGCGAAGAATCGGTGGGTTATGTGTTTGAAAAGCCTGAAAAAGTAGGAAGTGTAGAAGTGTACTGGCTGGATTTTGACCATTACGACGGCAATTTCCGGGTACCTGAAAGTTGGAAACTGTATTACGAAAAAGATAATACATGGTACCCGGTGGAAGCCACTACAGACTATACTGTACATAAAGACTGTTATAACAAACTTGATTTCAAACAGGTGACTACCCGTGCATTAAAACTGACCGCACAATTACAGGAAGGAGCATCCGGAGGGATCATTGAATGGAAAGTTAATGAACCCGACATGTGAAATAATTGCCTTTCTTTTTCTACTTTTGTGCCCGCATGAAAGGAGAAACCATTGCTATTGGCGTAGCTGTCCTGTGGACACTGAGCGCCCTTTTTTTTGAACATGCCGGCAAACGGCTGGGATCCCTCAACCTGAACCTGATCCGCCTGGTCTGTGCATTCCTTATGATAGGGATCACCCTGCTGATCTTAAACGGCAATTTTATTCCCGTACACGCTGACAGGGCCACCTGGTGGTGGATGTCATTGTCCGGTCTGGTAGGATTCGTTCTGGGAGATTATTTTCTGTTCGCCTCCTACACGATGATCCTGGCGCGTTTCTCACAGCTGATCATGACGCTGGCGCCGCCCTTTGCCGCCGTCTTCGGTTTTTTCCTGCTGGGAGAAAAGATGTCCTGGATCGCACTGGCAGGTATGTGCCTTACCCTTACCGGAATATCCATATCTATTCTTAAAAAGCAGAACGGTACCAGCAACCACCGGGTGCGTATGGAACTCCCTGTCAAAGGCGTTGTTTTTGCCCTGTTGGGGGCGCTGGGACAGGGGGTGGGCATCGTTTTGAGCAAACAGGGCATGATCGCTTACGAAAAGGTCTATTCGCCCGAAAATGCCCTTTACATACCTCTGGCGGCCACACAGATCAGGACCATCATCGGGATCGTGTCCTTTGCCCTGATCATCCTTTTCAAGGGAGGCTATGGCGATTTTCTGAGGGCGCTGAAAGACAAAAAGGCGCTGCGCAGTTCAATCACCGGCTCGGTATTCGGACCCTATCTGGGGGTTACTTTTTCCCTGATGGCGGTACAGCATGCCAACACCGCAGTGGCCTCGACCATTATGGCCACGGTCCCCATTCTGATCCTTTTGCCCGAATACCTTTTCCTCAAACGTAAAATCACCTGGCAGCAGGTGGTGGGTGCCGTGCTGAGCGTTGGGGGAGTAACCCTGTTCTTTATCTGATAATCTGAAATCTGAACCGTCATGAAAAATCTTATCATTCCTATAATCCTGATCTTTATGGCATTGCCTTTGCGATCCCAGCAAGAAGATAGAACGTACCGGCTCATGGTCCTGGATGTTACAACCAATGAACTGACGCTGGTCAAAACGTTTCCGTATTTGGTGGAAGCGCCCAACTGGACTCCTGACGGACACTGGCTGGTCTACAACTCGGCAGGAAAACTCTACCGTATCTCGCCCGACGGGCAGGAAGGACCGTTTGAAATTTCCACCGGCACGATAACCCGTTGCAACAACGACCACGTCATCTCCGCCGACGGGAAAGAGATCGCCCTGAGCAGCGGCACGGCAGAAGACTGGCGCTCCCGCATATACATTGTCCCCTTTGAAGGAGGTGAGCCGAGGCTGGTAACCCCCCTCGGTCCGAGTTACCTGCACGGCTGGACCCCCGACAAGCAGACTCTGGCATATTGTGCCGAGAGGGACGGGGAGTACGATGTGTATACCATTCCGGCCGGCGGTGGCACGGAAACCCGCCTGACCGATGCTCCCGGCCTGGACGACGGTCCCGAGTACACCCCTTGCGGAGAATACATCTGGTTCAACTCGGTCCGCTCCGGTTTGATGCAGCTCTGGCGCATGCGCGCCGACGGCTCGGCACAGGAACAAATGACCTTCCATACGAAGATCAACGCCTGGTTTCCGCACGTTTCCCCCAACGGGGAGCATGTGGTCTACATTGCCTATTACTCGGGCGATCTGAAGCCCGACGAACACCTGCCGGACAAAAACGTGGAACTGCGCCTGATGCCTGCCACCGGCGGTCCCTCCCGCCTGTTGCTCAAGCTCTTTGGCGGCCAGGGCACCATCAACGTCAACTCCTGGGCTCCCGACAGCCGCCGGATTGCATTTGTGAGTGCAACGCACCCTTGATTCTTTTAGTTGATTATTAGCGTTTTACGAATTTAGTACCCCCGGGGTACCTTTTTTCTTATTGCTTGATTATCAGGCAAAAGAACAATGTGTGCAACGCACACTTTTTTGCTATCTTAGTAGCATGAAAAAATTACTACTCCTATTATTGATTTTGTTAATGTCTGTGCCCGTCTATACCCGGGAACCAGGCTGGCAAAACAGTATTGTCAAGCCGCGTATGCGGGTGATCGTTGTGAACGATTTCGGGGGAGATCCGGACGGCTTGTTTCAGCTGGCGCATCATCTGTTGTGCGGTTCAACGGAAATTGCTGCCGTCATTGGGTCGCATCTTACCGACCGCACTTCTTTTGACCGCTCGGTGAGTTCCGTGGAGCTGGCCTGCCGCAAGGCTACAGAAGTGGTATCGTTGCTGGGGATGCAGGACCGTATTCCGGTGCTGCCGGGGGCGGAAACGGGGATGACAGATCCGGAGGTGCCGGTGGATTCGCCGGGAGCCCGCAAGATCATTGCCGAGGCGTTGCGTACCGATACCGATATGCCGCTTTACGTGGTTTGCGGGGGAGGACTGACCGATGTGGCCAGTGCCTGGCTGCTTGAACCCTCTATTGCCGGCCGTTTCACCCTGGTTTGGATAGGGGGGCCTGAGTACGAAGGAATGGCCTTTCCTCCTCCGGGACATTCAGCCGTGGAGTACAACGTGAGCATTTGCATCCCGGCTGTGCAAACGGTCTTCAACCGATCGGACATTCCCCTTTGGCAGGTGCCCCGCAATGCCTACAGGCAATGCGTTTACTCTTATGACGAACTATTGTCCCGCGTAAAACCTTCCGGCGGGATAGGTCAATACCTGGCCCGGTCCCTGCAGGAGGTTATGGAAAACATGAACCGGTGGGGCAATCCCATGGGCGAAACGTACATCCTGGGGGATTCTCCGCTGGTACTGCTCACCTCGCTGCAAAGCAACTGGGAACCGGATCCCTCCTCAAGCTTTTACCGCCTGGTTCCGGCTCCTTTGGTGGATAAGCAAGGACAGTTCCGGAAGAACCCCGAAGGCCGTCCGGTCCGTGTTTACGACCGCCTGGATCTCCGGTTGATGTTTGGCGATATGGAGGCAAAGCTGGAGGCTTTGGGCCGAGGCGCTTGCGCGCAGGGACGCCGTAACCCGTTCATCACACATATGTACACGGCCGATCCTTCGGCACGTGTCTTTAATGATACGTTGTTCGTTTATCCTTCACACGACGAGGATGATGCGGTAAACTTCAGCATGAAGGACTGGCATGTGTTTTCCACGACCGATATGCAACAATGGACGGATCACGGGGTGGTCTTTTCCCTGGACGGTATCAGCTGGGCTTCTTCCCGGGCGTGGGCACCGGACTGCATAAAACGCAACGGAAAGTATTATTTCTATTACCCGGTAGAGGCCGCCAGGATCGGGGTGGCGGTTGCCGACACCCCGTACGGTCCCTTCAGGGATCCGTTAGACTCGGCATTGATTCATACAAAAAGCAGGGGGGTGGTGTGCACCCGCGATTTCATAGACCCGGCGGTCTTCATTGACGATGACGGTCAGGCCTACCTCTACATGGGACAACTGGTGGTCAATGCCATCAAGCTGAACGAAGACATGATCTCCTACGACGGGCAAGTACACCTGCTGGAAGGGACGGATGATTTTTTTGAGGCCGTGTGGATGCACAAATACAACGGAACGTATTACCTGTCGTATGCGGCCGGCAGCGGGGAGATCAAGTATTGCACGAGCGACAATCCCCTGGGACCATTCACGTACCGGGGAGTGATCCTGCAGCCCATGAACAGCGGGACCAACCACCATTCCATCGTGGAGTACAAGGGACAGTGGTATTTGTTTTACCACAACTCGGACCTGTATTACCGGAACCATCCGGATTCGGTTGAAAAGTTCGGGTGGGGACACAAGGGCAGCCCGCATCCTTTCCGCCGGTCTGTCTGTTTTGACAAATTGTATTACAACGAAGACGGGACCATACAGAAAGTGGTTCCGACGAAATAGAGTGTGACCAAACCATTTTTGCTATGGGAACTGTTCATTTGATCATGGGTTTACTTTTCATTGGTTTGGGATTCCTGGTGAAGGCTTATCCTGGACTGATTGCCGGTTACAACACATTATCTCCTGAGAAGAAAAAGAACGTAGATATAGACGGGCTTTCACGATATATTCGTAATGGCTTGATCATTATGGGTATGGTGATTATGGCGGGGTACCTGCTGTTCCGTTGGGCCGGATGGCCGACACTGGCCAATATGGTGATCCTGATAGTAACACTTGTAGGATCTTCCATTCTCATGATGACTGCCAACAGGTTCAACCACAACAGGGAGAAGTACGGCATAAGCCACTACCTGATACTGGGGATCATACTGTTTCTTTTGGCAGGTATATTCCTGTTCGGTTTTATGACTACAAAAACTCAGATAAACGGTGATATCATCCGTTTTACCGGGATGTACGGCAAAGAAATGAAAGTCTCGGAAATCGAAAAAGTGGAACTGACGGATACTATTCCGGCTATTTTGATGAGGACCAACGGGTTTAGCTTGGGACCGGTACACAAGGGAAATTTCAGGCTGGATGAATTCGGGAAATGCCGTTTGTATATTAATTCCGGAAAAGGAATATACATAGTTATTACTGATATTCAGGGATTCAGAACCATATTGAGGTACAAAAAAGACCGGGAAAGCCGGAGAATTTTTGAACGGATCAGTGAGTTGCTATGACAGGCAGACTATTTCACAAGGAGGCAAGAAATAAGGCTTAAGTACTTGTTTACACTATTAATGTATGTAATAATTTCTTGCTCCATTATTCGGGGTTATATTCAATGTTGTATTTATCCATCATGGTTTTTAAATAATTAACACTACCGATTACTCCAAATTTACCTTCAGCTCCGGAAACAATTCCAACTAAATAACCATTTTTATCTATTACCGGGGATCCGCTTCTCCCGGCGGGATGAATATCAGTAGAAAGTGTTTGAGTATAAAAATAATCCCCGAGATTCATATAGCACTTGAGTTTTGTCAATGCATACTGGCTGTTATCTTCTTGCTTTGTGCCCCATCCAACGGCATAGATTATCTCATTTGTTTTAACCGGAGAGTATCTTATTTTTAATGGATAAAAATCCAAATCCTTTTTGTCAATTTCAAACAGGATCCAATCCCGTACTTTAAGGGTATTAAACTGTCCGATTATTTCCAGTGAATCTGTATTTACCAAACGTTTAATAACAATATCCTTTTCAGTGTCATTCCTGGGATAAAGTTTCCAGTAATTGAAATCCTTTCCCAGGTCTATAGACTTTAGCCCTACCGGATATTGGCAAACCATAAAGATATGCTTGCAGGAAATGCCCAACGTGTCGTATCCGGTATCGATGAGAAAAGAATTAGCCAAATTTATGTAAGTGGTGTCTTTAAAGCTTTTTTCATTAGTAAGGGCAAAATTAGGCCATTCAGAGACGGGTTTCTCAATCCATGGTTCTTTTACTATTGGTGTAGCATTTTTGCACCCGAAAGCCAATAACAAG